>TARA_R110000851_G_scaffold25029_4_pt1 | contig 20586 bp, 35 predicted proteins | sample TARA_R110000851 | Tara Oceans TARA_R110000851 (sample SAMEA4397627) | marine metagenome | biome: Polar Biome; feature: [DCM] deep chlorophyll maximum layer (ENVO:01000326); material: water (ENVO:00002006), including particulate matter (ENVO:01000060) such as... | depth 17 m
TGGCTAACTCATTGAAATTATTGGGCTTTTCTCTGTCCTTAATGACTACCTTCTGAGACTTTCCTTATGTTCCTCTTATGTTCTCATTCACTGATTCCCCCTAAGGTATCAAACCAATCAGTAGTCTGGGCGCAATTCTTCTGGGCTCACCTTAGGAACAAACCGTAAACATCTGTTTGTCAAGCGAAATCTTCGGCCCGAGTCTAGACTGTCTTAAAGCAGACCATAAGAGAGCAGAGTCAGACCTTCTTGGGGTTAAAGAGGGGTTATGGGGGCACCTAAGAGGGGTCTTCTGACTTATAGGGGGTCAGGGGGCGGATGTTGACTTGCCGGAGCCGGGCTGCTAGCCTAGCAAAATCACGCAACCAGTTCAGCCCTATATACAACCCCTATAACAACTTAGAAGGCATATACAATGCTAGAGATTCAGGAATACCTAATCAGAGAGAAACGCCTCTGGACCCCTAATCGCAACCGATACGATCACCTCCAAGCTGCGCTCCCTGACATTAAAGCAGCTGAGGCATTCAAGGCCGAGTATGATAGCGAGCAGCTACCTAGATTCATTGAGGAAGCTAATTCACAGGGGGACTACTAGGATGGATAAGCTAATTAAGATTGAGGTTAAGAACTCTTATGGCAGTGAACGATACTACCCTAAGTGTAATCTCAGTAAGATGTTTTGTGATATCGCTGGAACCCAAACTATAACCCAGGATATCATCTCTACAATAAGAAGAAACGGCTATAACATAGACGATGTTACCCCAAAGAAAACCTTTGAAACCAACCAATAAGTAGGACCAAGTACAATGAAAACATACACAATCAACGGACGCCAATGCATCGATGCAACCAAGAGCATGACCCTTAATATCACCAATAATGATTGCACCTTAGCATCACGAAAAGACCATGCTAATTGCGTAATCTCCAGAGCTTGTATGAAAAGCACCGGCTCTGATGCCTTGGTGTATGTCTCACGAGTATACATTAAGCAAACCTACCAAGATGTCTGGGTAAGATACATCGTAACAAATACCTTGCGTACTCAGGTAGTTGCATTCGATCAGGGTGGCGACTTTGCTGAAGGAACATATACCCTTCATGCCCCTAACTCATGTAAGCGACTAGGTGTAAGTACAGGTGGCCATAAGGCAGCAGCCATCAAGACACCTCGCAGGATGCCAATAAAGCTTGAAGGTGTACGAACTGCAGGGCATTATGGAAAGATTGCTAGCTAATTTGAACGTGCCAGCTAGTTACTGGCTAGTCAGGAGACAGAACTAGGCTTCCTGATGATTGAAGTGGTGTAACTACCGCAACAAAGAGCCTAAACTTAGGTAAGAGTGGAGCATTTGTGTCTTATGATGTCATGAAGCTCTTACCTCCAAACAGGGGGAGAGTGGAGCATATCGTATACTCAATTACAGCGAGGCGTTACGGCAAAACTTTCCCCCACCTTATGGAGCAAACAATGGCTGACCTATACATACACCAAGTAACAAACATAAAACTAGATGACACCATACTAGAAACCAATTCGACACGCCTATCAACCCTAACCATAACCAATCACCAAGGACATAAGACTACCATCAACATCTTCTTTGATAGCGACACCAACTATAATTGGAAGTCTATGACCATAGAGGATTCCAAAGATGACTAAGAGCAGCGTAGTTCACTTGCCTCACAACTCAGGCATTAAATCACACTGGGAGATATCTCAAGACTGTCCTACATGTGGTGGCTACAAGACCTATCAGACTGTCAGTCACGGAGTAGCTGCCTCAGGACCATACCAAGACTACATAGATCATCCTTGTGACGAGTGTGACAGCGACGGCAAACAATCGCTAGACGAACCACGTTCCTTCTATGATACTCATCAAGACGTAATCGAAGACTACCCTAAAGCCAACATAACCCTATACATAAAGGAAAATGAATCATGAATGCCTTAGCCTTTGACCTTAACATCGATTTCCCTCGCTTCTCAGAGGACTATAATCCTCACTTCTACGGTAAGCACGACAAGGGCATCCGCAATATTTCAACCGACGAGATAGTCAACACGCCAAGCAGAACCTACAAGCTAGTGCAGCACGAGGACATCTATAATAAGTTCAAGGAATACCTAAAAGAATCGCTTGCTGACCGTGACTATCAATCCCTTAAGGAAGACACCTGCTTCTCATCTAACGGAGCTAAGATGTCTTGCAAGTTTTCTTTTCCCACCATGCAAGTTCACTATGATCACACCCAACTTGGAAGACAGACCAGGAACTTCTATGTCCTTCTCAAGCATGGTGTTGATGGCAAGTGGTCAGCGGAATCAGGTGTTGGCCTAATGGATTTTGCCTGCCTTAACTTCGAGATGGGAGGCGAATGGGATTTGTTTAAGCGTAAACACACAGCAGGATTCTCCGTTGATAAGTTTGTAGCACCTCAAATGAATTGTATGGATCAGTATTATGCGCTCCAAAACAAACACCTACACCAAGTGAATACCCCTTGCGATGATGTCAAGGTGTTATCCTATCTTAAGAGCATTCCCAAATGGTCTAAGCAAGTATGTGATGAGGATGGCCGTAAGCTAGAACACCAAGACGGCACCCCTGTTGTTGATACAAACAAGGCAGGTGATCGTATCTTCGGGCAATGGATACATGAGAAGAACGACAGAGGCCCCAATATTTTCGCCTTATCTAGCGCCCTAACCTATTGGTCATCTCACGACTCGGATGTCTTCCCTATCAAGAAATCAGCAGGTGGCAGCAATTCAATGAGTATCTTAGCAGACAGACAGAAATTCGTAGCCACTATAATGCAAAAGAGTCCCTTTAAAGCCGACTAATTTGAGGTGGTGTACCTTTCTAAGGTATAGCTGATATCTTTAAGATACCTAAGACTCACCACCTGTATGTGCAGTTTTCCAACCAAGCACATACGTCATATGGTTTTAGGTATCACTCAAGCGGAGCCTATGTGGGCAGTCTCGACAGCCAAGGCGGTATCATCGCAATACTGCCAAGCCCACCCTAACCAAGGAGCGAACATGAACAACGATTACATTTTAGCAGGACAAATAGACCCTAAGCGTCTTTCCACATGGAAACGTAGTGCTGATTGGGGCCTCCTACCCAAGGAAACACACAAAATAAAAACTCCTTGGTTAAAGTACAAGCAGCAGAGCAAAAAGGAAGCTCGCCCTTCAGAACGGCACTCTTGTGTTAGCAAGCAGGAGAAACAATATATGCGAGAACAACTTAGCCGACTAGACATAAGTATACATCGTATCGCTGAAATGAGTGGGACTAGTCAGTCAAGTATTTATGCCATGTTCACTAGTAAGGGACAACAAATAAGAAATAGAAAAACCACGTTCAATAAACTGTATAAAACATTCTGGCAGATAAAACCCTTTAACCCAGACCAGGAGAAAACATAATGCCCGACAAACAATACAGAAAAATAGGCCACCTGCTAGCTCTAGGCACAAACACCAAGCTAGCTAAGGGAACTCAAGACTACCTGATAGCAGGCCTATCTCTAGCACCCAGTGACCTAAGCGGCTATCGTGTTTGTACCCATGAAAAGGTAGCCTCCTGCGTAGAAACCTGCCTATTCTATGCCGGGCGTGGTGTCATGAAACCCGTAAAGAAAGCTCGCCTCAGGAAGACGCGCCTCCTAATGGAAGATCGCCACGAGTTCCTCAGACTGCTTGACTTAGACCTAAGAAGCATGCTCAAATATGCAAACAAACACCAAAGAAAACTTGCTGTACGCCTCAACGTCCTGTCAGACCTCAGCTGGGAAAACATCTTTGATATGTCAAAATATGACATACAATTTTACGACTACACCAAGCGCACCACTCGTCTAGGGAAGCTGCCATCTAACTACGATCTAACTCTAAGCGTATACGAACACAAACATCTATATCCCAAGGCCATACTTAAAGCCCGCGAAACCAACACCAATATAGCGGCTGTATTTGACGGCCCTATACCTAAAACCTTTGAAGGCCTACCCACTTTCTTAGGCGACGATGATGACCTACGTTTTCTAGACCCTAAGCCATGTTGCGTAGCCCTAAAAGCTAAGGGAAGACTGCTTAACAAAACCATCTTAAGCCAAATGAAATCCAAACTGTCCTTCGACTCAAAGGAGCTGGCACATGCCTGACATAAACGGCCTAAGCTGTTTCAGTAATGAAGAACAAGCACAATTATACGATACCATAGAACATGAGCTTACCGTTGCTGTTCGCGATATTGTAGACACTATAGATCGAATGGATCATGTACAGGATGTGGCGCGCTCCACCACAGATAAAGAACACTTCACTATGCCTATGGATTGCCTGTATGAATTATCCGGTATTGTTTGTCAGGCCATCATGAACCATTCCAAAGTCCGCCCTTCACCCTGGGTGCCTCATGAGGGAGAAGCAGATGCCAAGTAAAGCAAAGAAGTTAAACGTCTATAGGAAAAATCATCAACAAGGCTACCATAATAGGCTCAGAGGCATACGCTTTAAAGCTTCTCCTGAGTTATCAATAGATCAAGAACAGCTAAAAATAGCAGAGTTCTTAGGTAAAGGCTTAGGTAAAAAGTATCCTAGAGGAGCTACCTTAGACCCTCACTTTCAAGAGGATGCTAAGTGCCAGTCCCTATTGAATGCTGCAACCACAATCGAGTTAAAAGATGGATGATTATGAAGACGAAACCTTAAGTCTTATCCAACTAGAAGAGGACTTCCATGAATCTTTTCCCAACATCTTAAGATTTATCTTTAATCAGGCAGAGAAGGCGGACCTTGATCCTAGCTATGTCCTTAATGTAGTTGTCTATAAGGCAGTAAAAATTATGGAACGTCGATACGACTATGATCGTAAGTATCTTTTAGGCTTTATAAAAGAGACCATAGAAAAGTTAACACTAGAAGAAATTGATGAAAGCGTAGCCCATTAATGTTTGTCTTAACCTCAATAGCACTATACTTAACCGGCTTCTTAATAATGTACTGGGCATATCTAACATGAAGAATATTGAAAGACCTTTCGAGTTAAATCCTGACGACCTACTAGAAGAAAAGAACTTAAAACAGCTAAAGGATAAATTGCTAGACAGCCTAAAAGTTAGACGTAACCTAAGAGAAAAGAAACATCAACAAGAGTTGTTTGATCCTAGTAAACCCCAAGGAAAAAAGAAATGAATCATAAACCCATATGGTACCTAGGCCCCCAAGAAATAGGCCGTAACTCCCAAGTGTTCGCTACTGAGAAGGAAGCCCTAGACAGTGCTAAGGCTCGCTTCAATAACTGGACACAACCAACAGACTTTGGTGTTGAAGAGACTGAAGACCCTGTTACCTATGTCAGAAAAGAAAACCTAGACTATAGCCTTAAAGGATTAAACCAATGAGAAAACTTACAATACTATTAGCTTCAGCCCTAGCAACTACAGCAGCAGTCGGCGGCGTTATGGCAACAGACTCCGGCACATGCAACTACAAGGCAGATGGTACCTACCTTATGTCTAACGGCACCGCTGCCTTCGGCACTATGAATGATGCTATGCATTGTGCCAGCCAAGGAATTCTACCTCAGGTAGTAGCAGACCGTCTGGGGCGATGGGGTGATCAAGAGGCACAAGAGTGGGCTGAAGACATCAAGCGCCTTAACCAAGAGGTGATAGAGCGCAACAAGGAAGCCGAAGAGCCGCCAATTGTTATCACCCCTATAATAGTAGAACCTCTTGATGCACCCGAGGAAGGAGTTTAGTAATGCGCTACATAAATAAGAACGAGTGTTACACAGACAGGATGAAAGAGATTGATGGCCTACTTGAAAAATATTATTACCAATTTTTGGAGGAAGGTTATTCATGTCAATCTTCTGCAGATAAAGCACATGAGCAATTAGCTGATGACGGAATACCTTATGAAGAACACTATAATGTTAGCCTCTCCCGCATTGACCACAATGAACCATATGCACAGCACCCTAAGGAGCAATCATCATGAGTCGTATGAGCGACTGGGACATAGAGCATCAAGAGTGTATTGGACATGCTCTTAACGATGGTATAGATAATTTTGATGATGTGTTGAGTTTCGCTAAAGATAACATGTCCCAGGTTGATACGCCGCACCTCAAACAACTATGGGAAAAACTCAAAGGTGAATTATAATGCCCAAGATAAAGATTAGGAACGACTACAATTTACCTCAGGAGTTAGTCAACCTTGTGGAATCTAACGCCTATGACCGGGGTGAAAGCCAAGCGAGTGCCACTGACTTACTAAAGCCTAGCCGTATGTTTGCCTTAGAGCAGCGCCACAAGAACGATCTAGAAATAGATGTGTCAGAAGCTCTTCGAGGTGAGTACGGCACAGCGTGGCACGAGAAGATCGAACGCTACGTCAGCTCAGATAGCATCGTAGAGAAACGCCTTTACGCTGTCATAGGTGATTGGGTTCTATCAGGTAAGCCGGACCTACTCCAATTCAATAACAAGACCCTAGTAGACTGGAAGACTGCCGGTGTATCTAGCTATCTCAATAAAGAGAAGGAGGAATTTAGAGACTGGGAGATACAACTAAACATATACAAATTCTTATGGGAAGAGAACCATCCTGAACACCCAGTAGAACACATGAAAGTTGTAGTATTCCTGATAGACTTTGCACCCTCACGCCGAGAGAGCAGCCTAGATTATCCTCATGTCCCCGTACTTGAAGTGATCCCTGCCATGTGGTCACACGAGCAAATCAGAGAGTGGATATCAAACCAAATAGATAAGCATCAAGCGGCCATAAAGAAACTACCCTTGTGTACCGACGAAGAACGCTGGCACCGAGGTGACAAATGGGCAACGATCAAACCAGGAGGATCAAGAGCGACCCGTGTTTTTGCCTCCGAATTTGAGGCCAGCGATTTTGCCCAAAAGAAAGGGCTTGACATCCAGCACCGACCTGGGGTATCACTCCGCTGTCGCTACTGGTGTCCAGTCTCACAGTTTTGCGACCAATATAAACTCCAAGAGGAAAACCATAATGCCTAACTTTAAAGACCATCCAAGAGACCAACGAGTTAAAGCCCTAGTGTGTGGTGAACCCGGCACAGGTAAGACAGGCGCTCTAGCTTCCCTACTTAACGCAGACTATACGGTGGCCATCTTAGATTTTGATAATGGCCTAGACATCCTTAATAGCTATGTAGAAAAGCCTAAGCTCGGCAACCTCTACTACAATAGCTTCAATGTGGAAGACTCTAAGACACCCCTACTTGTTTCTAGCCTTCTCAAGAATTGGAAATTTGAGGGCGAGGAATTGGGGCCTATCACTGAGTGGTCTACTGACCGAGTAATAGTCATAGATTCACTAAGTCTTTACGGTGAGTGCTTACATGCTCACAGCAAGAAGACTGATGGCCGCATGAAATACTTTGATGCCGGACAAGAATTAAAACGTGTAATTCAATTCTTGACTGGTCCCCAAGTAAAATGTAATGTCATCGTTAATACACACATACAGACAATCGAGAACGAACAAGGCCTCATGAAGGGTTATCCCCAGACCATAGGCCAAGCAGTATCCAAGTCTATCGGGCGCTACTTCAATAACTTGTGGCGTCTTGATAGTCAGCGGATGGGAAGGGAGTCGGTTCCCATTGTTAGAACTAAGTCCGACTCATTTATGGCTTTGAAGTGTTCAGCACCCAAAGCAGTTGACGCCGAACATCCGCTCGACTATGCGGAGATGTTCCTCAAAATTAAGAAATCGAACCAATCATAAACCGTAATCACAAAGGACAAATACTATGAGTGACTCAGAAGTTTTCGACCCTACCCAAGACGGCCTCGAAGAAGCACCAGTCTATCGTGCATACCCTGAAGGAAAGTACCTTGTAAAGCTTACCCAGTATGAGCCCAAGGTATCTAAGGCAGGTAACAATATGCATGAAGTAAGCCTGCGTGTGGAGGAACCTCTCGATGATCAAGATATGCAAGACACCGAGAACAATTTTCCTCTTCGTATGTGGCTTCAACACCGGCCACGAGACAAGAAGAACTGGCGTAAGTTCATCGGCACCTTCAACGGCTCTCTCCTTGATGCCGTAGGAACTCCCTACACAGACCTCTTGGATGACTGCATCGGCAATACTGCTGTTGCACATGTCACCCACGAGCTGGTTGAGGGCAACGATAAGCCTTTCGTCACCGTGAAGAAGCTTGAAAAAGCTGACTCTGTTCCCCTCTAAATAAGAAAGGGCGTGGGGTATTGGCCCTCTCGCTGGTACCCCATGCTTTTCCTTTTCGAGAAACCAGAGCTGCTTGCTGAGGCACCTAAGTATCTTACGCCTGAAACAAGCAAACAGATAAGACACATCTTCCAACTGGCTGACCTACAACTAGAGGGCAACCTATTTCGCTGTATGTTTCCCGCTAAAGGGCAGCACTTCACCTCTGTAAAGAATGACTTACCTCGTTTCGATGAAGGCTACATCCACGAAAAATATCTGCCTAAAGTCCTCAACATAATAGAGGAGATAGACCTGCTCAAGCCTGATCTCATTGTCACATTCGGCAAGGTTCCATTCACCCTGCTGACCGGCCTAAGATTGAGTGACTATCGTGGCACCCTTTGTTCTTATGGCTCCCATACTTTGCTTCCCACCATAGACATACCCACCATACTTAAAGATTTCTCTTCGCATCCCATCGTTAAGGCTGACCTAAGTAAGGCCAAGCGTTTCCTGGCAGGCATAGATAGGGTGCCGCGCCAAGTAAACATAGTAGACAACCTTAAAGACCTAGAAAAAATCAGGCCTCTCTTGAAGGGTCTTGTTGCTGTCGATGTGGAAACAAAGGATAAACAAATAACTTGTGTCTCCTTTTCCCCTTCCCCTCAGTGTAGTTATGTGCTACCAATATGGCATTTAAATCGAGAGGGTTACCACGCTTGGTCCCTAGAAGATGAGCTAATACTTTGGGAGTTTATGTTTGACATTCTTACGGGAGATTGCAGTAAGATTTTTCACAACGGTATCTATGACATTAGTTACTTTACTGATCATGGTATTCCTGTGGCTCTTCCTGTTGAAGATACTATGTTACTCCACCATTCTATCTCTCCTGAGATGCAAAAATCGCTTGGCTTCTTGGGCTCCCTCTATTGTGACGAGGCGGCGTGGAAAACTATGAATAAAAAGAAGAAGAAAGAACAACACAAAAAAGATGAGTGAGATAAAACTATTTAGGGCAGTCATATATCAAGCCTTACTGGATGCTACCAAGCACGAGCAAGACCCGGACAAACAGGAAGCCATAAGCTGGTTCGTAAGTAGTGCTGACTTTGAGGATGTGTGTGACCTCGCTGATCTCGATCCATTTAGCACCAAGCGTAGAGCCCTAATAGTAATAAGCGAACCCACTAGTGTAAACGATTTCATCAGGAAAAGATTGAATGTCCTACTCAAGCAGCAAACAAGTACCCAATACTCCTAAACCAATTTGGGGTGCGGACCCAGTCAATAGTCCAGGGCACTACCTTAAAGGCATAGAGACCAACGAGTATATCAAGTCCTGGTCTATGTCCTATGCACAAGGCAACGTCATCAAGTATGTGAGTCGCCACCTGCATAAGCACCAAGACAAAAACCTACAGCTTCAAGACCTAAAGAAAGCCATGTGGTATCTTGAAGACATGATAAAAGATTTATCAAAACCTTGAGGAACCTATGGAAACATATGATAAGCCATCTGATTGGGGTGAGACAGTAGCCCAACTAAGAAAAGACACAGGCATCACCCAACTAGAATTATCTCAGCGCTCCGGTGTAAGCCAATGTCACATAAGCTACCTGGAAAACGGGCGGCGAAATGCTACCCTTGAGGTTGCTGAACTCCTATTCAATTCAATGGATCATCGCCTCGAATTAATTTGTAACTGAGCCCCACATGAAAATAGTTACCGACTTTAAAACCCTGAATCAGCATGACCTTCATCTCGCCTATTGCGGTATGGACACCATGCTAACCCATGAACTATATGGCATACTTGAGCCCAAGTTGTTAGAGGTTCGCCCTGTCTACGAGTTTGAAAAGTCCCTACTAAATCCCATACATACCATGATGAATAGGGGTATCAAGATAGACACCAAGGCGCGCACCCTTCTGGTTGATGAGGCTCAAAAAAGAATAGACAGTTACCGCCTAATCTTAGATGATCTCACTAAGCACCTGACCGGCAGCCCCTTAAACCCTAACTCCCATGTGCAGCTAAAGAAATTCTTTTATGTCACTCTCATGGTGCCAACTCAAACCCATTCAAAGGCGGGTGTAAGAAGCGTTACCTGCAACCGTGTGGCTCTCGAAAGAATAGGTAAGAACTATCGTCTAGCCCGTCCCTTCGTCAAACTAATCTTAAGTATTCGTGACCTAGAAAAGCAATGTCAAACCCTCAACAAAGACTTGGCCGCAGGTGACCGCTGGGCAGCTGGCTACAATGTGGCCGGAACAGATACAGGCCGCTGGTCTAGCAGTGATCACCCCTTGAGGCACTCAGCCAATGTGCAAAACATAGACCCCTACCTAAGGCAGGTATTCATTGCCGAACCAGACCACTACCTAGTATACTGTGACTTGGCTGGAGCAGAAGCAAGAGCAGTCGCCTATCTGAGCGAAGATACCAACTACATAGAAGCAGTGGAGAAATCAGATGTGCATTCTGAAGTGGCAGCAATGGTTTTCGGTATGCCTTCAACTAGGGGAGAGCCTACAGGAGGAAACAAGGTCAGTGTGGACTCAGAGTTCTATCGGGGGCTTACTTACCGAGACGTTGCAAAGCGGCTCACTCATGGTACAAATTACTATGGCTCTGCCCGGACTCTAGCCTCAGTAGCCCAAGTAGAAACCAAGTTGGTCCAAGAGTTTCAACGCAAATTCTTCAATAGCTTTCCCGGCATACGCCTTTGGCATCAAAGCATAGCCCGAAATATACAGAAGGACCAGCAGATCACCACCCCCCTAGGCCGCCGCCGCATCTTCTATGAGAGAACTTGGTCAGATAATACCCTCAGGAAAGCAATTGCCTTTAGCCCTCAATCAGTTGTGGCGGACATCATGGCCCAAGGTCTTAAGAAAGTTTGGCAAACCCTTGAACCTGAAGTAAAACTGCAAGCCATGATTCACGATGCCATAGTTGCCAGCATTCCCAAGAAAAATTTCCCTGAACTTCTACGGCGTGTGTTAGAATGCCTAACGGTCACCGTCGAAATCCACAACAGAAAAATGACCATCCCAGTAGACGCCGAGTATGGGCTCAACTGGGGAAAACTTTCTGACAAAAATCCCAATGGCCTGAAAAAATGGAAGGACTAACTGATGCGCTCGCCTTTTTTATTCGACTTCATATTTCCGCACTACAACCCTATCACTAAGGTACTCGTAGTATCAGAAAAAGAATACCAAAAACAAAAGAGTAAGACAGTTGCCAGGGAGAAAGCCTCTAAGCTCAAGCATGCCTTGGAGCAGTTGAAGACAATACAAACATATAAAAATTATCTCACAGTAGAGATGTCCAAGATTACCCTCAAAGAAGAAGAGATAAACCTCTTTAAAAAGAGCCTCGAAGACCTCGAAAGCGGGGACTAGAGACATGTCTTTTAAATCAAATAGGAACCCTCAATTTCGCAGCAAGTTTGCTGAAGATATCTTTAACCATAAGTATGCCCACGAAGGATGCTCCACCTGGAGTGATCTAGCTCGTGTTCTGGTGGAGGATGTGTGCCAAGGTTTTATGCCCAAGTCCGAGAAGGATGAACTTGTAGAGATGATTACTGATCTCAAGTTCATTCCTGGTGGGCGCTACATCTATTATGCTGGCCGTCAAAATAAATTCTTCAACAACTGCTACCTCTTGAAAGCAGAAGAAGACACGCGCGAAGACTGGGCTGATCTCTCTTGGAAGTCCGAGTCCTGCCTGATGACAGGTGGTGGCATTGGCATTGACTATTCTGTATACCGTGAGGAAGGCGCAACCCTACAAGGCACCGGCGGTCTAGCTTCAGGCCCCCTTCCCAAGATGCAGATGATCAACGAGATCGGAAGAAGAGTTATGCAAGGAGGTAGCCGTCGTTCTGCTATCTATGCCTCGCTCAACTGGCAGCACCCTGATATCTCCCTCTTCCTTGAATCAAAGAACTGGCAAGACCTGCCCGTAGGGACCACAGGTTTCAACTACGCCCAAATAAAAGAACAGGACTTCAATTTTCCTGCTCCCCTAGATATGACCAACATCTCAGTAAACTATGATACCGAGTGGCTGCTCCAATACTTTAAGACCTTGGACCCTGGCCCCCTATTTAAGCAGAACGTAAAGCAAGCCTTGAGTACAGCTGAACCGGGATTCTCATTCAACTTTTTTGAAAAGGAAAATGAAACCCTAAGGAATGCTTGCACCGAAGTCACAAGTGCTGACGATTCAGATGTGTGCAACCTGGGCTCCATCAATATGGGGCGCGTGGACAGCATCCATGAGTTCTCTGAGGTGGTAGAGCTGGCAACCAAGTTCCTCATGTGCGGTACCCTGAGGGCGAAGCTTCCCTACAGCAAGGTAGAGCGCATCAGAGAAAAGAATAGGCGCTTAGGTCTCGGTCTGATGGGCATCCATGAATTCCTCGTGAAGAAGGGTGAGAAATATGAGGTCACTCCCACTCTCCACTCTTTCCTCGCGGTCTACAAGGGCATCTCAAACAAGGTAAGCAAGAATTTTTCTGCTGCCCTGGGCATTAGTACCCCCGTAGCCAACCGTGCTATAGCCCCCACAGGCTCCATAGGCATCCTTGCAGGCACCAGCACAGGCATCGAGCCCATCTTCGCTGTAGCCTATAAGAGACGCTACCTGAAGCAAGGTACACGCTGGCACTATCAGTATGTGGTAGACACGGCAGCCCAAGAGATCATAGACCTCTACGATATTAATCCAGAGGAGATCGACTCGGCCCTCAAGCTCGCTGAAGACTATGAGCGCCGGATCAAATTTCAAGCCGACATACAAGACTATGTTGACATGAGTATTTCGAGTACCATTAATCTTCCCAAGTGGGGATCAAAGAACAACAACGAGGATACTGTGGCGCGCTTCACTGAAGTACTAGCCAGCTACGCCCACCGACTAAGAGGGTTCACATGCTACCCGGATGGCTGCCGAGGTGGTCAACCCTTGACGCCGGTACCCTACAAGGAAGCCAAAGAAAAGCTGGGCGAAGAGTTTGAAGAGTCCTTGGAATCCCACGACATCTGTACCATCACCGGTCACGGAGGTTCATGTGGTGTCTAAGCTGTGTAGCAACTGTAGCAAGGAGTTGGACCACCCCCGCACCGGCAGTGATTGTTCCAAATGCCATAAGCACACCAGTGCATTAAGGCGCGCTATTGAAAGCGAGAAATTTTATGCTTTTTTAGCAGAAGATAAATGTTTAACAGGTTGTGAAGAATGTGGATACGGCAAAGGAGAAAAGGATAAAGCTTGCGCTTTACAGTACGATCATTTAAATAGACTAGAAAAAATTTTCGGTGTATCAAGAGCAGGTTCTGGCAGTAATACATTCAAACATATGGTGAAAAAATATGAATTGGAGCGTACTAAATGTAGAGTGTTGTGTGCCAACTGCCATAGTTTACACTCAAAAGAACAACGACAAGAGGATAAAGAAAAAAACCTAACAGAGGCAATACAATATTTCGCTAATTTTCAACATCGAGAATTAAGACCCAAAATTAAATCTCGGTTATATGAACTAATAAATATAAAACAAGAGCCGCCTTCACAGATGGAGTTAAAGTTGTGATAACTATTACACCTGAAGCAGATGCTCACCTTTGCTCTATCCTGGAGCGCGAAAAAGCAGAGGGTGTCCTACTGTCTGTCAAGGGCGGTGGGTGTGCTGGCTTCTCCTACGACTGGCAGGTGGTCCATGAGCCTTCAGGTGACCCCATACCCCTGTCTAAAGGTACTCTCTACATCGATCCTCTGGCTGTCATGTATGTCATAGGTACTGTACTTGAGTACAAACAGGACTTATTTGGTACTATATTATCTTTGGACAACCCTAATGTAGCTTCCGCTTGTGGCTGCGGCGAAAGTTTTTCTCTTAAAGAAAAGGAACAATAAAATGATTGAGCATCCAAACGACTATCAAAAACAAACGGGTATCACTGCCGTCTATCCTTCTGACCGCGCCCTAGAATACCTGACCCTGGGCTTGGTGGGTGAAGCAGGTGAGGTGGCTAACAAACTAAAGAAAGTAATCAGAGGAGACTACAAAAATCCTAAGCTTGCCAGCAAAATACCAGAAGAAGTCAGAGATCAAATCATAGACGAGCTTGGAGATGTCCTGTGGTATGTAGCCCAGCTAACAACTGTCTTAGACACACGCCTATCTAGTTGCATGGAAAAGAATCTTGTCAAACTACGCTACCGCCAACAGCAGGGCACTCTCAAGGGTGACTCAAGGGACGCCCAATAGTGTATTGGTTTTGGTTCGCCTTCCTCCGCACCTGGACCTGGGAGCGTCTACGGGGTTTAAGCTCTTGGGTGGGAAGAGTTTAGAACCAATGCACATCCTGGTGATCTGGCTTATCGGCATCCATAATATCTTTAAGCTGATGCCAGTCCACCACTCTGCAATTTTTCTTTATGCCCTTACATATCTGCGCTCTCTTGATCTCTCGGTGTGGCCACAATTTGTGACACAAGGGAGCATAAAGCTGTTGCAACTTTCTTACTGCTCCAGGCCGCCACGTTAGCTTGACCTCGCCTATCACTAGGTGATCTGCTTTCTTTGGTAAGAGAACGACATCAGGCTGTGCCCAACGCCACCTAAGGCCATCATAATATTTTATCCACGGGCCAAGCACCACCTGATCTGCTTGGAAAAGCTCCACCAAATGATTCTTTACTTCCATCTCGTACTTCAAGCCCTTCAACATGGCCGGAGACTGGTAGCTATAGGAGTCAAGGAAGTCAGGAGGCTCTGAAAGTTCTGCTTCCTGTAGATTAGTTACCACGTTCTTGCTCACTATTTACAAAGCCTTTCCCAGACCTCGTTGTGAACCAGAATATCTCGCGCCAACTCTTCTCCTAGGATATCTTCTTCACCCACAAGAATAGGTCTGGCCCAGGAGCAATCATCCCCGCTTCCAATTATTCCGCAACTTGCTAAGAACAGTCCCAACACTAAGACGCCTGACAGACCTATAAACCTCATCGCTTTCCTTCACGTTCTTTAGGGACAGCTCAAGTTGTTTCTTTTGAGCGCCCCTCTTTCCGGCAACATAAGCAAAAAGCATAGGCGCTAACTTAGCTACCACGCCAAAGATTTTTACTGCTATACTGAGTATCACCATTCCTATTTAGGCTCTTCTACTTTTTCCTCGACTACATATTTTTCCCGCTCACCTGTGTCTTTAGCCTTACCAAAAGTAAGGGAAGCCCACTCAATCACCTTATAGATTTTACCCAACCAAGAGCCTGGAGCAGGAGTTTTAGTACCACCAACTACCATTGCTGCTGCGGCAATAACAGCCAAGCCGCCACCCATAATTTGATCTCGCGCACCCCAAAGATTGGACCACCACGAAACCGTATCAACTGCTGTAGTAATAGGATCAGACATTATTCAACTCCTTCATTTGTAATAATTTGATATCTTACACGGTCAAGGGCCAGACAACAATCGCCAGGATCAATTTGACCTGCTGCTGTCACCCCTGCATTACCTTGGGCATCAAAGGTGAACACCATATAACCCTTGGTGTCATCATCATTGAGCTGCTTGGTAACCTCCTTTAAGCCCTTTAATTTTAACTGGTTTATCAGTTCTTCGTTATCTTTTTGTGCTTTAGAAGAAACCTTGTCTAGCGATATTATGTCAGCCATATATATCCTTGCGGCACCCAGCTAAAAAACTAAATATATTTTGTGGCATTTCTCTTTGAGCTTGCATGTTCTCCCATAAGGCCGGGACCATACCCTTACCGAAAACATCCAGTTTCATATCTACATCATGCCGCCCAACAAGTCTCTCAAAATCTTGCGCCTGAGCCAACAATTCTCCTGTAGTCCAGAACTTTCTGCCACCAATACCAACCTCTAAATATTTGGGCTTCAAGGTTTCAGGCTCCAATATTTCTAGCTCTTCCTTGGAAGGCTCCTTAACACAAGAATCAAAACCATACAAATCAAAACTACGGTAGCCCAAGGTATGTCCCAAGCCTACTGCCCTCATAGCTGCGCAAGTTCCTCCGGTTACCAGCATCTTATTCTGCAACTCCGGTAGCTTACTACTGGCATTCGAGAAGGCATGCCATCCCACAATAGTATCGCCCCTATCCAAAAGAAACTCGGTCACCTCAGGGTTAGTCATAGAAGCCACAAAAAATATGGTGTCTGACTGACCTTTAAATAGGGTGCGCCTCACAATTCCATGTGTACTTTCACCATCCAAGGGGCGCGGGTCAAGAATGATGCATGCCCAAGGAACTATACCGGCGTCAAGCAGCACTGGATAAGAATGCTTTACGCACACCACATCAGCGCCATCAATTTGTTTGCGCCTAATCTCCTCAAAGTCATCCTTAATGCTGGGGCCACCCGACACGATCAATAATTTTTTATTGTGGAACTCAAACTTACCTTCAATATATTTTGGTATGAGCTTCAAATTGTCTTTGATGTTATCAAAAAGATATTCCTTCTCAACACAATCAACAGGATTAACAATGATAGGTACTGCTGTACGATTCATATTAGGTGGCTTTTTTTCTCCCTGACCAACAAAGACTGCCAAGGAAATTTTACCGCCCACATTCACGGGGTCAGGAGAATTAATAAGAAACTTTCTCCCCTCGTGAGCATCATAAACCTTGTTGGTTCCTTGCCACTTATCCGGGGGAATTCGACCGGCCTCATCCTCAACAAAGTAGTCGTCCATCACCACTACCTTGGAGCCTTCAACATTGTTAAAGTCATTGGCAGCTGTCTCTATTGAGTGACCACCATCAAGATAGGCAAAGTCTACCTTGTGATGCTTCATGGTCTCTCGCGTATCACCCTTGTGGAGCTGGTAATCAAACCTTGGGTGCAACTCCTTGATACGATCAAGTTTTTTTCTGACCAACTCTATGGCCGTATTGGCCTTGGCATTAAACTCAAGATCGTCCAGCTCCTTGTTGCCATCCTCAAAAAGATCATACCCCACATAGAATATTGGCTCCGGGCTCGCCTGGAGGGCCGCCATACAAAGTTGAATAGCGCGCTCACCATTCCAGGTTCCTGTTTCCAACAAGGTCTTAGGCTTATAGAAACCAATCATCTCAACCAAATGATTATAGCGCACAGGAGCATGCTGCTCTTTGGTGGCTCCCTTGAAATGGTATAAATAATTAGAGAGAGGACTCGAATTGAAAGCCTCAAGGTCAGGGCAATCAGGAGTCAAGTCGTGCGTCCTTAGACCATGAACCCTGTGCATCCTAAGAAGGCGCTCAAAGGCAAAGCCGTCGTGCCATTCCCGATAGCCAAACAATTCTCCCGAAAGATAGACACCCCTAAAATCCTCAAGCAAAACATGAGCCGGGATATGCTCCATATTAAAGCCCAAGAAACTGGACTCACAGTAGTCGATAGCTGTCCGCCCCAAGTAGACTACATCTGCCTCAGGGTTGACCCAACTCTTAATAGCTTTGAGAGGTATCTTCTTCTTGGTCACAGTGTCGGCATCTAACCACATGAGCCACTTTTGTTTTGACTTAGTTTGGCGCAACTCTTCAGCCATCTCAGTTATAGCGAACACCTTATGGCAAAACTTGATGGCATCTAACCTATAGTTGTAGGGTGTGCCACCGTCCTTATCCTTGTACTGCTCCTTGAACTTAAGCATCTCCTCATGTTCAAGCTTCTTATAAATAATATTGGTTGCCTTGGGCGCATCCTCAGGAAGATCACCATCATGATAGAAGGCATACAACTTTACGCTCTTAGGCCAGTAGCGCTCAAAGCTTTCCATAAATCTTTTAGAGTATTTTTCCCACGAGTTTACGTGAAAGCTGCTAACTAAGATCATTTACTATTCTCCATGTGTTCTAATTCGCTTTTCCAAAGGTGTCCATATTCGCACCTAGCATACTCAGGAAGCCAAGGTCCACCCTCAGTAAAGTGTATTGCCTTAGGGACTTCATCATCACCCTTTACCCAATTCCAGGCGGGAGGAATTTCACCTATGCGATCCTCACCAAGCCACTTGAACTGATGTAGCCACGCACCATCCTTAGAATTTACTTGCTGCACCGAAGGGAAAGAAGCCTTGGTGTTCCACAGGCAGAGAGAAGACCACAACTTCTTTTCGTAGGCGGTCTGCTTCATGCCGTCCATCTTATCGTTAGTGCTGAGGGTATTGGCAAACTTCCGGCACATCACAGAATACTTATCATCAACAAGACTAAACAACTTGGCTACATCTTTGGTAAAAAGAAAATCACAGTCCACAAATAGAGCCCACTCATATCCCTTTTCTTTGGCTATGTGGGGAGTAAGAAAACGTGTGTGTGAAAATGCCGTAGAGAAAGGCCTACCATCAATGCAATCAACAGTCTGCCCGGAACCAGCAGTCAACCAAGGCCGCCAGAAAATACCGCGATCCCTGAGTTCCTTGTGTTTAAGAGGATATATTTCTACCGGCAGTGTGCTTCTTCGGTAGACAGAGTGGCGACACACCTCGTAAGCTATGTCCTCTCGCGAGTCATAACCCACACACACTAATAGCTTCTTCACCAAGTACCCCTAAAGTTTAACCTAAATATGTCTTAAAGTACTTAGTTACCCTAAGGGTGTCAACCAAAAACTATAGTATTAAACAATTAAATTTAGCTACAAGGTAGTCGAACCCGGTAGCTTACCTCGCCACAAAGTATAGCCGAACTTCTCCTCAAAATTTCCTTGGAGTTCTACCTTAAGCAGATAAAATATTTGCCCAAAGATGAAATACTCTTGCTCTATCTTTAATATTTTTCCAGCTATAGGCATTATTTTTGGAACCCAATGACAATCTAAATCCAACAACCTTTGCTCTGTGGGCCGCGCCATCTCTTGTATAATTGTGTTGACTGAATCGAGCCGGTCACACCATTGAGTAACGGGAATCATATCCATTGGGTACCTCTAAACAAATTCATTTGGTGCCACTACTAAGCAGAAGGACTCAGCCGGTTCAACATTTGCACGAGCCTTTGTAGCTCCGGCTTAACTACCTTGGGCGCTCTCTTCAGGATGGCAGCCTCAGGATTAATGTTGGCTAAAAACCTATTCATTAGTAGTTGGTTACTAATCAAAGGCCAGCCCTTTTCTCTTGCTTTTGAATTCCATTGACGCAACTCATGGCGAAACTCATCCATATAATCCTCGCGCTGTTCTCTAGTAGAAGACTCTCGTCCCTTACGTTGCAGTCTAGTCATACGCTTGAGTACAATATTCCTTTTATTTTGACCTCTAGTTCTCAGGCTGCTTGCATAGGCTTGCTTATCTCTTGCCAAAGCCTTATTAGCCGGATTAAATCCTAAGAAGCTTATGAAATAATCTCCAGGTAAAATGTCTTGGGGAGCTATGAGAGTAGTGCCACTCCTAGTACGGTAGCCCTCCTCAAAAGTGTTACCCATATTTATTACATCTCTAGCGAAACCCAAAGGAATAAGTCCAAAGGCTATCTTACTAATATTATCTTCATCTATTCCTTCTACTATGCTGTTCACACCCGTCTCGATGACACCACCCAGAGGACCAAACACAAATCCCAAGTCGCCCCTAAAGATACCGGAGTCAACCATAGTGCCTACACCAATTCTCGTCTTGGCCTCCACCCCTAGAAATTCAAATATGCCACCACTAACTATGACATTGGTAGCCGTCTTACCTACCAAAGGTAAAAGAACCTCACGAAGGTCTCTCTCTATGTCTGTATCGCTGATAACATTAATGAGCCTACGTAAATTCTCCATGAAGGGAATGCCCAGGACACCGGCCATACCTATCATAGCCACCAACATCAGCGACAGCATCCTGGTTCCTATGGCTCGCTCGCCCGGAGTAGCCATACGCCTAATGTTCTTGACCATCGTCTCCAAATACTGGAAAGGAAACGACATAAACTGGGTAACAATAGGCATGCCCGGCATAGAGTAGAAGAGTTGGGGCCTATTAAATTTGCCCATCATGAACTGGGTTTCGGCTACAGCTATATGAGCTGCATTAGTCCAACCCAACTGATCATTATTGAGGTCCATACTTGGTACCGTAGAATCTTTGAAGTGGCTCTGCTGCCTTACCTTATTCATTCTAGCAAGGACTGCCTCATTGTCGCGAGCAGTACGATACATAGCCAGGGCAGTTGTCGCGCGGTTAATAAACTCTGTTGAGCCAAACATCCACGAGCTAAGTTCAGCCGCCTTGTCTACCCCAGCAAAAAAGTTACTTGCCTTACCGCCAGCTCTGACATACGCCTGATAACTAAGATTGTCAGTC
>TARA_R110000851_G_scaffold95164_3_pt1 | contig 20580 bp, 33 predicted proteins | sample TARA_R110000851 | Tara Oceans TARA_R110000851 (sample SAMEA4397627) | marine metagenome | biome: Polar Biome; feature: [DCM] deep chlorophyll maximum layer (ENVO:01000326); material: water (ENVO:00002006), including particulate matter (ENVO:01000060) such as... | depth 17 m
CCCTACCTGAATCTAATCAACAGATGATTATAAATGAAGATGGTAAACTGATGGGATTATCAATTAATTCAACTGCTACTAAGATATTTCACGAGAACTATCCACATCTACAGCATGATACTATTTGTGGTGATGCAATTATCCTCAGTGGCAAAGCTAGGATGGAGTAATAAAATGAAAAGTAAAGTATACTGGCTTGAAGCTTGGCAGGGAGAGACAAGAGGTGGAATATTCTTTCGCTCTGACTTATTCAAGCATATTAAGACAGTAGAAGAAGCTGGGATGAAGGTTGTAGGTTTAGCCATTGACGATTCCTGGAACATAGAAATTATAATTGAATGGAACATAGAACCTATAATTGAAGCTGTGGAAAAGAACTAAATGGATTATATATATTCCCAGCTTATTAATCTGAGTCCACCTAAGAAATACAATAAAAAAGTATTCAACAGGACATTGAGGCAAGGTTTTGATATAGTAAATAGAAACTCTTTCAATAAGCCTTCAGGTGGACTCTGGACATCTACATATCGCCCTTATGATGAAAACCAATCCAGATGGATAGAATGGTGTCATGAGAATATGCAAAGCGACTGGGTTGGAAATGATTGCATCTTAATAGAAATAAGTCAGGATGCTAGAATATTTAAAATAGACGAGTACCAAGACCTTAAAAACTTATACGCTCTGTACCCACTAAACACAGGTGCAGATACTACTAGACACATTGACTTTGAAAAGATAAAACCAGATTGGGATATTATATGGCTAACTGGTTATGGTCAATGGCAGACAAGAAACAGTAGTGTCTTAAATTTATATGGCTGGGATTGTGAATCTAGTCTCATCCTTAATAATGTAGTAAATAGATTCAAGAAAATAACAACAACCAGGAGTAGATAATGAAAAAACAAGACAATAATACTGAATCACTTGGCGAAGAGTGGACTTACAAATCCAACAGAGATATGAAGAAAGAATTTAAAGCCAATGTCCAGGAATATGTAGAAAAACAACTGGAAGGAAGAGATAAGCAAAATAACCTAAAGGATGAAGTTGATTTCTTTGCTGGTGCAATGTCTGTACTAGTGGTAGTAAATGAAATGTTCTTTGATAGTAAACCAGATGATACAATGAACCTTGCACCTATAATGTGGATACTAGGTCCCATGTCAGGTAGGAAATATGTAGGTAAGAAAAGAAATAAGCCTAACACATATGGGGACTGGTCATGATACAGATTATAATAGTTTTAATTCTAGTAGCATTGTTTATAACCTTACTGTCGAGTCTAAGAGATGAAGAATAACAGCTGGATAGAATGGTGGAATAATAGTAGTTTGGATTTTCAGAACAAACTAACATTATTATTACTGGCTATAAATCAGGGTGATTCTATGGCTAAAGATTTATTAGATATAATTGATAAACAGGAGGACGCAACAGATGAAGCTTAATAACCACAGATACGAGGTGATATTAAGTGATGGAATTTCACAGCTTCGCAAATTTAATCATGAGAAACAAGCTATTGATTTTATGAAAAAGAATATTGACTCTAATCAGGATTTGAGGGAAATTGCTATATATAGAAAAGGCACTGGATTCCACTCAACAGCCCAAACTGAATTCGTAATAAAATTCTGGGGAGATGGGTCATACTTAGATAATGTCTCAAAAAGAAATAAGCAATTAGCAACCAAGAAACTAATTAATGAAGAAGACAGATAATGAATTATGGATTAAGACTACCAGAGCATAGCGGTAACTTCGTCCATACGAAAGGTGGCTGGGGCGGTTATATTAAATGGTTGCGAGACAATCATATAGCCAGATGGGACTCCACGAGTCAAGGTCTGATTAGATTGCCCCAGAACACCGAAAAAAGAATTAATAGAAATTCCCCCTGTCCATGTGATAGTGGGAAGAAGTATAAGAAATGCTGTATTAATATTAAATAAAAGAAATGCCCTATGTAATTTGGTTACTGGCTCTAATTAAGGGTCTGACAAATGAAAATGTTGGCGCATAAGACATAGGGCAGAGTTATTAATAAAAAAAAGGAGTAAAAAATGGCACAGTATAAAGCAGACATAATAGGGAACAGAGGGGGAGCCAGTAGACTCGGACACAAGACATCAGGTCTAGAATGTTGGGTAAGAGGCTGGAGTTCTGGAGTAGAAGTTATAGCATTATGGAATGAAGAAAAAGAAGAGGACGAGTTCCATGTGTATGTTACAGGTGGAAGCGGTTCTGGTTATACAAAAAAAGTAGGTATTGTAAATTCAGAAAGTGAGTTTATAATTAAGTAATCTATCGGGTAGCCACAGGTATGATTGAACTATTGTCTCAGCTTTCTGGTCTGGACATCAATCATGGTGGTAGAATTTCGTCTCCTCTATCAGGTTCGATACCTGACTACCCACAAATAGATTGAGTTCATAACAGGAGAAACTCATCTGGATGAGACTGTTAACTCAATCTATAAATAGTAGGACAATGGTATAAAAATAACTGTAAGTAATGGCTGGACAAAGCCTAGACTCCTGACGAGGTTATAAGTCCTTTAAAGTTGGTTGAATACATTTGCGTAACCAGACCAACGCTAGTACGAAAAGAATTAGATAACTATGTCTAATAATAATAGCACAGGAGAAGTCATGAAAAACACAAAACAATACAAAGAAGAGCTGCATCCTACATTACAGTACGAAAAGAAAAGAGTAGATGAAGCAGAAGTACAATTTAATTTCATTAATGAGCTAGTCTGGAGATGTGATAAAAAGTTTGGTGAAGAATGGATAAGAAAAAGTATCTGGAGTTATGGGTCAGGTATCGAGTTTAAAGAACTTTCAGAAGAAAATTATCTCTGGGTAAAAAGGACTTTAACCAAAATGGTAGAAAATGAGACAGGAGATAGTAGGCTTGGAGATTTCAAGAAAGAAAGCAATGCCAGAACACTTGAGTTAAGTAAGAGTATAGGTATTGGTTATATTTTATACGCAGATGGCCCAACAGAAAGTCAAGCATTTGTTAATATAGCAGTGTCCTTTAACTGGGGACTTCCAGATACCTGTGAAGTAACTTACAAAACTGAGACTAAGCTTGTTAAGGAAGGTTCGTTCCAGGAAAAGAGATACGATGGCTTTAGGAAAGACGAAAGAGATGGAAAGCTTTATCACACAGAAACAACTGAGGTTGTAAAATGTAATAAGCCTATTCTACAAGCTGTTTTCGAAAACAAGGCTCAATCTAATGTATGAAGCTGGTGATTTAACAATCGCTTGTATATTGTTATTTTTCTTATGTATAAGCATATATGACAATAAATAACTAACTAACTATTGGGTACTAGGTCAGCTAATTGCCTAGTACCCTTAAAAGTATATTAAATGGAGAATGTAATGTCAGAATATTATGATACAGAAGAGCTAGACTTATGGTACTTAGGTGGACAAGGAACTGGGGATTATAAGAAAAAAAACAGACCACCAGTAAACGCATACACTTTATATTACTGCAAAGATTGTTCCCATGTTTGGGAAGTCTCATGGACAGGTTCTATAATAAGATATAAACACATGCCAACATTAAACTTAAAAAGAGTTACATGTAAACCCTGTAAACAAGGACATAATTATACTTATGCCAATACAAGGACTGAAGTAAAAAAGTCAGAAAAAGAATACATAAATGTTTTTAATAAACTGACAGACATATTGCCTAGCAATAAAAAAGAAGAATCAGAATCACTTACAAAAAAACTATCTTCTATAAAAAAGAGAATAGTCATGTTATCTAAAACTGGCTCTCAAAGAGAAGTCAGGGCTGGAAAAAAACCAAGAAAAAAAAGGAGTACAAAATGATAAAGTTAAAAGACATAGATAGAGCAGGTTCTATAGATGATGAGTATGACTTTAGTTCTTACAGAGATGGAGTCCTGAAAAGTACTATTGAAAAGTATGGCAAGGGAAATGTTCTCGATGCTGTCTTTAATATGGATGCTAAAATATCAAGTCTACTTGTAGAAAATGAAGTACTTGAAGAACTTGTAGACTGGGCTGCACTTGAAGAAGCGTCAATGGAAGATGCACTTGAAGAAGATACACAGGAGGAAGAAGATGAATCATAGAACATATTTTGATGACAATTATGGTAGCTGGAACGAACCCGACTGCGAAGATGATATAATTGAACAATCAAAGTTCATTGAATGGGTCAAGAAAGATTCCATAGAAAAGACTTGTTCTCTCTGTGGTAATAAAGTCATACTAAGAAAAGAATACGATAAATGTAACTCATGTATGGAGATACTAGAAAGGGGGATGGAATGGTAATAAAAAATAAAGAATATATCCTTCCAGCCGATTTCAAGAAAGGGTGGATAGATGGGCTTAGGAGTGGTGAATACAAACAAGTAGATGGTGTATTTTATGATGTAGGATGTGGATACTGTGCTATCGGTGTAGCTTTGGTTGAATGTCATAGTATTGATAAATCATTTCTTGCTGGAATGAGTACATTAAATAATATCTGTGAAAATTACGAGATACCTTATGCTGATGTTAAAATACCTTGGAGATATAGTGCAAGTGGATCTGTAGAAGAGACCACAGACTTAGAAGAAATCATAATGGAAATGAATGATGGAGATGGAGCGTCTTTCAATGAAATAGCTGATTGGATTGAAGTGAATATAGAAGAGAGTATATAATGATAAGTAGCTGTTGTGGTAGTGATATTGATTTTTCTGACATCTGTTCCACTTGTAAAGAGCATTGTGATGCTGAATGTGAAACTCATGTTCCTTATTACCAACCAAGTGAACCAGAAAATAATGTCCAGGAATCCTATACCTGTGAAGAATGTGGAGAAGACTTACCATATGAAGAGCAAAACTGGGATGCCGAGGCAAAGGAGATGCACCTGTGATACAAAAAACGAAAGTAAAAAAGATGTTCAATTCAGAGAAGATTCAATGCCCAATAGGAACATTGAATATTATTGAAGAACATGTACAAAGAATGGTACATAGAATGGTACAGAATTGTAAGCAAAGTAATGTTAAAAAACTTACACCTGAATTATTCTGGGTAGCATTGGGTAATTTTAATAACAAAATAGAAGGAAGATAAAATGATTCTTATAGACTTATCTGAATGGGTAATAAATGGATTTATTGGCGCATTAACACTAGTATTATTGATAATAGCGTCATTTATGTTTTTAATGTTAATCAGTGTAATAAATCAATGGAGAGACTCAAAATGAAAATATGCAGTATGACCTTAGACAGTAAAGGAAGAATTACAATCCCAAAGTCATTTTTAGAAGCTAATAATCTGACCGGTCCTGGATGGGTAATATATTTAGAGGATGCTTGGAGTGATAGTTACAACCTAAAGCTGACATTCGATAATAAAATGAAAGTAAACCGCCTTGGACTTGGTCTCTAGTGGGTAGGTTTAGCTATATAGCTTATCTTTGTAGAGAAGGAGACAGGGATAAGCTTAGGGAAGAAGTCTCTAGCATGGCTAAAGCTATGGGAAGGTCTAGTGAAGATGTTGCTGATGAATTTATTTATGCTTTTAATAATGCAGAAGAGCATAAGAACGACCCAGCATATAAGGTTATCTCAGAGACTCAACAAGAAGCTGCTGACCATTATCAGAGTAAGCTGGAATAATTCTTGTTTATTTTTTTTCATTCAATTTAATTTAATTGCTATTGAAATAGACTTGTTGGTCATGTAATAACCATAAAATAGAATTTAATAGCATTAAAAAATAATACAATAATCGTAAATTTTATACTTGTGAGTATGCTATATATTATGTATATTCATCGTATCAATTTCACGACAATTTAGGAGTTTCGTAAAAATGTATAAAACCAATAAAACCACTTATGTGGTCCGCAATATCCCAGTTGAATTATGGAAATCAGTAAAAGCAAAGTTTCTTTTTGATAAATCTGGTCATAAAAACATTGGGCAACTCGTAGTATCTTTACTGAAGAAGTGGGTCAAGGATGTCGAATAAGAACAAACCCCAGATAGCCCTTATTTATGAAGCCTATATCCAGGAAGAAAACAAGAAGAATGTAGATGAGAGATATGTTGGTAATGAGAAGTTCTTTCACGCATCTGGAGCTAACATGTGTATGAGAAAGCACTGGTATCAAACCCATAAAGCACCAGTAACAAACCCTTCAAGTATAACTGGAAATAGGATAATGAGGCTTGGAACTGTTGTTCATAACGATTATGAAAACGCTCTAAAATGGCATCAAAATCTCGAAAAATCGCCAAATCATATATTAGATACAATAAAGACTATTAGTTCTATTAGAACTATTAGAACTGAGGGCGAGATTCAAATTCCAGAATATAATGTCCGAGGATTTTATGATGCTGTGTTTGAGATGGAGACTGGTGAAGTGTATCTGTACGACTTTAAGACAATAAGGTCTTATCCTTATAAACTTAAATTTGGGCGCAATCCAAATCCTGGGAAAATAAAAACTCATGAAATTCAACTAGCAACATATGGTCTTGCTGTCAAGGAAAAGTATGGAAGGCTTGATGGAATGTTTCTGTATTATTACAATAAAGATTCTTCTGTCTGTAAAGAGTTTGAAGTTTCCATGAGCTACCTAGACCAAGCTAAAGATTACTGGGAAAGAGTTAACGAAGATGCAGTAGGACTAACACCTCCACCTGTTGATAATATTGACAGCCCTGTTCAGGGATGGGAGTGTGGCTACTGTAATTATGAAATACATTGTAATGACAACTAAACAACACAGAGGAATACCAACATGAAAGAACAAGAAAAAATGCCTATAACAAATGCTGAAAGAATGGAAGCACTTGTACAGCAAAAAACACAACTCGAAAACTCATTCCAAAGAATATCTGGGGCTATTGAGTTACTTCAAGCAATAATAGAATCAGACAAAATACAGGGAAAGAAGAATGGCAAAAATAAAAAGTGAAGTAGCAGTAATTCCTACTATGGACTTCAATTCACCAGCTGTATTGAAGCATGAAGAAATATCCAAAGCTAAGACAAGTCCTCTGTATGTTCAGAAAAGGCAGGGACCAGGTGGAACAACTCTGGACTATGTTGATGAAGGATACATGAGAAGGGTTTTAAATACCCAGTATCCACTCTGGAGTTGGGAAGTAATAAAGTACGAGTTCCTTGGGAAAGAGTCAGTAGCTGTTCATGGAAGATTGATAATAATAGACAATGGTACACAAAGGTCTTTTGACGCACTAGCTGCACATAGGGTTGCTGTGAAAAAGGAAACTGGCGACTTTGTGGACTTAGGTAATGATATGAAGTCAGCTAACACAGAGGCTTTTAAAGTAGCTTGTAATCGCCTATGTAATATCGCAGATGATGTTTATAGAAAAGCAATTCTGAGCCAAGAGCAAATAGATACATTAGAGGGTGCTATTGGAATGGTAGATGGGCAGACAAGAAGGAAAATAAAGGAGAGTGTTGGGAATAACAGTATTAATCCTAGCAATTTCAATGAAACAATGGAAAGAATAAACAAAATGATAAAAAGAGAAGGAGAATAAAAATGTCAGACATTAATGATATTTTAGATGGTGAAGATACTGGTGGAATCGCATATTACGATGAAGCACAGGACACACCAAAAGTAGCAATGTGTGAAGGAAGTTATCCAGGGCATATTGTATCTGTAAAGTCAGTAGTTAGGACTGTTAAGCAGGTGCATAGCGCATTGATAATCAATGTCAAAGTCAAGATAGCAGAACCATGTGATGACCATAGCATATTCCAGGCTTTAGATTTTGATGGGAATAAAGTGGAAGTCAATGGCGGTCAGTTCGCTGGTCGAGAATTAAACGCTAGTGGTATTTTCAAGTTCCTGCATCCTAAGAAAGATGACGAGTTTGAGCCTAATCCTGGCGGTAATAAAGGGTATGCTAATTTCTGTACTGTGGTTGGATGTGAACCTACAGTTAAGGAAATAGAGCATAATGGAGAAATGATTTCTGTGAAAGAATTACCAGACCTTACAGATGAAGACATCTTAGGTAAGCCTGTGATGGCTGTTGTTGGTAGAGGTAAACCTTGGAAGTCAGATAGAGATGGTAAAGTTAGAACATCTTTAGAGATAAAGTGGTTTAGGAACTGGACTAATGGCTCAGTTAAGTCTGTCGAAGAAGATGAAGACTTGCCATTCTAATGCCTATGTACATTAAATACCCAAAAGTAAAGTACTTTTTTATTAAATCAGTAACGCTTCTTAATATAATGAAGCACTCTGATGCTGTAAAAAAGATGGGCGTTTCTTCTAGTTGGTATTACAGAATGAAGAATCATAAGTAATGGTTGTTGTACACCAGAAGTGCAGCTAATGTGCAGTTGTCGATATAGTGGTGTTGAGTCGAGTTCCTGCATTTCTGGGTGAACACCGCCACCGATTTTCCTGTGGTCGTACATAGGAACTCCAAAGAGAGGAAGCGTTTCCATATGGACTGTAAGTCTTTCTCTCTCCCCTGTTGGTTCAAAGTGCAGATAATGCAGTAGTGTTACTCCAGAAAAGTAATGCTAAAGATTAAACTAATTAATTAGTTTAATAATTAGTTTCTTAAACAATATTAATAAATGTGCGAAATATAATACAAAAAGGACTGGATTATGACAAAAGAACTTAAAGAAAGATATGGTATTTTAGTAAACGACTCAGAATGGGATTTATTACATCGTTCAGTTGAATTTAGAAGAGACAGTATAAAAGGACTAACAGGAGATACGCCAGAAGACTTAGATAGCCTTTTGGCTGACTTAGTCTCAATAAAAGAAAAAGGGTATATAGTCTCTTCATCGAATGAGGTAACACAGGATGACATTGAAGCAAGGATATGTGAAACCTGTGAATAATCAACTGCTACCGACATCAATGTCGGGAGCAAAACAACTAATGCCCTCGTTTTCACAACAGGGGCAAAAAACAAATAAAGGAGAAGTGAGTTGTTACTAATAGGAGATGTTAGAGATAAAATTAAAGAAATAGGAACAGAAACCATACAAGCTATCATAACAAGCCCTCCCTACTGGGGACTTAGGGACTATGACAATGATAAACAAATAGGTCAAGAAGAAACACCTGAAGAATTTGTAGAAGAGATGGTAAGTCTTTGCAGCCAACTTAAAAGAGTGTTAAAGAAAGATGGAACATTCTGGCTTAATCTTGGAGATACATATTTCGGTGCAAAAGGCGGTCATTGGTCATCTGATAACTCTGTGACTAATGAAGAGACTGGCAATAAGTATAGGGAACACAGAAAAGCACCACCCAAGCACCTTTTCTTAAAAACTAAAGACCTTGTTGGTGTTCCCTGGAGAGTAGCATTGGGATTACAGAAAGATGGCTGGTATCTAAGAAATGACATAATATGGGCTAAGAATAATCCAATGCCTGAAGCAGTAAGGGATAGGTTCGCAAAATCCCATGAACATATATTCCTTCTCAGTAAATCTCCCAAGTATAAATTCTTATATGAAGAAGTTCTTGAGCCATATACTGAGCCATTAAATAGGTGGGGTGGAGATAGCTTTAATAACGATGAAGAAGAAGAGTCTAAGTATGGTAAGGCTTTATCAAAAGAACTCGGCTACAGCCATCAAAAATCCAATGGTAAAGGTAAGAATGTAAGACCTAACCCAAATGGAAAAACTAGGAAAGATGTATGGAAGCTTAATACATCTAGTTATGGTGGGGCGCATTTTGCTGTATTCCCTGAAAGAATACCTGAATTAGCAATTAAAGCAGGCACAGAAGAAGGAGATACTGTCCTTGACCCATTTATGGGAAGTGGGACAACTGCTGTAATGGCTGTGAGATTAAAAAGAAAATGGGTAGGTATAGAAATGAACGAAGAATACGCAGAGATAATAAAAGAAAGAACATCTCAAATTGAGATATTTTAATGGATGACGCTAAACAGGACTTTGCATATAGGAACTCTGAGAATAGAGAAGATATTGCACAGAGAATGGCTGAGGAATACTTTACTAGAAAAAAGATATTCTGGAGGATACTTGGGTCAGACCCTAAAGATGATGACCCTATTCCAAGAGATATGTTTTTAAAAATGCCACCATTGATTCAGAAGATGCCAGATATGTTTGCTATAAATAGCAAGTTTGTTTTTGTGGAAGTAAAGGGATGTAAGGAGTATTTAAAACTTAAACTAGATGATTGGGTGCAGTATGTCCAATGGAATGAGATTGCTAAAGTTATGTTTTTTATATACTCAGCGTCAGAACAGAAAAGCTTTCTATTCTACTTAGAAGCTTTTCATGGTATGTTAGAAACAGCAACGATAGGAAAGTACAATGATAATGGCAAGGTTTATTTTGAAATTCCAATTATAAAACTAGAACCATTCATTATTGCTCAGTAGATTAATTGCTTTTCTTTTTTTAGTAAATACAAGATACAGTAGACATATTACCATAATAACACATACAACAAACAAACAGGAGAAATAACATGAAAAATAGAGAAATAGTAGAGCTTTTTTACGCAGAACACGAAGATGCACCCGATTATACCGATAGATGGTTTGATAAATGGACTTTTATCTGGGATATTGTTAAGGGATGGGATGACGATTGTATAGATGCTGAATACGATGAGCTATCCGATTACTTCGATGGAGAAGGGAAATTGGTAGCATGGGCAGAGAGGATAAAATCTATCTCAGCAAAGGGATATAGCAATGAGGTAAATAATATTAATGAATAATGCGCAGGTTCGACCAAATAATATTGAATTGGAAGAAGCCCTGTTAAGTTGCTTAATAATGGACCCTAATCAATTTTGGAAAGTAGAGCCATACATAATAAATGATGATGTTTTCTACACAGGGAGGAATAAAAGGCTTTGGGAAATACTAAGGCAAATGTCCCACAATGGAGAAGTAATAGACACAGTTACTCTCTCTTCTAACATAACGAGTGAAGACAAGAAAAAGTACGACCTAGGCTCTTATTATGTGACAGGACTATACATAGACCAACCAACAGCAGTAAAATCTGTTACTTATGCTAAAAAACTATATGAAGACTATTTATATAGAGAGATTATTAATAAATCTGAATTAATAAAACAAAAATCGTATGATGGCAATTCATCTGTTTATCCACTTGTTGCTGACACTTATAATACATTAGGGGAAATACTTGATTTAAGACCTAGTTCTGGGTTCGACATTAATGAAAGAATGGACGAAACTCTTGACGATATAAATAAAGGCTCTGAGAATATAATAAAAACAGGCTGGAAATATATAGATAAACTTAGTGGTGGCTTTACTAAAGGGGAAATTACTATTGTTGGAGGTAGACCTGGACATGGAAAGACAACTATACTTATAAACATGTTATCTAATTTTATAAATGCAGGGTTGAAAGTAATTCTTTTCAATAGAGAACTACCAATAAAAGAAGTATTGAAAAAGCTTATTGTTTTAGAGTCTGGTAAATTATCATATAGGCAAGTTAGAAATTCTGGTATAGGTGCAAATGATATAGGTGAAATGCAAAGAGTTAATAAAATACTTAGAGAAAAGTACTCAGCAGATAAATTCCAAATGTTTGATAAGATAGCAGATTTCGATGGTTCTGCTGTAGAAGTTAGGAAGTTCAAACCAGATGTTGTTATAGATGATTATGTCCAGCTTATAAGACCTCCTAAAAGAAGGTCATACGATGCAAGGAGATTAGAGCTGGAAGAAATAGTAAATGGTTATAAGTGGTTAGCAAAACATAATAACTGTGTAGTCATATTAGCATCTCAACTCAATAGGGGAATCGAGTATAGAGGTAACGCAAGTCCAGAACCTCAATTAAGTGATTTAGCAGAGAGTGGTGCAATCGAACAAGTTGCTGAAAATGTTTTATTTACGCATTATCAATGGAAAGTATCAACAAGTCAAAAAAGCGCAAGTCCTCATAAGATTAAGTTAATAGCCAAGAAAGTAAGATATGGGGAAACTGGACATGTTATGCTTGGATACGATGGAGACAGATGTAAAGTATATGGCTCTTTTATAGAGTATGAAAAATCTAAAAAGTAAAACAATGACTTGCTATGGATGTACTTACTTTACTAGCTCAGAAAAGTGTAATTGGTTTTATCGTAATAATAAAGGTTCTTCTAGGTCTGTGCCTGATAGTGTTAAAAATATCGGATGCAAACAAAGAAAAGGATTTGAAATTGCTGGAGATGAAATAGCACAATACATTATTAACAAATTTAAAGGTGAAATTATATGACACACTATATCGGAATTGACCCTGGAGCGTCTGGAGGCATAGCACTTTATGATGGAAATACGCTATATGCTTCTAAATGCCCACAAAAAGTGGGAGACATGTATGCCTTACTGGAGATATACGCTTCACGAGGCGATATAAGCCAAACAAGGGTATTTATAGAAAAAGTATGGAGTTTCCCATCAGATAGTCATAAAACTGCTTTTTCTTTCGGGAAAAACTATGGCAGCTGGATTGCTGCGCTAGAAATCATGAGTTTACATTACAAGATGATAACTCCTAAAGCATGGCAGAAATATCATGCCACTCCAAAGATGGAAAAGAAGGATAGAAAGAATTGGTTAAAAGCATTTGCTCAAGATGAAGTAAAAAAAACTGGATTAAGTTTTAGAGTTACTCTAAATACATCTGATGCTATTATGATTGCATTAGCTGCTAAGGGAATGTGGGATGAGGTAGCCGAAAATGAGACAGTCTAGAGTAGATGGAGTAATCGTATCTGGTAAAGCAGATGACACTATAAGTCATTGTGATATATGTGATTTATGCTGGGAAGTGGATTATGATAAAATTAGAAACTTTTCAAAAGAAAGAGAGAACCATAATCATATATATATTTACTACTCTGACTTTGTAACCTATGGCAAGGTTAAATCAAAATGCCCTAGATGTTTGGAAGAATCTTCTTAATATCTGCTGTCTTTAGCCAAGGGCTTACGCCAGTACCATTAGTAGGCAATGGGAACATATCAATTATCTTACCTCTCTGGTAATACCCACCTTGTTTCTCAAATTCACCATGTAATAATTTATTGAATTGGCGAAGTCTATGGTAATATTCTTTCTCTACATTCAAAGCCTTTACTCTCTCTTCTGGTTTTAAATATTGCAAGAACTTACTCCTAGTACTAAAAAGCTTTCCAGTGTTTGATTGATTGTCTATGTATAGTGGGTTGATTTTCTTAATTACATTATTTAAAGCATTGTCAGTATTCTTTTTAGTAGTTTTATGGTTTCGATGTTCATACCCATTAAATACTCTTTTGCTATCATATAAGTAGTACCAAGTTGCAACATAGTATCTAGCTGCTAATTTCATATCTTCAGGTCTTCCAGAGAAAGCATCTTTGATTAAACTATAATATTCTGAACTCACATTATGTTTAGGTGAAAATGGATTGCCTTTATTGTATTCTTCCCATAATCCTGATGACTTTTCAAATTGATTTCTGAATGTTCTTACATTTCGTATATTTCCCTTAAATGGTGTTGAGACTCTTGATATAAGTTTTTTAGCATGTCCTGCTACTACAATACTATCTGTTAGTAAATCTCTAGAAGCACCGATAAAATCAGCTTTTCCCTGAGATGCTGCCATAGCCTTTGAAACAAACTCGCCTAAGTTGGCAGTATTTCTCAACACAGCTGGTTGCATAAGAGAATCAGCCGACAAGGAATCAGATAGCTTATTGCTATTATAAGGATTTAGTAAGAATGAATATAAGCCTAGTGTTTCAGCTTTAGCCATATTTTGACCTATAACTGCAAGTTGAGTTTCATTCATTTTAGGTGGAGACTGTCCTAGCATTGATTCGTAAACTCCCCACAATACAGCACCACCAACATTAGATGCAAAAGCGTATCTCGCCATAGGTAAGAAATTGCCATCCTTCGCTGGTTTAATTACATGATTAAAAATATTTGAAGTACCACTATATGCCATTCTATAAAACAATGTCATTGCTTTAGCGTTTGGATGCCCCATCCATAATGGAAGAAATGGGTCGCCTGAAGCACCCTGAGATTTTATATGTCCATAGTGTTGTATTTTGTCAACTAATGATTGTTGAGTAGCCTTATACAGAAGAAGTCTTTCCCCTCTTAATCCAGAGTTTTTGTAAGTCAATTCGTTTAATCCATATGATTGTAAAAAGGCTATTTCGCCAGATTTTAAATTAAACATTTGTGCTAGTTCCTGATGAATCTTAGAATCTTTTTTATTTGGATATAAAGTAGCATGACCCTGTAGCTTACTAATCATTTGACGAGCATTGAACTCTCCTGCGAATCCACCTATCACCCTGTTTATAGCCTCTGTTCCAGTCATCTTACTTACATTCTTCATCCACCATTCACTCATACCTTTTAATTCTAATTCTTTTGTACCTAACTGAAGCCAACCTTTTTCTCTAGCTTCTTTCCAGTTCATTGGGCTAAATGATTTTTTCATACCATCTGCAAAAGCCTTGAAACCATGAACCCCTATTGTCATTTGAGTACCAATAACTAAATTCTTTAATCCAGAGAAAGGAGATGATAACCCAATAAGAGCAGAGCCTTTTCCTGCTTGTGTTAGGACATCATTCCAAACTCTATTCACTTGGTCTACCTTGCCCATACCAATTCTTCTTCTAATAACTGTGTCTACATACGCACCTAAGTCACTACTGCTACGCAATGCCTCTAAAACATCTCCAGGAGCACCACTAAATTTCATATACTTTCTCATACTAGTAAATTCAGGTAGGTGTTCCATTGTAGCTAGGAAATTTGACATATTCCTTTGATACTTACTTATCACCTTTGAGAAGTCAGCTTCATAGGTTTGGATAAGCTTTCCATTTTCCGCAACAATATGATTATCTAATCTAGGTTGTCTCTCTTGTAAATTCTTATTTTTAATCTGAGTAGGCTGTGGGGCAATCATCATTAATAATTGATGTTCAGCTTCTCTTTTCATGTTTATATAGGCATCACTATCTTTTTTACCCATCTCTCTTGTAAGCATCTCAGCTTGATTTGGAGTAAGTGTTTTTAACTTAGCTTCAAGATTGTTTTTAATTAAGTACTCAACTGATGCTTCTTGTGTAATGCCATGTTTAAGATTTTTTTGTGCTTCTTTAGTTAGTACTCTAGTAAAATATCCTTGTACAAATTTCTTATTATATTCTTTTAGAAATTGCTCAAACTCAGCTGGATTCTTAATTTGCCTATTGGCTCTTAATAAGAACTCATTCCAATAGTCATTAAACATTTTCTCCATTCTAGCAACTGCTTCAAATTGCTTAGTTCCTTCCACCTTTGATTCTGCTAACCAAGCATCTCTTTTAGCATCAGCCTTAGGATGTACAAGTTTGCCATCTATCATTGATGGTTTTAATAATTCTGCATCAAGAGCATATGGGATGTAATCCAATCCTTTCTTGCCTGCTAATGCTTGTGTTTCAAATACTGCCTGCGCACCAATGCCAACTAATGTAGCCTCAGAAATATAGTGGTCAGATATAGCATGTGATAGTTTTTTAAATCCCATCTTCTTCAGTACATATGAAACACTCATTGTAAGGCTAGTAACACCTTTTCTCAAATCATTAAATTCAGCAGACTTATCAGCAATAGTATCTAGCATTGATTCATTTAAGACCATTTCATTGACAGGAGTCCTCTTACCAAACTGACCATAAAACTCTTGAAGTCTTTTTATCTGAAGTTCTGATGCGTTTTTTAATGAACCATTCCCAGGAACACCGAGTTCTTTTGCCATTGCTCTTGACTGCTCTATTGTAATGCCATATATTTTTCTTGTTAAATAAGTAAGGTCTAATAACTTAGCATGGTCAACCTTGACGCTTGAATCATATTTCCTAGTATCTACACTCACTTTAATCAAATCAGTAAGCAATGCAAGTTGCTTGGCATCTGCGCCTGTTACCTCACCAGTCTTAGGATTAATCTTCATATCGCCAGATAGTTTATTATTAACTATGTCCCATAGTCCAGGTTGCTTTTCTATAAGCACTCTTACCATAGCTGCATCAAGCTTTTTCTCTCTATGGATTTTACCATATTCTATTTTTTGTTCAGAACTTGGCTTCTCTCCTGAATTATATATTTGATATTTCTTTTGACCTATACTTAATTTAATTCCATCTGTTGAGAATCCCCTTCTTGCTATATCTCCATACAGCCTAGCAACATCTTTCATAGAACCAAAGCCAAGAGAAGTTCTTAATTGTGAAACCAATCTATTGATGAGATTCTTACTTCTTCCAAGCCAAGTACCTTCCCTGCTAAATTGCCTCAAAGCACTCTCAGCAGCAAGTTGAGTCATTAATTCATTGGCTATAATCTTCTCAGCATTTGGCAATCTTTTACCATTTTTATCAAAGCCATATCCCCTATCATACTGCTCATATAACTTAGAATGATGTTTTTTAGCATATCTAATAACATCAGCTTCTGCCTGTTCCCATAATTTCAATAACTTCTTATCTCCAGTAGCTCTAATAAATTTTTCCAATCTATGTACATTCTCATGAAAGAAAGTTGTAGCATCAGCCTTTCCTTCTGTTACCTTAATAATGTCATTAACAAACTCACCAGCCTCTTTGCCATACTTTTCAATATAGACTTCTAGTCCCTTATTTCTACTAGCCAATAAAGTAACAATCCTATTTAATGCTTTCCCATATAGCGGATTCCTTACTTCTAATTGAGATTTTGCTAATTTCACTGCGAGATTTTTTTTAGCAGTTTCTATCTTTCTTGTAATAATAGAATACACATCAGTCCCAGTATCTTTCATCTTTGACCTTTCTAATTCCCATCTCTCTAGCTTGTCCATCAAATCTAATGTCTCTGGTGCAAGACCTTCTCTCTCAGCTTTTTTTCTATCTCGCATCTCCTTCGACATTTGTTTCCCAAGATTTTCTTTACCATCAAGGTCTAAAGATATTTGTTTCTTGCTTTTTAGATTCTGAGCCCCTTCCCAAAATAATTTTATATTAGCAGGTAAAGATGTAGCCGATTGTCCTGCACCATATAAAGACTCATTGCCAGAACCCGCTTTTTTTAAACCATGTCCTACTAGGCTATCTCTTGCAAAATTAGTCCAGTAATCAACCGACCATTTACCTGCGCTATTTTTAGATTGTTGTAAATCTAGTTCAGCTGCGATTTCATATACATTGTCCCTTGAGATATGAACACTTCCTTCACCAGTAATTTTTTGACCTAGCTCTATTAAGTCGCTAATGGATAATCTCTTGCCAGTGCTGTCTGTTAATATCTCAGTACCTGCGGGAAGCTTTCTAATTTTATTAAAAATTTCATAGTAATTAACACCCATTATTTCGCCTTTAGGCACTGTAAGGATGAAATTCTGCCCAGTCTTGTCTGTGACAGTTATTCTTAACTCCCCACCAATAATTCCCACATCATTTGCATTAAATGTCATATCTTTTAATGTCTGCGCCCTTTTACCCATTATACCTACGATATAACTAATAAAATGACCTGCAGTATTTGATACTTTCTTACCAGATTTAAGAGGTATGTCTTTACCTTCTGATAACTCTTTATTGAAATTTTCTATTCTAGGTACACTTACGCTAGGCTCAAGAGCTTGTCTCTTTTTCTTACCTAATTTTTCCATATTCTCTAGCTCTCTAGCAGTAAGTCTTTCCATTTTACTCACAGTCAATGATTCTACATCATTAAGGCTTTGTCCTTTTAAACCATTCAGTTGCTTGACCCATCTCATTGTGTCAATAATCTTTTGTTTATTACTTTTCTTTCTTCCATTAATATCTTTAGAGCCATATCCAAAAGGCTTACCATTATTGCCTGTGTCTAGGTATTCTTGTAGATGTGACTGTGTAGCATCTTTAAGAGATATTTTATGCTTCCCAAATAGCCACTTAGCAAACATTGAAGCATTTCTAACATCGCCACCTTGTATACCCTTAGCTGTTTTAGAATTTCTTTTGGCTATGAACTCAAGTACAGAAGCATTTTCAGAATCAATCTTAGAATCGCCAAATAAAACTTTTTTAATAGTTTTCTTAATTGTTGTTGAAAGTGGCTCATTTTTTATCTTCTCCAGGGCAACTTCAATAGTATTCCCTTGTTCTCTTTTTAAAAGTCCAGCTTTCTCAAGGTCTTTTACATGCTTATTCTCTAAGGCTTTTAAGGCAGAGTCCAATTCTTCTTGAGTTGCCTTTTTTAATTTTACTAACTTTCCATTTTCACCCCTTACTTCTGATACGCCATGCGTTGTTTCTAAAGCGTTCTCAGTATCGAGCCTTAATTTATTAGCAGCATTTTTAGAATCTAATTCTTCTTTCCTTGAAGCTTCAGCCTCTTTTTCCGCAACATCAATTTCTTTGCCTTCTTTGACTTTCTCCGCAGCAACTGTACCTCTTCTTAGGTCTGCTGCATCTAGCTCTGCTATGAATTTATCAGCCCACTTGCCTTTTTGATTCATATTCGCTTCTATTAAATCAAAAATATTGCCATCTGGAAACATCTTTTTAACCTGCTCAGGAGGTATTTGATGTTCTTTTAAAATATCATCTTTATACTTATTTAAGTCTTTTACTAGCTCTATTAATTCCCTTCCTTCTTTCCCAGTCATATTTGGGACCCTAATATTTTTACCATCAGCGTCTTTTACTACTGTATAGCCACCTTTACCAAATTTAATTCCCTTTTTCCCTATACTTACACCAGTGAGAATTTCCTTAATCCTATTTGCTCTCTCTTGGAAAGCCTCAATGTCTTTTTCTATTTTTTCAGTAATCTCAATTTCTTGTTTCTTTAACTCTTTAAGCATACCATTTGTTATATCATTCTTTTGTCCCTTCAATGCGTTTGCTGTTTTTTCAATGCCTTTAAGTTGCATAGTTTTAAATTTTCTAAGAGCATTTGCTGTCATATCAACTCCTGCGTCAAAAGCCTTAGGCTTCATCCAGCCCATACCTTTCAATACACCAACAGTAACCAAGTTATGAATAAACATATCACCTAGCCCTTCGCCAGTACCACCATCAAGAGAACCTGTTTCCATAAAATTAATCATAGAGCTTGTCCCAGTAAATCCACCAGCCTCAAGACTTAATTCCATAGCCTTGCCATATGTCCATTCACCTATCTTTTTCTCTACCTTGTCTCCAAGACCTTTCTTTCCCTTAAAAGCACCTAATCTACCTGCTTGCATTACACCACCGACACCACCAGCTATATATCCACCAGCAGCACCATGTAAAGTTCTCCAAGCTATTTGTTCAAAGTCCCATTGTATATCGGGATTAAAGTCTGGATTGTCTTCTTCTTTCATCCTATCAATAATGTGTGTTGCTTCACCATATGTATAAGGTTGTCCAGTATCGGGATTAGTTCTTTTTTGAATTGAGTCTCTCCATTGCCTTCCAGCCTCAGCTGATGCCTCGTACAAACCAAGTCCAACAGAACCTTTTGCTCCAAAATGATTAAACATTCTTCCTAAGCTTGGTGCATCTATAGCCCCTTTACCAAGTCCTTCATCACCAAATTTCTGTAAACCTTTCGTTAGGAAAGAAGGCTTTTGGAGTAATTTAGGAAGTTCTTCCCCTGCTTCTTTTATTGACTTTTCGATTATATGATTGAGTACTTCTGGATTTAGTTTAATATTTTTAGCTTTTGCAGCAGCTTTTAAAGCTGTTGTTGCAGATTCAACATCATTAGTCCCTTGAATAGCTTTGTTAATCCACCTTTTATGACTTACTCCTGTCCCAAGTCCCTTGACTCCAAGTTCCTTAGCCATAGCACCTGCGTTTCTCCCCATGAATTGTTTAGCGATGACTTTAGCAGCTGCTTTCTTAGCAGTTTGACCAGCTAATGCTGGACCAAGACCAAATCCTTTTGTAGCTGCGAAGAACCAGAAGTCATATGTTAATCCAACCCCAAAGCCCAAGGCAGATTCTACCATATTCGGGTCATAGTCATCGTCAATATCAAATGGGACATCACCAGATATAATAGCTGCTGCTATTCCTGTGATAGATTCATTAGCACCTTGTTTTACAGCATTGCCTAGCCAGTCAGGTAGAGTATCAACTAGACCACCGAGTCCCATAACATGCCCTGCCATTGACCTGTCTTTCTTTGGTCTGATAGGAGCATCTAAATCCCATCTTGGAGTTGGGTCATTTTTACCATATTCAAGGTTATATACTGCTGGGGATTTGATTCGCATGTGGTCTTTATATAGTTCATCAGCAGTTTCTGACCTCGATAAACCACTATAGCCTTTATGCCTTTTGTCTAGGATTACTGATATTTCATAGTCAGTCTTAGAGCTATCACCTGTCTCTTGGCGATATTTTTTAATTATATTTCTTACCTCCTGTGGGTCTTCCCATCTTGGAGCTTGCGGTAAAACAGGCATATATGCCCTCCTATTTAATTAGGGATTATGGAGATTCAGTAAAAGTAT
>TARA_R110000851_G_scaffold1617_4_pt1 | contig 20562 bp, 18 predicted proteins | sample TARA_R110000851 | Tara Oceans TARA_R110000851 (sample SAMEA4397627) | marine metagenome | biome: Polar Biome; feature: [DCM] deep chlorophyll maximum layer (ENVO:01000326); material: water (ENVO:00002006), including particulate matter (ENVO:01000060) such as... | depth 17 m
CACCAGCAAAGGTTGTTCCGTTTGGAATAACTTCTGCCAAAGAACATCTCATTGTACCTGCGGGGAGATCTCCACCCGAGGTTGCACCGCCGAGCGGGTCATCTGCGGCAGTAGTACCAAGAGTAAACACAATACCATCACCAGACAGGCCATCGTATATCTTCAGATTGTTGGATTTATTAACCAATTCAGTGTTGTAGTGGTTTACCCAATCAAGAAAAGTACTATTTCCTGTTAAGAATGGTATTTGGTATAAATTATCGTCAGTATTATTTGCCATTTATATTTCTCTTTTACTTACTTACTTATTTATACAGGCTACCAAGTACCAATTAGCATATTATTCATATAACGAATTGTTCTTTGTGCTGGATTTACTTTTATAACTGCACTTAAATTATCTCTTTGTTCTGCTGGTTCACCTGGCTGATTTCCCCAATAACCCTTTGGTTCTGTTGCTGTTGGATCATCTGGTGTTGCAGAACTTGCACCGATTACATTTACTGTATATCTACTTGCTCCACACGAAGCAGTGTTTGAATTTCCGTTTGCGTTGTCTCCTAAACTTGAGTCGCATGGTAATTCAGGTGTGCCTTGATCATCAGGACAACAAGAAATATAATCGCTTGAGAGTAATAACCCAGCAACTATATCTTTATTGTCTCCACCACCAACAGGAATATCAACGGTATATGTTGGAGAAGGACTTGAGTCTGTGTCTGCATCTAAATAAACCCAATGCTTCATACCACTAAGACCGTCCTCTGGAGAATCACTACCATTCCAGAATGCTCGGAGTTCAGTTAACCACCAACCAGACCAAAATACAATTCTAATAGTATCAGTGGTATTTAGATATGACCAAGAGACAAGTTTACCATCTGGACCTGAATTGGATCCTTGATATGGATTGCTATATGGATATAGCGGACACGAACCTCTCCATCCTGGTCCAGATATTGCAAATTCTGGATTGTGACTAGCACCACCGTCCGCCGACAAATAACCACCAACACCCAAACCAGTCCTTACAGTGGAAGAATTGACAGTATCAGATCCATCTCCGCCTTCAGAACCAGAAGAGTTTTCATCATAACCATCCCACACATAACCCGGCCCAGACATCAACCAATTATGCATCATTGTTATAGTTAATGTCATTTGCATTTGATAATGTTCTTGCATTTCATTCAATTCAGATGCTTGTAATGCAAATCCGGGTCTAAAGTTTACAAATTGATAATTTTTGGGACCATCTCCATTTATTGCCCCATCAAATACAATTTCTTGCTCTTCTACACGACTAAGATAGGGACTCATAGATAAAGGAAAAGATCCATCTGCTGCCCCACCATAAAAAGGTTGTATATTTCTAATAGCCATTTCAAATCATCTCCTTGTATTTCATGTGATGATGTTACCAGAGTTAAAACCTACCAATATTTCAAACCGATATGTTCTATTTTGGTTTGTTCCGTAGTTTAAATTAATGTTTGTGGTGTTTCTATGTAAAACTTCTTGATCACTTAAAGAAATATCATTTCCCGCAGCAGAAGTTGGTTTTGTTATGCTGTTTATTGTATATGTATCACCAAGATCATCGGTTACAGTTTTCCCATCAAGAACATCTGCCATGTTGGTGTTAACTTGCATTTCTGCACCAAACGATGATGTCCTTTTAAAATTCACCACATTTACTTCCAAAGAAGTATTATCAAAACGTTTTCCATCGTCACCTGATAATGCAGTATTATCAACCGTTGCCTTTGAAGATGTTGTATCTACACTACTTGATATTTCAAGAATTCCTTGCTTGGTAGCATTTAATTTTGTAGTTAAATCGGTAAAGACTTCTTCTCTTTCGGATCTTCCAGAATTAATATTTATTCCTTCTGAATCTCGTATTGTCGCTAGTCCAAATCTATTGAATATAGTTTGTTCAGTGATGTTTTCAATATCACTTGAATTGATATTCATAGAAAGAAGAACACTAGTTTTCAGAATGTTCCTCATATTTGCATGAGGTCCATTTATTGGAAAAAGATTTACCTTAAATCTACTAGACTCTAAATTAGGAAACATTTTTGATAAAGTTTCAACATCAACTTTAGCAGTTGTGTAATTCATACCATTGGAATCTGGCAAACCTATTCCTGTTATTGTTTTATTTCCTTCAGCATCTAATACTGATGTTATAGGAAACAATGCTTCAGTCGTTCCATCACCAATTAAAGGTACAAAAAGATTTGAATTCAAATAATCAGTAGATAGTGTCTTTGCTTCTTTGGATGCTCCCGATAGATCAACGGTAATTGAACTTATTGCTCCAGATAATTTTTCCCTTCCCACTTTATCAATTTTAGAATTTCTTTTAACTGAAAGAGACTCGGAAACATTAATATCCGAAATTATATCTTCATAGTAACTTGTACTTTTTTTGTCTGTACGACAAGAACAAATACCACATTTGGTTGGGAAATTTTCATTGTCAAAATCTAGACATCTCTCTCCCGTCCCCCCAGTTGGTCCAAGGGCAGATAACGAATGTTTATGGAAAACATAATGTTTGTTTAATTTCTTTGCTAGTTCTATACATTTGTAACATTTAGTATCAAAACATCTATAAAAATCACCAACATTATAGTAAGTGTCTTCTATTGGATTGTATTCTGATTCATCATAATACAAACAACAATTTCCAGTTCTTAATTCACTACTAGAACCGCAAATTCGTTTCGCTTCTAATAACTTACTAGCATCAGAATTATTATAATCATATACTTCATCTTTTGCTGTTACTATGGGAATATATTTTCTACTAATTTCAGAAACCCCGTCTGGTAACGCAGCGACAGCACAATAAGAGAAACCATCTTTACTATGAGCAATATTTCCACTACTATCAACAAACGATTGACTTATTTTTATTGAACTTTGATAATCTTCTCTACCATCTTTAGGGGTAAGAATGAAGTATAACATATTATCCTGAACAAAATAAAATTGTTGTGCTTGCTCGTTACTTGATTGAAAGTAGCCAGGAATAACTCCATTCTTTAAGAATTTTTGTCCACCTTCCGGTACAGGAATAACTTCCATGAACTTATTATCTGTTATCTTTATAGCCAGAGATGATGAATTTAAAGCCTCAGAGAAACTTTCTGTTGTGTTTGTTTTTTCATTTGTATCTAAAGAATTGCCTAAGACAAAAGAAAGATTTTTAGATCTTAGAGTGTCAAGTAATGCCTTTGTTGAAATGCTACTTGATATAGGATTGTTTTTTATTTTACTTGCCATTTAATTTATCCTTGAACTAATCTGCCCACCAACACGCTGAACCAGTTGCTCCCGCAGTACATCCCGTTGCTCCCAAGTTTGGACTCCGTGTCAATGGGCACAAATATATAAACTCTCCAATATATATCTCTCTAAAAGGTGTACTATGTTCTTCATCTCCACTAAGTCCATCAGCCCAGTGGGGGTACACATAGGTGGGCATATTGAATCCCGTAGCACCTCCTCCACCACCATGTGTAGTTATGCCACCAGCGAAGGACACACCAATGCTTCCTGCACCAACTGACGCCCAAGCATCTCCGGCAGTCCAACCAAAAGTACCACCATACTCCCCATTAAATCCTATTGACATAGCAGTAGGTCCTGAGTAGGTAAAACCACTACCATCACAACCTATGCAATGAGCAATAGTAGAAGTGCTATTTAAATTATAAGGAAAATAATTACCAAGAAGGGGGGTTTCACATATATTAAAACCTCCGTCATAATCATCTGGAGGAATATAATCACTTTCTACCTTTTCAAAGAAACCCTTCATCCCTGCTGGATGTATTAATTCTGTTAAGGCCTCTTGATAGGAAGGAAGTCCTGTTTCTTCATCTACTTCTATATCTCCACCAGCAGAAAGAAGATAGGAATAATCTTGATACCAAAAACTATCCTGAAAAACATACGGACCATTTAGATAACTTCCACCCAAATTCAGAATAGTATCATAGTCACAGTCACCACAAGAATCAAGTGGTTGTGACCATCCAGAAAATTTACCACCATTTAATCTAAGAATGTATTTCTTAGGATAAAATATCTGTATTTCTGGTCTTTCATAAAGAGTTTCAAAGAAATACTCATATGCTTCTTCATTACTTTTCTTTTGATATAAATTTTCCCGTATCCCCAGCATGAAGGTTCTGAGTTGATCGGAATTGTCTATAGCATTACCATCATCATCTTCTGGAGCAATGAAAGATTCGGGAAATCCAGAAGCGTATGTATATGCAAAATTTTTGAGGTATTCTATTGGTGTTTGTTCAATATCAATCAGTTTACGAAAACCGACTGAACTGATTTCAGTTGTGGTTAGTTCATAACCACCCAAATTATATAACCAATCATAATAAGATTGAGTAAATTTTAATAATCGATTAGATTCCCCTCTCTCCATCATCCATAGAGGAAACAAATGATCAATGTTTATAGACTGTTCTGGTGTTACTTCACTCAGATTGTCTAATTCCTGATCCACCAACAGCATTCGATATGCTGTATTATGGGCAGATGCATTTCTTAATATTAATCCATACATTCATTTTGCCCCAAAACCATTATGATAGTATTCTTTCTACTGAAAGATCTAAAGTTATAGATGGTATCATCTCTTCTTTAAATTTATATGATTGTGAATTCCCATGGGGTTCTGCATAGATTGTAAAATCTTCGGTTGTTAAGTTGTTCTTTAGAGACAATATCCCAGTTTCATTATCAATGCTTCCTATTTTACCAGACACTCCGGGTAGCCCATTAAAATCATAATAAACTTCCACAAACTGCCTTCCCTTTCTGTCATACGAATCCATTGTTCTTAATGCTACCAATCTATCTTCTGGAATATTTAATGATGGGTGTGGAGTAAATTTACTAGAAGTTAATGTATTTGGTTTTATTGAGTTCTTAAAATATTGATTCGATACCTTACCATTTGTTACTGTTACTTTCTTTGAAACATAGAAGTTTATGTCAGAGGAAGAAACATTAAATGCAGAATTTATTTTATTCATTTCTCTTGCTATGTCCGACGCCTGTATATTCATATTATAACGATTTGGATAAAGTTGAAACAGTTTTTGGTTTGCTAAGGAAAGAAGCCTTTCTGGAGACAATGATGTTAGTATAGGATCATAATATAGAATTCCACGAACTACAAATTCATATTCTGTGGGATTTATATATTCTGGTAAAATTGTCACACATGTTTTTTCTTCTAATATTCTAATTGCGTTACTTGCTGCTATTGCTCCACCTTCATCTCCAGTGTCAACATTTAAACTAACAAAAAGTCTACCATACATTGGTGGGTTCATCTCTTCTCCACCCCATACATTAAATTTAGAATATGGATCTTCCGAACCGCTAACAAAACCTTCTGCGGCAAGCAATCCCCTACAATCCTCCACTGTTACTGCTCTTTCTTGGGCAGCAAACCACTTCGGAGCAAAGAATCTTATTGCTTCTAGATCTGGAGAAGCAGAACCACCAGAAGACAATCTAAGTGTTTCGGTTGCACCACCTGATAATTCTTCGCTTCGGACTTTGAAGTTTCCGACACCATTCCCAATATCCCCATTACTTTTGAGATAAGATAATCTTATTGGGGTATCCTGTGATACAGGCATTGCTATTTGCGAACCGAATAAATTACCACCAAAAACAACAAAGAATCCCAGTTCACTTCGTTCTAACCAATAGACTGTACTAGAATTATCCAGTCCAGTTTGAATATTACTTGCTCGGCTCCAAATTTCCCACCCAATCACATCCCCATCATCATTTTCTTTTGGATTATAAACTTCAACAATAATAGTTGAAATGTCAGTATCTAATCCAGATATAAATCCTTTTTGTGTCGTTTGATCTATACTAAGAGGAATTTGTTTGATTAACTCCTTTCCTTCTATAATTTCTAAAATTGCCTCTCCGTCTTCATTTGTTGAATCTGCTAGTAATGTGTAGAAATTATATGGAGTTCCGTTCTCATTGTTACCTGAAAATCTAGTATAAATTGGTATATTAGAATTCGCTCCTCCAGAATAACGCAATTTAACTCTGGCTCTCGCCCCTCTGCTGCCAGGAACAACATAACCTAATGGTTTAACAAGAGAAATTAATGACTCTTCTCTTTGTGCAGTATCTAAAAACATTTCATTTGCTACCATGTTTGAATAGTAACCATAGTATAATGTATTGTACGTTAAGATGTCTAAAAGAACTTGTACAGCAGAACCCGAATAATCATAATCCTTCAGAGTATCCTGCTCTTTTAGATAATCCAATAAACTGCTTTTGATGGATTCGTAATCTAAATTTCCTAATTGTATTTTGCTCGGTGCTGGCATTTTACCTTACTTTCTTAATTTCTATTTTTAGAGAATCCGGAACCGAAGAAGATTGTGATCCCGACAATATTGTAAATTCTATGTTGATTGATATACTATTTGAATCTATATTTGCACCATCAATTTCAACTGCGGTAATGGTTGCTCTGGGTTCAAAATTTGTAAGACTATGACGCATACTTAATTCCATTTTTGCATATGATACTGGACTCATATTATCAAACAACAAATCATGTATACCATAACCGAAAGATTTAACAAAAGGCTTTTCTCCCGGTCTAGTGAGAATGATATTCATTATCGATTGCCTTATGCTATTTCTGTTCCTTACTACAGAAATATCACCAACGAATTCATTCCTAGTTAGGAATATATCTAGATCAGAATATTTACTACTCATTTAATTATTCTTCCTACTTACTGTTAGAAATATATATAATCAAAAGCCGAGCATATCCAAAATACTACCCCAGAAGCCTAATTCTTCAGAAGTATTAGGATCAATTGGACTGCTATCTCTAGTACATGACACTATCATTCTATGAACATTGTTAGTCATGGTGTGATTTATTTCTTCAACTAACCACTTACCACTACTTCTTCTTTCTCTATCTTTTGCTTGGGGAATTATGTTGGATATGTTAATTATTGTCCCCGGTCTTAGAGTTAGATCTCCATTTAGAATAATAACTGCTTTTTGAGATCCTAAAAGCATCATTTGTGCATTTCGCCACAACGGAGTAACTGGAGGAGTATCCCAATAGGTTGCATACGTTCTATTGTATTCTATATAGTCTTTGAATTTTGAGCCGACACAGGGACAATTACAACTACTGGGATGATCTGGATTACTCCAAATACATCCTTGCCATTCTTCTCCAAGAACATCTTCAATTAAATCACATTCTTTGACTGCATCTAATTTTTCTTGTATCTCGTTATCGGTTGGTTCTTGTTCGACGGCACTGGGTTTTAATTCTTGACAGGGACAATTACATAACGGATCGTCGGCTGGACAATCTGAATTATCAACAGAACCATCTGGATTAGCACAAGGATATTTAGTGTATGAACCAAATGAGGAATGTCCCAATTTAACTGATGGCCATGTCTGTCGTGCAAATTTTTTCAGTTCTAACACAAAATCTGGTTTAGGTGACATGATATTCTCCTCTATTATTTATATGGGCATTCATGGTGGATCAAAATTCCACGGAAAACAAGTACAATCTGGATTTGGATATTGACAACAGAGAATACAACATTCACCCTGAGGGCATGGAGGATCGCACCACTCGAGACATGATTCCGCTGGTTCAGCACAAGGATTCCATGTTGTGGTGACTGGATCATCACAATCTTCGCACATTGAATCTACACAACAAAGTTCCTCACCACAATCACTATCTTCTGTGCATTCTGGTTCTGGTGTGGTGGTAGTGGTAGTAGTAGTAGTGGTAGTAGTGGTGGTTGTACAGTCTCCACATTCTCCATCCTGACAACACGAATTTTCACCTCCACAATCTTCGTCATTTTGACATTCTGGGCAATCAACACATTCCCCACTTTCACAACACTGATCTCCGCAATTTGAATCACTTTCGCATTCTGGTTGTTCGTCGCAGACACTACAGTCTTGACCATTAAACCATAATCCAGAAAATGAACCATTTTCATTTACTTCACTGGAAGCAGAGCAGCATTCAAAATTATACACATCTCCACCCAAGCATGTGTATGTTATCTTCCCACCACTAGGGTTGGGATTTCGTTCACAACATGCTCCTGTTGGTATAGGATCACATACCACATCATTACATGTTCTACAACAACCGGTTGTCTCTCCAGATGGGTGAGTCGCATATGATCCTTTCCATCTTCCCTTTTCTTCAAAACATTCCCATGCATTTAATTCTGTACATGAACCATCTGGTAAACAACATGCAGAAGTTGGTAAGCAAGTATTGTTTGTATAATCACTTCCCATTGTGTCCCAATATGAAGTCCCACAACCGGTTGTTTGGGGAATATATCCTTCTTCGGATAAGAAATCTTCACACATGAATTTCCAAAAATCATTATTACAGGCTCTCAATTTCAATTCATCGCCAGACAAATCACTCAATTGTGCTTCTTGCTCCCACCACCAAATGGGAGTTTGTGTTGCACTAATTCCCCAAACATCCGAATCAAAAACAACAACTACAGCACCAGCACCATTTTTCTTATAGACTACCGTACATGTTTTTTCTTCTGAGTTACAATGTCCAACTAAAGGTTTACCACCATGTTGACTCATGGGAATTAACCCGGAACTATATGAACAATGAAAAGGTAAAGATTTATTGTCTCCATCGTCTTCCATCTTGAATGGAGTTTTTGTTTTCTGACAACAACTCTGATAAAGGAAAAGATCGTTGTCATTTTCAAACTGATTGATAGGAGGTTCATCTGAAACTTGTACCCATTCTGTGGGTTCTTCTTCGTCATCATTTCTTGCAGCATAATAGGCAAAATCTAAAAGAAGTTCAGTAATTTGATTACCAGATAAAGATATGGAAGATTCAGAAAATGAATTTTCTGGGCAATCAGGACCAGAACAATCTCTCAAATCATACCAACCACCCGGTCTAAAAAACCCAACACGATTCATACATGATCCAAACAGACTATCCTTTGCTTCGCCCATTATTACCAATTTACCACCAGATTTAACCCAATTGCGGATCCATTCCCAATTTTGGTTATTCTCACCACCTTCTGGTGGAACTGTAACTTTATCTGCTCCGCACACAGGCATTTCATCGCCGAAATTTGAAACACCATAATCTCTACCCACTGCACCAACAAATGCAAGAGAATGACATCCTATATTTTCTTCTGTGCAATGCATAGAACAATCACCCTTGGGAACTAAAGGACTTTCCCAATTATCAATCCAATCTTTAAATACTTGAGGCGACCAAGGAAGGTGACCTTGAGGGGAAGAATATTGGTAGTACCAAGGTTTTGGTATTTTGTTTCCCATTGGCCAATGTGGCCAGCAATAATCTTGATCGCATTCGCCAGGATATGAATATTCAGTGGGGTTAGTTTCCCAGCAAATATTACCAGTGGATAAATTTTCTGGATGTCTTCCTGTTATCCAATCACCACCGGGATCAGAACCTTGTTCTTTTTGTGGGAAAGATGGAGCAGGAACTTCAGATTCTATTGCTGAGTATGAAGTTTCACCCAACGCACAAATTGCACACGAACCGGAAGTGGAGGGATAACGAAATTCATCCCCCACACAAGGTTTATCACCACATCCACAACAACATAATCTATGTGTATTCATAAGTTAGGGACAAGAACACAAACCATCATGTGCGTTTGGAACATCAAAGAAATATATTTCAGTAGGAATTGAATCATCACCTTCAGGATCTGTTGTGGTTATTTTGTCTAATCCTTTACCTTCTAATTTATACATTTGAACAATGTGACCATGAAAATATACATCTGCACCATCCTCCATTTCACAAGGTTGTGGTTCAGTTTGGAAGTAACCACCAACAGGCATCATTTGAAATGCTTCTGCATAATCATTGAAATCTTCATCGGCAACATTCACACCTGGTCCAACATAGACATTATCACCATCTTCTATGTTTAGTAATTCATTAATATTGAATGCCGGATTTGTCCATGTCTCTCCGGTCCTATGTGTTCCTCTCAATCCATTCGTTGGGATGATAACTGTTATTGGAGCATCTGGATTGGAAATTATTTCACCATCAATTTCCTCAATTGCATCCTTGGGCCACATTTCAACTTCTTTCCACGAATATTCAAATATACCACCGCGAGGATCTTCTTGAATGTGTTTTGCATCATCAATTACCGCCAAGAAAACATTCTTTTGTGTTTTTGAATCACAACATATAGATTTACTATACACATTCCATTTTTCTTTTGTGTTTATTATATCGGAATATTCTTTGTATCTTTTCCGTAATGGTTTTTTGATATTCTGTTGTATTTTTTTTAATGTTTCAATTTCCAAATCCGTTTGATCAAACATAGTTTGCCACATAACATCGTTCATCTTTCCAAACTTTCCTTTATGTTCAATACTTCTCATATAGTCTAATTCATTTTCGTTTTGATTATTGTATGGGGAACTGAAATATCCATACAAACCACTTTCGTCATATGTTCTTCTTATTCTATTTGGAATGTTTTCAGGATCAGATCTGTCTATTTCTGTTTCTATGCTGTCTGGAACTAGTTTATATCTTTCAATTTTCCCACCTATTCCCCATGCTTCAATATCTCTATGGTAACCATAATCTATAATGTCTAATTCGCCTGGATTGTTTGAATTTTCCTTTTGGTGTTTTTGAGAAAAATCAACATAATCAAAATATGGATCACTATAATTTGGTTTGATTAATTCATAGTAAGTGGAATATGCACCTTCTCTCCACAACCTCAAATGATCATATTCACTAAGAATCCGAAATTGTTCAATTCTGGGATCACCTTTATCATTCCATAGACTAAATGGAACCGGGGAATCGGTTACATAATATTTTCTAGTATCTTCTTCTTCAGTTTCTTCATGATCTTTAATCATACTTCTAACAGATTTAAAATGCCAACCATCTAGATCTTGATAGAAGAGATAATTTATTCCTTTTTGATCTTCAGTTACAGAATTTTCTGCAAGATTATTCATCAATTCTAATATAGTTGGTTGGTGTGTATCTTTACCCCAAGGATACATGTTTTGCCTATTTTTCAACCAAATGGAATTGTGGGTAGGTTCTATTTCCATTTTCTCTTTAGAAAAACTAAATGGTGATGCTGATGGATCGAAATATCTACTTGCTATAGTATTCACAAGTCCCTCAGAATTATCTGTTGCTATTTTTCCAATAAAATCAGATTCGTCCCCATCAATATAAGAATCAGAAGAATTTATTCCCCAATTCAAAAAATACGATTCGCAAGAAATGAAATCTAACCTCCAGCCCATATTTGCTTTTGTTGCTGATCCTGCTACCCCATCAAGTTCTTCTTCGGTTTCATCACCAATCATCGTCACATCAGAAACACAGAAGGTTAAGTCATGTGTGGAACCTTCTATGTCGGGAGATCGCATTCTGAGTTTTATAAGTTCGTTACCAAGAAAGTTAAAATAGTCACCACCAGCACCGGTTTCTTTTATATGAAGATTTCCATTAATACCTGGCTTATTTATTCCTTCGGTTATACTCAAATTAACAAAAATCTCACCCGTCTCTTCTGCGGGTGGTATTATTTGAATAATGCTTTCGTTATCTCTTTTTTCAATCTGCAATGATTCTATTATGATATCAAAATTAGAATGTCTTTCAACTGTTTCCGCCATGATTTATATCCCTATACTTTCACTGTTAAAACAGTTCCTCTTGGAACCTCTCCTGATAACAATAAAGTCATATCAGAAGAAATTTGCCGTAGTAATCTGGGTGTTATTAACTTTATTCTTTTCATTTTATCTTGTTCATCATACAATTTATCAATAACTTTAATTGCTTTAATTGAAGAAGGTAATTGATCTGTGATATAATTATAGAGTAATGTGCCAGTCAACCCACACATATTTGAATAAGAAAAGAAATCTCCACTAATCCCATCTGCATAGGCAGGATCAGATCCATATGCAGCATATGGGTTTGCTAAATTACCACCAAACTCAAAATGGTGGAGTGAGTCCCCCAATGTCGTTTTCTTTTGAATTACTCCCCAAGTTGATCCTGCTGTTGAACAAAATGGTCCCGCACCATACACATCATCAGTCGGACCAACAAATTCAACACAAGAAGTGGAACCATAATATTGAGGCGCACAGGCGGTTATACCGAACCCATCTATAGTATCATATTCGTTTGTTATTGTATTTTTTCTAAAAATTGTAAATCTATCTTTTTCTGAAAAACTACCTTTAATTTTCTTAACATCTATCCTGTGATGATGTGAATCATAGTTATCAACAACTCCATAATTTTCTATATCAATACCACCCGGATATCCCGTGAGACCGTCTAGGCCGAATTTGATCATTATGTCGTTTTCTCTGGCATCTAAATTATCAAAAACATAATAACTATTCCCCTTTAAGAAATTTTTAAAAATGTTTTGTATTTCTCTATTATTTTTAGGCCACTCATTTTCAACATCTATTATGTTATTTGATAATAAAACCAACCACCACCATTTTGGATCACCATAAAACTCATCAGCAACTTGCTCCGGTTTCTTTCCTTCCTTAACCATATAATTTTCAAAATTACCTTCATCATTTAATGTTTTTTCTGTGAAGGAAATTCTTTTGAATATGTTTTGCATTTCCAGAGAAAATGTCCCTGAAAAATCATAATTCATCTTTGGAAATTTTTCAAAATATGCCATTGCTAAATTCCACCATGTGACGACTTGTTGTCACCTGCATGTGAGGTGGCACTACTCCTTGATTGTAGATCTTTACCAACGTTGATTGCTGGTTCAAGTTCAGTGAATGTAATACTAATCCTAGTAGCGGCAGGATACGCATCATATGGATTCCCCTGAAGATAAAGACCTCCGGCCGCTCCCGCTGATTGAATTTTCACATTTGATATAACACTTGCTAGTGGACCAAGATCCCATCTAAATTTGGCGCCGCCTCCTTCATTCCTAGTGTCTAGTGCAACAATATGCCAAACAAGTGGATGTATTACTTTTGTTCTAACTTCATGACCAAATCTTCTGGGATATGCCAGAGTTTGAAAGCATTTTGCAATATTTGCTATCATTTCCCCATCACCCGGTCCTTTAGGAACCAACAACCAATCATAATTATGTTGTCTCATACTAGCACCTTTGAATATGCTTGCCCTTTCATCCATTGGTCTTCTACCATACAAACCACTATATCCGGTCACATCCTTAAGTAGAGTAGTAGTCCCACCCAATGTATTAACGGTTTGACCAAACCCGGCAGCAGTCGCATCAAACCCTCTGTTTTCTGTTTCTGTATTATAATTAATACTATTGTTTGATTCTATATTTTTTGGCATCGGTAATGAGATGTCTGCTAGTACATCGGCATCGTTTGGGGCTTTCTCTCTGTTGACATTGTTTCTTAATATTGTCTTAGTCTCATACTCAACAGCCTTGAAATTGAGCCACAATGGCACCATATCCTTGGTAGCAAAACCACCCGTTTCCATTGGAAATTCTAGATTCTTCCAATCAAGTTCCGTAGCCATATCATTCTCCTAATATATCTGGTCTATTATTACTATATATCAATGAAAACTATAGAATTATATGGCATATAAAACAAAATACAAAATACAAAATTTCAAAAAATACATCGGAGATCCCAGCAATATCATTTGTAGATCCTTGTGGGAAAGAAGAGTATGCAAATATTTAGATGAAAATAGAAATGTTGTTCGGTGGGGAAGTGAGGAATTTTATGTCCCATATAAATCTCCCGTTGATGGTAAACCTCACAAATATTATCCAGATTTTATAGCGGAAATAAGAAAAGAAAATGAAGTAAAAACATACGTCATTGAAGTTAAACCAAAGAAACAATGCAAACCACCTAAAAATAAGAAAAGAAAATCGTACATAAACGAATGTATAACGTATTCCGTGAATCAAGCAAAATGGAAATCCGCTAAAATATATTGTGCAAAGAACGATTGGGAATTTATTATATTAACAGAAGATAATATTTTACCTTAATTTTCATTTTTTTCATATAAATAATATCAAGGAGAACAAACAACCAATGCCCCACCCTTCCAATTTAGAATATTTTAAAGCAGAAATGTTAAACAAGGCTGGTTTGTCTAGACCTTCTCGCTATAATGTCACTATAGAACTAAACGAGGACAAGGGAACGGATAAAGAGAAGCAACGAATAAACTTTCAACCAGAAAGTTTGACGTTACCAAGCAGAACATTCATAACTGTTGCAGATGATTTGTTTGGTCCGAGGAGAAATGTTCCTGTGGGAAGTGACTATAGTGGTACAGTAGTTATGTTATTTCCAATATCAGATGATTTTTCTGAAAGATCTTTTTTTGAAAAATGGATGGATAGTATGGTGAATCCATATAGTCAGACGGCAAACTACACGAAGTATGATTCTTCACATGCATTTGCCCCAAGCCACGCGCCCATAAGTTCTACACATGGTACAATAATAATAGAAACACTAAACATGCAAGGGAATCCGTCCTCCACATATGTTCTTAATGAGGCATATCCGAAAGAAATGATTCCAGTAAATATGGGTGCTTCAATGGTAAACGACTACACAAAACTTCAAGTTGTGATTGATTATAGAAATTATTCTTATACTCAAGAAAAATATAAAACATTGGAACAAGATGGTGATAGGCCGAGCAGGTTACCGAAGGGTTACCACCCAAGCGATTACTGGAACCTTAATTTAACCGATGCTCAACGTGCCACAATCAACGGATTCTAATAAATGGTCAATAATCAAAATTTAAAATGAAAAGGATATATTATGAGTTCATTATCAGATTTACTATCGTCTAAAACACCAAAATACACAATGGAAATTCCATCCACCAAGAAAAATGCAACATATAGACCTTTTCTTGTAAAGGAAGAAAAAGTCTTACTACTTGCTCAAACATCCGAGAATCATTCGGAAATATTGTTAGCAGTAAAGAACATCATAGAATCATGTGTGGATGATATTGGAGATGTTTCTGATATTCCAATATTTGATGTTGAATATATTTTCATAAATCTTCGTGCAAAATCAGTTGGTGAAATTGTAGAGCCTGTTATCGTTTGTCCGAAAACTAACGAAAAGGTGACACTTGAAATAAATCTAATGGATATAGGAATAAAAGAAAACAAAAATCATAAAAACAAAATTCAAATAGATGAAAATATCATATTAGAAATGGGATATCCATCAATCAGCATTATACAGAAAACAGAATCTGATATTGATTACACAGATCCTGACTCTTTTTATAACTTAATATCAATGTGTATTAAAAAAGTACACACAGCCGAAGAAACAATAGAAACTTCTTTGTTACCCGAACATGAAGTAAATGATTTCATAGACAACATGAATAGAGATCAGTTTGAAAAAGTTTTAGATTTTTTCTTAACCTCTCCGAGATTAGAATATGAAGCAGAATATACCACTTCTGATGATGTACAAAGGACGGTGGTGCTGAGTGGATTGTCGGATTTTTTCGGATAGGGCTCACCCATATGGGCCTAGCGGATTATTATAGATTGAACTTCCAATTAGTCCAGCATCACAAATATAGTTTATCCGAATTGGAAAATATGATTCCTTGGGAAAGAGATGTGTATTTGGCTCAACTGATTGAATATATAGAGGCAGAGAACGAAAAAATAAGGCTAAGACATATAGCAGAAACAAGAAAATCTGATGGAGGTTATAGATAATAATGAAACAAAAACAAAAAAAATCTTTGAAAAATAATATGCTGTCGTTTTTTGATTCTAGAAAAAACAATGAAGAATACAGCAACCAAGAAATAAAACCAACTGAACGAGAAAGATCATTTCTTGATTACTATTCTTCAAATATTTTTATCCAAGAATCAATGAATAGTAAAAATATTCCTGCTATTAAAGAAATCACCAATACGGGTGAAGACAATGATTTCATTTTCAGGAAAAAAAAGAAAAATGCATTAGATAATACCATTGTACATTTAGAAAATATAGAAAATAAACTTAAATCTCTAACGGAGAATAGTTATAACACCACAAACAACATCCACAACAAAAGAAATCATATTCTCAATAACAATGATAACACACATAAATCATATGAAAAAATAAGTTCACCAACACTCGTAACAAACAACAACGAATCCGTAAGTTCACCAACACTCGTAACAAACAACAACGAATCTGTTATGAAGTCTATAAATTCTATAAAAAACAACACAACAGCAAAGTACATCAAAGATTATGCTGATCTTGATGCAAAACATACACTCCCGACGAATAGGATGATTACAAATGTGATTCGGGTAAATGGAGATAATATTCCTAAAATATTATCCCAAAAATACAACGTTCAAAACAACCGAATGAAAGAATATCACACCAATGATATTAGTACGACTCTCGTTTCTAACATTGAAAAAATATTACCACAAAATAAAATAATGGAAATACCTTCTCTAAGTCTAGGTGGTGTAGCAAGGAAACCAACCATTGCTCAAATAGGTGACGCTCCTTTCGCGGATCCCACAGAAGTTGTAATGAGTCCTAAAACTATACCAGCAATATTAGCAAAAGCAAATGTTATTGAAAAAACAAATAAATTGCTTATCACTAAACAGGCAACGCGGCCGATTGATTCAGTTATTATTGAAAAAACAAAAAAAGTGAATATCACTTCACAAGCAAAGAAGACAATGGATGAAAATTCTGTTTTAAAAATACAAGAGGATAACAAAACACAAGGGTCTGACCAAGAAGCAATACAACCAGTGATAATAAATGCCCCCAATAATTCCACCACTGGTCAAGAAGGTGGAGGATTACAGATGATAGAATCAAAAAGTAGTTCTCATTTAGAGTATGCATCTAGATTACCCAGATGGCGAACACGAATAGGATGAGAAAAGGGAGCCCCTAGAGACTCCCTTTCCTTTTCCGCAAGATATAAAATCACATTACTCTTTAGCAAGTTTCTCAAAGTAACTCAGAGCATCATCTTCTTGTGGATCACTCTTTGAATCAGAATCTTCATTCAAATTTACAGATTCGGCAGTAGGTCGCATTTCCATTTCGGTATGACGAATATCCGAACCAACAACATCATTAAGTCGCATTTTCAACTCATCGTATGTCTTGTAGTTGGTTGGATCAGTAAACTCAGTAAGAGCATATTGAGTCTTCCAGATAGATTCCAACTTATCATCATCGTCCACTAGAACAGATGAAGATTCAAACTCACTCTTATCGTAATTGATAAATCCAGCAATTTTACGAACCTTCAACTTGAAATTTGCACCTTTCCAAAAATCAAATGGATTGATTGGATCTTCATCCTCAAATTCAGGTTGCATTGCTTCTTGAATCTTATCAAAGATCTTCTTCCCATACTTGTATAGGAAGACCTTTCCCTCGTTCTGAGGGTTTGCAGGATCGCTCACAACAAGAATATTAGACACATACTGCAACCGCCGCTTTCGTTGTCTCGCAATATCTTTGTCTGACTCAACTCCACTGTTCCATAGTTCAGTGTTCATTTCAGATACAGGATCCTTTTCACCAAGAGTGGTACGAGAATTCTCAATATACCATCCACCCTTACCTTTGAAACCATGTGAATAAAACTTCGCCCAAGGAAGATCTTCCCCTTCTGGGGATGGGAGGAGCCGAATAACAGCATAACCGTTACTAGACTTGTCCAACTCGGGACGCCAGAAACGATCATCCTTATAGGAATCCTTTTTATTTAAATCTTCCATTTTCTTAGTGAGATCACCAATACTATTTTGTGACCGCTTCTTAAACTCTGCAAATGACATATTATGTCTCCTTAATTTCACGGGACTCCCGTGTGTTTTCTAATGGGAACTCCCCATCTCTTAGTTATTATACAATAAAAACCCAACAAAGCAACTACTAAAGTGGTAATATTGCAGTATTTTTCGGAAGTAAATTTATGTCTATACCCTCATTTTCTATTTTTTCAATAATAGGTTTACTTAGATATTTAGCAGAAACTTCGGGTTCAATTTTATATTTTTCGCCAATAGAAAGAACTGCTTCTATATAAGTTGTGTTTTCATTTAAAACATAATTCTCTATATCCTTCAAGAAGGAATTTTGTTTACTTTTATCCATTATCATTTAGAATGCTCCAATATTCCGTTTCAAAAATTTGTTATATATAGTTTAATGTGAATTCTTATTAAGTCAAGATCATTTCTGGAGAAAATACTCACATGACCGATACCAACGATAACCTAACACTCGATATTAGCGGAAATACCGCCTCTGTAGCCACAGATTACGGCCATTCATCTCATGGACTAACAGCAGCACATGTTCCATTACAAAAACTTGTATGGGGAGATGATTCTGCTAGTTACAGAACATCATTAAGCAATCCCCTACCCATCCAATGGGCAGGAGCAACAGGTCCAGTAGACATGACTGGTAATGTAAGTGGTCAAACTGGATCCAGATTCCCAGTAACCAATGTGTTGACTCAGAGCGGAGATAGAAATGAATTTCTTGCTGTCGCAGGAGATACTGCCGGTCTGCCCTTGGGCATTTCTGGTGCGATTCAAGGACTTGTAGATGGCCATCCTCTTGGTATATGTGGTTCTGTTAGTATTAAGGGTATGTATCCAGAGTACGGTGCGGGTGTTGATTGGACAGGTGTTCAAATCCAAGGTGTCACCTGTATAGGTGGATCAGGAACCATAACCGTAGCAGGAGAGTCCTATGGAGTCACAGCAGGGTTTGGTATCCCCATTGCTATCACCGCAGGAAGACGCTTAGACTCTAGTGTGGATAGTGTAGCGATCACCGGAACTGTCGGTGTAAGTGGCGGAAAAGACTTAACATCAGCCACGGATTCTGTCTCTTGTTTTGGACATGATCAAGGTAGGCACGTATTTTCAAAGGTATTCGCATCTGATGGCACAACTCTTGGTGCATCTGGTGATTATCTTAAAGTTTGGATGGGTGGTGCAGATATCAATGCATCTGTGACCGTTTCCACCATACATGGTATTACCAACTCAACAGAAACTCCACTAAGAGTTCAAGGTTTCGAAGACGGAACTGGTCACTCTCCGGTAGTAATTAAAGGCGAAAATGCAGGTGGAGCAATTGATATTGTTTCCACTAATACCCTATCAACAAGTGTGAATAATGTCGTAGAAATACAAGATGATGATATCATCAACCACATTAAAGATTCCGACAAACCTCTGATCAGCACTCTTACTAGTATAAAAACTGGAACGGATCAAATTTCCCCATTAAGAACAGATCTTGCAAGTGGAAATATCAAATCAACGATATCAGAAATAAAAAGACCAGGTGGGTTAAAATCTGGATCAAAGACTATAACAGATTCGGCGAAACCTTTAAGTACCAATTCAGAGTTAAAGGCTGGAGTCACAATCAAGAGTTCACCATCAAATAATGAAAATATATTAGTAGGAAGTAGATCATTAATGAATAATCCTTCAGGTGGATATTTACTAGAACCCGGAGAATCACTATATTTGGAAGTAAATAATCTACAATTGATATATGTTAGAACGGAATCTGGAGGATCTAGTCTAGGTTCGCAGATATATTATATTGGTAGTTGATAGGGAGCATCATGTCTTTCCGAAACAATAAAAAAAGAAAAGCACGGAGTGGACAACATCTTCCTGTTGGTGAGGGTAGATTTGTTGCATTGAGATTTGTTGATACACTAGATGAATTATATGATAAAACAGAATCTATAATTGCAAATCCAAACATAACATTTAATGGAAATAATGTTGTTGTCGATTATGGTCATGTTTTAAATACATCAGGATCTTCATTAGAGAAGGTGAACTTCTTCTTTAAGTACGGTTTAAATAAAAATGATATAATAACACTAAGCAATGGTGAATATTTAAACGAAATGTCCGGTGATTCTGAAATCCGAGATTATTCAGGAACATATCATTTTAAATCTTTTGATAGTAATCTTTTAATTGCATCTTTAGAAAAGATATCAATAAACAACGAAAGTTCATATTATAATAAATTAAATAAAAACTACTTCATAAGCAATTCAATAAAATGGACAACAACTTCTTCTGAAAAGAAGATAGTAAAAACCAACGAGATTGTAAATGAACTAGGAGCGGACTCTCTTAACTCTTTCATTAATACATTTGGGGAAATTAAAGAAAATGATATTTTAGAAATAATCATCCCCAATGAAGAAATAAAAAGATTTACAATAAGAGAATATAAATTAGAAAACGACATAGAAAGAGTTACAGTAGAAGAGGATGTTTCTGGAGAAGAAGATTTATTCGGAACACCTACTTTTGCAAGACTACTCAGGAACCCCGGG
>TARA_R110000851_G_scaffold113647_1_pt1 | contig 20499 bp, 27 predicted proteins | sample TARA_R110000851 | Tara Oceans TARA_R110000851 (sample SAMEA4397627) | marine metagenome | biome: Polar Biome; feature: [DCM] deep chlorophyll maximum layer (ENVO:01000326); material: water (ENVO:00002006), including particulate matter (ENVO:01000060) such as... | depth 17 m
TATATGACCGTAGGTACAGTGATCTCTTAACTATAAACTACACGTAGTGTGGATGTTAGTGTTCATGCCATTGACTACTGGGGAATGTATAGCGAATGCTTGACAAGTATATGGTATCATTGAATTCTGGTGCAGTGATTGTTTACTACTGTTTACTTGACAAGGGGAATTATTACTAGTGGATACTAGTTAATGACCGTATGTCAACGGGGCATAGTTAATAAATTACTGGTACAGTGAATAGTTGTCAATGGGGGTGGTATTCAGAGGGAGGGGGCAGGGGCCATAGGGGGTCTAGTTCATATATATGCTATAGCTTACACAGGATATGGTGAAATAGAGTGTATACTAGATCAAGGGTTCCTATACAGGAGTGCCATACGGCTTGTATAAAGGTGGGGTTAAGGGGGGTTATATAGTGTCATCCGACAAAACCCCTAAAAGGTATCCTTAAGGAGGATAAAAATGCTATTTGCATCTGTATTGTATTGGGGGGGATACCTATATACTATATTATACCAAGAATTAGCGTTTTGTCAAGTAAAATCGTACATGAAATACCAATTAAATAACTACACCATTGAAAACAAAAGAAAGAATAATTAAATTAATTTAGGTATTGACAACATCTGCATTCTTGATATAATTATAAAGGTAGGGTAGCAAGAAAGGAACAGCATGAATTACGAGAATGCAGCAATGTATCAAAGAGAAGCAATTCAACAAGACCTACAGCCTGTAAAAGCACAATACAAAGAAGGTTCAAAGGAAGTTACAGTACATCTAGGGGGTGGAGGAGTAGCCATCATACCTATTGAGGTTATACACAGCACAGTAAGAAAACCTGCAGCAGGATAATAAAATGACTAAAACATTAGATGATATTATATCAGAAGTAGTAAGGAAAGAAGGTGGATACAATGATTTGGATGAAGACAGGGGAGGCGCTACTAAATACGGTATTAGTTTGCGTTACGCTAGGGGCGTTGGCCTGGATATTGATGGGGATGGAGACGTTGATGAACAGGATATTAAACTGGTTACGATTGAAGAAGCAGCAAAGCTCTATAAAGAAGACTTCTTTCTTAGGCCAAAGATATATAAGCTACCTAAAGAAGTACAGGAATTTGTATTTGACTCGGCGGTCAACCACGGACCACCCAGAGCAATTATGTTTGTTCAAAACATCCTCAACCAAGCGGGATTCGGGTACCTAGATATTGATGGGGTTATGGGAAATAAGACAGCTTCTGCTGCTCAGAAAGCTCAAGACGCTATGGATGAGTTCTTTTTGAAGGCATTAGTTGAGCATAGGATAAGGTTTTATAATATAATAGTCAAGAACAACCCATCTCAGGCTAAGTTTATTAAAGGGTGGACAAAAAGAGCAAGGAGTTTTCTAGTATGATGAATATATTTAGTATGTTAGGTGGTGGTGTAGTAGAGTCTGTGCGTAAAGGCATAGGTATGTTTACTGGAGACAAGGCAGAGAAAGAAAAAAGCGATAGTGCTGAGAATATAGCCACTATAGGTCAGTTTGCAGCTGAATTTCAAGTAGAGAACAGGACTATGTTTGATAGTCTGATTGATGGACTCAATAGATTACCTAGACCAGCTATTGTAACTATGGTTATAGCTTACTTTAACCTATCATGGGTAGATAGCATACAATTTCAGATCATAAACAAAGGATTAGACACAATACCTAATGATATGTGGGTTATTGCTATTGCTATCATAAGTTTTTACTTTGTAGCACGTGAAATAACTAAAAGTAGAGATAAAAAGCTATCAATGGGTAATAAAGAGTTTAAAGAACACTTAAATCAACTTAAAGAACTACGAGATTTAAAAACACAAGAACCCCAAGTAAACAGCGGTAATTCGGCTATTAATGAGTGGAAAACTAAAGAAAAGTAAAATTAAATATATTTTTTACTTGACAAGATGTTAATTCTTGATATAATAGTTATAAGTATAGGAAAAAGATAATTATGTCTAGCTACGAAGAAGATTCTGCGTTATCTTTTATTAGAGCCTTTAAAGACATTCCTGTGGACTGGTTTAAGGATACTATATGGTATTCTCTTGCAAAGGCTAATAATCAATCACCTTTAAATGATGATGAATTGTATAGGAGGGTCATTGATATAAGTAGCACAGAAGGTAAAACCCTCCATGAAAAGTACACTAGTTAGTTTAACATTATCATTGTTTCTGTTAGTTGGTTGTAATACGGCAACCATATCCGTAGAGGAAAAACCAGTAGTTGTAGAAGAGTCTGAAGATTGCTATAAAGTAAAACAACATCAAGATAAACTAAGCACTGAACATCCAGAATTTAAATTTATTAGTGATTACATTACTACAGACACACAGACTAAAACATTTCTAAATGAGTACCCACACCCTATACTTACTGAGGACCAAATTCACCACCTGCATATATCACATTATTATGTAACCATTACAGGTGAATCAAGGTCCATTGTTAATCTAGTAGGCCAGAATGAGTGTGTATTAGATATGCTTGGTGGGCCATCTAGTGAAATAAATACTCTGATCTTAGGATCATCAGTGTAGATAAAAACACACAACTATAAATATAAGAGGCTAATATGGAAAAGTATACAACAGATATAGAAAAACCTAAAAGACGCAGGTTTTCATTAAAAGGATATCTGAAGCCTGTTAAGAAACGAACCAACTCAACTACTGGTCCAAAGTCTAAAAAGACTACATCTAAGAAAGGTTATTAAGAGGCTGATATGAAAAATTACACAAAAGCTAAAAAGAAACCAATAAGCAAAAAAGTAAATAAGATTGCAGACGACTTAGAAAAGTCTACAGCTAGAACTAAAAGGACTGGATTATCCTCCTCAACTAAAGGCACTAAAGACTTACTAACTAAACCGAAACCGAAACGTGAACAGAAACGTGAAGGGATAAGCTTTACGGATGCTTTGGGTCGATCATTAGATTTCCACAACCTGTACTCAGGACCTGGAAGCAAATAACAGAATTTGAGCCAATACATCAGAAATAATAGATCACACTTAAATAAAAATACTATTAGATTTCTGACTGAGGCTCAAAACTTTTAAACCCTGTAAAAGTTGAGTGTTGAGCTACCCCTCCCTCAAGAGATGGACTTGAGGTTCACTCCTTTCCAACTACTCCCGTAGCGGTTAGGGTTTTTAATTTTTACACAAAACAAAGAGAGAAATAAAATGGCACTAACTGTCGCACAACGAAAAGCTAGGATGAAAGCTAAAGAGGATCGTGCAAACGCAGCAGCTAAGAAAGCATCCAAAGCTAAAGCACCTAAACCTAAACCTAAAGCTAAGCCTAATAAAGTTACAAAACAAGACAATCTAAAAAAAGCAAAAAAAATAGCGCGTAACGCAGGTTCTCCTGCAGCGGCTAGGTCTGCATTAATTAAGGCTGGTTTAACATCCTCCACAATAGGAATGTCAGTTGCAGCATTAATTGCTTCATTTGGATTAGGAGGGTCTGCTTTATTTGATAAAATGCAGGGCACTAAAAAGAAACCTGGTGAGTCACAATTAGAGTTTATAAAGCGTAGGCAAAGAGATAAAAAAGAAACCCCTAGACTTAGTAAAAAAGACGATTTAGAGATACAAAAAAAAATATCCTCTGCGTCAGGTAGGCGTATGAGAAGCTCTACAACTCCTACAGAAAAAAAACGCACTAGTTCTAGTAGTGTTGATACGCCTAAAAATTTGCAAGGCTTAAAGGCACCTACTGGAATAGAAAAAGTAAAAGATAAAGTTAAATCTAGTGTGGGTAAAGCAAGAGATGCACTAGTAGATTCCTTTAGACCTACGAGTGAAGCTGCTAAAAAAGCTGCTGCTAAAAGAGCTGCTGATAAAAGAGCTGCTGCTAAAATAGCTGCTGATAAAAGAGCTGCTGCTAAAATAGCTGCTGATAAAAGAGCTGCTGCTAAAATAGCTGCTGCTAAAAGAGCTGCTAATAAAAGAGATGATGATAAACTAGATAGGCTTTTAAAAAATAAAAAACCTGTTAATGATTTTACAGTTAAAAAAAATAGATTACTTATGCCTGGGAATAAACGTAAAAAAAATAACAATAAAACTCCCTTGGGTAGGACAGGAAGTGTTAAGCCTAAGAGTAAACCTACACCACCTCCAGCACTTAAAAAAGTACCTTTGATCAAGGCTCCTGAAGGACCTATTAAGACTCGACCTAAAGCTAAAGTAGATAACAGCACATATGCTGTATCTCAAGAAGTTGCTAAGAAGTTTAATCTTAAAGATCAAAAAGTTAAATATTCTGATCCTCGTTTCCAGAATATTTATGATACAGACACAAGACAAGAATTGCGTGAGGCACAGAGATATTTTGACGAGAACTAAATACAGCACTATTACACATACAAAAATACTTTAATGATATGGATTAATTATGGCAGTACTACACATACAAGAATACTCAGAAGTAGCTAAAGTATCATCTAGTGAGACACTAGAAGGTGGACTAGAACCTGCAGTTGCAACTCAGGCCCTTACATTTGCTGCTAATGCAAGATCGAATGCATTTAATGCAAGTACTAAGTTTGTGCGTATTGTAAGTGCTGCAGCGTGCCACCTAACATTTGGAGCTGCAACTACATCTGTGGTTGGGTCTATGCTTTTACCAGCTAACACAGTAGCATTTTTTGCCGTTAAGCCTGGGCACAAAGTTGCAGCGTATGATGGCAGCACCTAAGTAACTTATGGTAGAGACTATTAAAAGATCATTGTCTGGTAGTGTTGATGGAAGGCAGATTAAAGTTGTTCGTACAGCTACTGCTGGCACACTTATACACACGGCAAGTGGACTCGATCAAACAAGCCATGATGAAGTTTGGTTATATGCATGTAACCATCATAGTGGTGCGTTAATTCTAACGATAGAGTTTGGTGGCGTAGATAGCCCAGATGATTTAATTGTTAAATCACTAGCAGTAAATTCTGGGGCAGTAGAAGTTATACCAGGACTTATCCTTACAAATGGACTAGTTATTAGAGCCTTTGCGGGAACAGGCAACCTAATAACTATTAGTGGTTGGGTATATCGTAACCCTATAAACTCTAACTTACAGTATAGGACTTAAGATGGCCCTACCAACTAAGAAAAAGTTAAATGGTAGAAAGGTAGCTAAGCCTAAAAAGAAACCTGTTAAGCGAGACTATGTAAAAGAACGGCTTACAGAGACTACTGAGCGTAAAGAAAAACGTAAATCTAATAATAAGGCACGATATAAAGTAGCTAAGTCTAAGGGTAAGAAGCCAACAGAGCTTAATGGTGATGTAGCCCATAAAGATGATAACGCAAAAAATAATAAAAGAAGTAACCTAAAGGTTATAGATAAATCTAAAAATAGAAGTTACGCAAGAACAAAGAATGCAGGTAGAAAGAAAAAAGTATAATGAAAGAGCCACAAGAACCGCGCCAAATTACTTTTTTCGATACCTTAGTTAGCAATGGTGGCGATGTTAAGGCTGCTGCTGAAGAAGCAGAGTACGAAAGATCATATGCCTACCAACTAGCTAAGAAATATCATGAGTACCTAACTAGTCGTGTACAAGGTGCCTTCTATTTAGATACAGTTCGTGCTCACAGAGTATTCTCTGACGCTCTTACCTCAGATGGCAGTATTGTGGGTGAAAAAACTAGGATGGACGCAGCTAAAGAGGTCCTAGATCGTAGTGGTATTGTTAAGCAAGAAAGTATTAAAGTAACTGTAGATACTCCAAATGGTGTATTTATATTACCTGCTAAAGATATCGATCCAGACAGAAAAAATGGATAGAACACGCACACGTACTTCATCTACCATTCCTTTTGGATGGGAAGTCATGGAAAATGATGAGCATATGCTTACACCAAATGACTTAGAACAAGAAGTACTAGAACAGTTGCACACAATCAGAAAAGCCCAGAGCTTAAGATCAATGGCAAAATTAATCAAAGCAAAAACTGGGCGAAGTGTCACCCCTAGAGGTGTTAACAAAATACTAGACAGGGGTTACACTTAATGTCTGATGGAAGATCAAGTGATAGTCAAATTCTTCTTATGTTAGGGGAGCTTAAAGGCACGACTACAGCTATACATAAAAGATTAGATGTAATAGATAACAAACAAGAGATACATAGTGCTGCAATAGCTGATGCAAAAACTATGGCAATTATAACTAAGACAAAGCTTACAGGATATGCAGGAAGTGCTGGACTTATTGGGTCAGCAGTAATGATATATGCTAAAAAATTCTTTGAATAACAACATAACACAATAGGAGATTAAAACAATGTCAAGCCCAACAGTTTTTCCAGATGAACGGTATGTAATGCAAATCGATTCTGTAGGAAATCAAATAACTGCAAATAATGCAGAAATTAATATGTCATCTGATAGCTCTGCTAACACAGAGTTAGTCACTACCACTAATGTTATTACTGCAGAAGAAAGTGGAAAAACATTTGTTCTTAATTCTGCAACAGCTTTTGTGTCTACACTACCCGCTCTTGCAAAGGGACTTAGGTATAAATTTTATTGTGGTGCTACAGAAGTTACTGGGGGAAACCATACTATCGTTTGTACAAACAACGATAACACTATTCATGGTCAGGTTACACTAGCTGGAGCACTCTTAGCAGCTGCAGATGAAGGAAGTATTAACCTAGTTGCTGATAAGTTTATTCAGGGAGACTGGATTGAGGTATTTTCTGATGGTGTTGGATGGTATGTATGTGGACAAGTAGTAACTGCATCTGGCGTAACATTCACTACGTAATATAAATGACTGAAGAGACTAAACCTAAACGACAATACCAGCTCAGCTCCAAAGAAAGAGCACGCAGGGCAGAACTAAGAGCTGCCAAATCTGCTAAAAGAAAGCTGGACAAGGAGCGTAAAAAGCTACATAATGAGCAAATGAAGGTTCAAAAAAGAAAAGAAAGAACCGAAAAGAAATTTGCAGACATACAACATGTAGCTAATCAGATTACTGGTAGAGCTAATCCTAAAAAAGGTCAGCTTTTAACAGAGGATCAAATAAAAGGCTCAGGTAAAGCACTAAAGAATATGGTTAAGGAGAAAGAAATTCTCTTTAGACCTCACCCTGGGCCTCAGACAGAGTTTCTATCTTCTTCAGAGACTGAAGTACTATATGGAGGAGCAGCTGGTGGTGGTAAGTCTTACGCCATGCTTATTGATCCTTTACGGTATTGCGACAATACTAACCATAGGGCACTTCTTATTCGTAAGTCAATGCCTGAACTATTAGAATTGCTAGACTTATCTAGACAATTATACCCACAAGCGTTTCCAGGAGCTAAGTTTCGTGAACAAGAAAAACGATGGGTTTTTCCGTCAGGCGCAACAATTCAGTTTAGTTTTATTGATTCTGACCACGATGTATATCGTTTTCAGGGCCAATCTTTTACTTGGATTGGTATTGACGAGCTTACGCACTATGAAACTCCGTATGTTTGGGACTACCTCAGATCAAGACTAAGACGTACTGATATGAATATTACGCCCTACATGAGGGCGACTACTAACCCTGGTGGCTTAGGTGGTTGGTGGGTTAAGAAAATGTTTATTGACCCTGCTCCTTGGGGAGAGTCTTTCTGGGCAACAGATATTGATTCAGGTGACATACTAATATACCCTGACTCAGAACATATTGAAAAAAAATTACGTGAAAAGCCTATTTTTAAACGCAGATTTATTCCTGCTAAATTAACAGACAACCCCTCTCTAATGCTATCCCCAGAATATATGGGTATGTTGGCTTCACTACCAGATGTACAGCGTAGAAGACTATTAGAAGGTGACTGGGATGTATCCGAAGGTGCCGCATTCCCTGAGTTTAGACGGGACTTACATGTAGTCCCTGATATGGCACCTCCTAGTACTTTATTTAGGTTTAGAGCTTGTGACTATGGCTACGTTGCTCCTACTGCTGTTATTTGGTTTGCTGTTGATTATGATGGGACTCTTTATGCTTATAGAGAATTGTACGAAACTAGATTGGATGCAGGTTCACTTGCCGAGCGCATACAAGACATTGAAGATGATGAGCCTAGCCCAATTTCAACTGGGATATTGGACAACGAATGTTGGTCCCAAAGAGGACAAATAGGCCCAAGTATAGCTGACACCATGATTGGATTGGGCGTACCTTGGTCTAAGGCAGATAAGGGTCCAGGCAGTAGAATGAATGGTAAAATGGAACTCCACAGGAGATTAGCTGTTGATCCCTTTACAGAAAAGCCTGGGCTACTTATATCTGAAAATTGCAAGAACTTAATAAGAATACTTCCGACACTACCTACTGATCCTAATAAACCGGAAGACGTTGACACTAAATACAAAGAGGATCACCTTTACGATGCCCTACGATATGGGGTTCAATCACGATCTGTCAGACAAACTGAGCATCCTTCAGAAAGACGTTGGAGAGCACAGAGAGAAACTTATAAGCCTGTAGATCAAACTTTCGGCTATTAGGAGAATAATATGCCTGTTAACAATAATGTTGCACCTGTCCCTGGTTATAAACCTGCAGGATCATTCAATAATGATATGCTAGCTCAAACTAAAGTAATGAATGGTAAAAGTGAAGAGGGTCTTAATGACGCTTCTCACAGTGAGTACACAGCTGTATTTAATAAAGACAGTATGGCGTATGGTATGAAAGCTAACTTTACAACAGACACAGATATGGGTCTGATTTCAAACGAAGGTAAAAGTGGTAAGTATTAATATATAATGACTGATCTTACAGAATCTCAAACTGAAGAAGAAGCTGAAGTAGAACACATTAACTACATGGCAGAGATGCCAGGTGCTATTGGATTTGTTTGGGCCAGATTTGAGACTGCTGAGCAAGGTCGTCGTTATGATGAGGGCCGTTGGATTCAGGCGTATAGAGACTTTCGTGGTCGCTATACAAGTGATGTTCTTAGTGGTTTTAAGCCCAACGAACGCTCTCGTGTATTTGTTAAGATACCTAAAAGTAAAACAATGGCTGCTTATGGGCAGCTTATTGAAATAATCTTTTCTGGGAATAAGTTTCCTTTATCCGTAGAGGCTACACCTAACCCACAAGGTATTGCTAGACGTGCTCACTTATCTGATGAGTCTGACGATCAGTACCCAGAACAAACGCCTGAAATGCCTAATGCTGGGTTTCCTGGTGATGGTACTCGTGAAGATGAAGTACCTATTAGTGAAAATGATCCTATACTAGGTGGCCTTAGTGCCACGTACAAGGGTGGAGAGTTTACTGCTGGTAAGGGCATAGGACCTAACAAGATCACTATTGATCCTGCTAAGGAAGCTGCTCGTAATATGGAACGGACTATCCATGATCAGTTGATTGAAGCTAAAGCATCCCGTGAGCTACGTGGTACTTTGTTTGAGTCTGCTCTTTATGGTACTGGTATTATCAAAGGTCCTTACACATACGAAAAGTCTATTCCAGACTGGTCTATGGATGAAGATGCTATAGAAGAGGGTGTAAACCCCTTAGAAATACGTAGCTATACGCCTCGTAAATCACTTGTTCCTAAGATTGAATCTGTATCTGTTTGGAACTTTTACCCTGATCCTAGTGCTATAAGTATTGATGATTGTGAGTATATCATTGAACGGCACAAAATGAATCGCTCTCAGATGAGAGCACTTCTAAAAGTTCCTTACTTTAATAAGTTTGCTGTACGTCAATCTATTGAACAAGGCCCTAATTATGTAGATCGTGGATATGAAGCACAAATTCGTACAGATGATGTTAGTGACCTATCTCAAAACAGATGGGAGGTTTTAGAGTATTGGGGTGTTCTCGATACAGACATGGCTGAAGAAGTTGGCCTTGAGTTGGATGAGTACACATCTGAATTGGATGAAGTACAGGTTAACATCTGGGTATGTGGCGAAAGCATCCTTCGTGTAGTACTTAATCCTTTTGAGCCTGATGTTATTCCCTATCAAGCTGTTCCTTATGAGAAAGACCCTACAATGTTCTTTGGTATTGGTGTACCTGAGAATATGGCAGATAGCACATTAATTATGAATGGTCATGCGCGTATGGCTATTGATAATTTAGCCCTGTCTGGTAATATGGTATTTGATATTGATGAAAATAGCCTTGTTTCAGGGCAATCTATGGACCTATACCCTGGTAAAATATTCAGACGTCAAGGTGGTAGCACAGGTCAAGCAGTATTTGGTATTAAATTTCCTAACACTACCCAAGAAAACATGGCTATGTTTGACAAGTTCCGTCAACTAGCTGATGAGCAAACGGGTATTCCATCATTTAGTCATGGTCAAACTGGTGTATCAAGTACAACTCGTACTGCATCAGGTATGTCGATGCTTATGGGTGCTGCTTCTTTGAGCACTAAAACGGTTATTAAAAATGTAGACGATTACCTCTTACTCCCATTAGGTGAATCTTTGTTTCATTGGAATATGCAATTTAATCCTAATGTTGAGATTCGTGGTGATCTAGAGATTAAAGCTATGGGCACAAGCTCCGTAGTACAGAAAGAAGTACGTAGCCAACGGATAACTCAATTATTATCTGTTATTATCAACCCAGTTATGGCTCCGTTCTTTAAATTGAATAAGATTGCTGAAGAATTAGCTATTAGTTTAGACTTTGATCCTGATGATATTGTTAATGATCCTGAAGAAGCTAAGCTGTTTGCACAGATTCTAGGAGAAATTAGCACTGCTGCTGATCCTATGGCTGCAGCTGGAGCACCAGGAGGTGCACCTGGAGTACCGGGTGGCCCTACAGGTACCGGGGATGGTACAATAGGCACTGGGGGAGCACCAGGACCCTCTGAGCCAGGATTCTCTGGTAATACAGGTGGGGAACAAGTATAATGAGTGCCTTTTCTCCTAAATTAGTGCACCAAATGGTCAGTAATAAGGAATGGGACTCTACTTGTGATTACCTAAAGCATAGATTAGAGGTAGAATCTAAGCAGTTATATAGGGCAGAGGGTAACACCTTATATAAGCTACAAGGTAAATGTGAACTACTGCAAGAAATGTTAGAGCTAAGAGATAGAACTTATGCCAGAGAAAAAGACGAACAATAGAAGGATACCAAGCTAAGTGTTTAGACCTAAAGGCCCCTTCTTACCTTCTGTAGCTACAGGGGGTATGTTTGACTATATAACTCCATTTGATCCTGAAGTTAAGTACTACTGTTACGATGATGATGATGATGGTGATGAATCTGGTGGTGCAGGTACTGATGGAGAGAGTGCTGGTGAAGCCGCTGGTGAAGCAGCAGCAGCAGCAGCTGGAGCAGAGGGTGCGGGTACTGGTGAAGGTGGGACTGATGATGGTAGCTCAGCTGGAGCTGCTGCACAAGGCGAATCAAATGATACAAGTGTTAGTAACTCTATAGGTGAGGAAGCAGGTGAAGCAGCAGCAGCAGCTGCAGAAGCAGCAGCAGCAGCTGCAGAAGCAGCAGATACAGCAGCAGCAGAAGCAGAAGAGGAAATAGAAAACGCAGATTTTCTGTACGAATCTGAGCAAATATCTCAGGATGCTTTTGCAGCAAGCCAAGCAGATAACTCCTTTCTTGGTGGTATCTTTGGGCAGAACACGAGTATTGCAGAGGGTATAGAAGCAGCTGTTGCTGCTATTAGTCAAGAACCTGGAGACCCATCAAATGCTATTGCTGAAACAGACCCATCAAATACTATTGCTGAAGACGCATTAGCTCAGGCAGCTATTAATAAAGCTGGAAAAGAAGAAGCAACAATAAATGAATCATTTGACGCTGCTGCATTAGGTGCTGCAGGTTTTACTCAATCCGAAACTGCTTTAAACACACTTAATGATGAATTAGCTTTTCAAGATAGTTTTTTGGGTTTTCTGGCATCTTTCTTTGCAGGTCCAGCGTCTTTATCCTCTAACAATACTACAAATGAATTTACTACTGAATTTAATAATCTATCTCAATCACCAGCTTTAGGGTTAGCTCTGTCATTTTTATCACCTGCAGCAGGAATAGCTCTGTCAATTTTTAATAAAGCTACTGAACCTGACCCAGGACCTGTTACAACACCTGGATTAGGTCAATCAGTTACTCCAAATTCATTTGCAGCAGCATTCTCTGGGGTAACCGATGTAGTAAATAACGTAAATGCCACAATAGATAGTGTAGAAGATGAAGCATTCAATGTTTTAGATAATGCATTAAATGGTTCACTTAGTAACCTGGAAAACTCTGTAACTGAAGCAATCAGTAACACTGTAAACTCATTCAATGCTAGTAATGAGGCAGCATCCAATGCTCCAGACACAGATGATGTAGAGGATACAGATGATACAGGTGGTGATGATAGTGATAGTGACAATACAATACGACCAATTATAGTAACACCTCCTGCAGTAAATACATTTAATCCAGAAGGTACCCCTAATCCAGAGGTAGTACCTGTAGTTGTAGCTACAACCACAGAAGAAGAAATTAACAATATTATATCTCAACTACAGACAATAGAAGATACGTATGAAACTGCTAGTATAGCCACACTTTTAGATCACCCTCCTGCTGAAGAGCTTTTATTTACTCTTCAGTCTATTCTAGGTAAAAAATTAATAGTTACAGAGATAGATGGTGAACTGACATTCACAGTAACTAATAGTGGTCATGAAGAAATAACAGACCCGTATTTAAATGCTATTAACTTTGCAACAGATCAAAATTTAAAAGGCTTTATAACTCCCTCTGGGGAAAAATACTATGGCCTAGAAAGTAGATAAAATAATGGCGCAACTATCACAAGACCAATTAAACCAATTTGCACAGATGATCCGTCAAGGTGGTGACCCTGCTGTACATGCTTTTACTATTGTAGCTAACGCTGCCTCTGGACAACAGGCTGATCCTGGTGCACAAGAAGCCCCTGCACCTGTAACCCCACAAGCAGCCCCTGCACCTGCACCTGCACCTGCACCTGCACAAGCACCCGCACAAGCAGCCCCACAACCTATGCCAATAGCTCCTGTAGCTCCTAAAGAAAAGCAGACTGTTAATCGTCCTGTTGGTTTAGCCTTTGGTGGCTCTGCTGAAGACCCTGCTAGACCTCAAGGTGTACCTGCACAGGAACCTATAATGAGTAAGCTACAGCCACAAGGACAGCCAGGGGCACAAAGTGAAGCACCCCCAGAAGAGTTTACACAGCCTGACCCTCGTAATGATACACAATCAGCAATGGTTGACCCTAAAGAAGAAGTAATTCCGAGGCTTGTAGTTGAAGCTGTCGGAAAAGAAACAATAAGAGATTTTATCGAAGTCGTTCAAGATCAAGTTAATGGTGACGGAGCTGTTACAGCTGGTGATGCCTTAACAAAACTCGTACAAAAAATAAGAAGTGACGAGGAAAAACGAATTCAGATAAAAGAACAGCAAGAGGACCCTACTAAAACTCCTAATATTAACCCTCTTGCTGCAGCTAAAGGTGGAGTTAAGCCAATTAAACCGCAACCTGTTAGTGGGCCAAACCAACAGCCCGGTACAACTGGTAAAGTAACAACACCTAAAGGCACAGGTCAAAGTAGAAGGTTGCCCCCTTCAGCTGGAAGCCTGTTAAAGAGAGCATAAGAGGCTACCTAACTTACTTCTGTAAGATTAGCCCCTCTGTTTAGAAATCTGGCTACCCTAATCCAAATGGATATGGCCCCAGGAAAGGATACAACATGGCAAACAAAGCAATGGCTGAGCGACCACAATACATGGGAGCAGAAAGAGCCGCTGCATTAGCTAATGACGAACCACAATTAACTGAAGAGGAAATTGAGGAAAAAGAATTAGCTGACATTGACGAAGATACTCTCGTACCTGAAGAAAAGACCTTCAAAAAACGCTATTCAGATTTACGAAAGTATAATCAAGAGCAAGTCAATAACTTAAAGCAAGAGAAGGATAAACTAGCTAAGGAATTAAAGGATGCACAAAAAGCAACCTATAATCCTGGCAAAAGTCCAGAAGAGATTCAAGCCTTCCGAGAAGAGAACCCAGAAGCTTTCGACATCCTATCGGGTGTAGCTGGTGACCAGGTAAACTCTAAGATGGAAGAACTTGAGAGTATTAAGTCTGAACTAGAAGCTGAGCGTAATCAGCTACAACATGATCGTGCCGAAGCAATTATTTCCAGTAAGCACCCTGATTGGGGTGACATTAAGGAATCGGATGACTTTCATGATTGGGCAGAGAAACAATCTAAACTAGTACAGGAAGGGATTTATGATAACGCCTCAGACGGTGCTACTGCATCCCAAATTGTCAGTCTCTATAAAATGGAAAAAGGTTTGCCTACGTCTAACAAGGACACTGGTAAACGGCGCAAGCTAAAAGAGGATGCCTCTAAGTTGGCATCTAATTCTAGTAGAAGTGGCTCGGTTCCCGATCCCGCATCTAAGCGTACTTACACAAACAGTGAAATTGATAGGATGTCACTCAACGAATTTGAAGAGTTCGAGGATGACATTATGCTAGCTAAACAAGAAGGTCGTATAATTTTAGACGAGTAAGGAAGCTATTATGCCTATCGGTTCAGCAGCTGGTCACGGTAATTTACCCCAAGGAAATTGGGTACCGTCGATCTATTCAAAAAACGTACTGAAGTTTTTCAGACGTGCTTCTGTTGCAGAAGCAATTACTAACACTGATTATTATGGAGAAATCTCTAACTTCGGTGACACGGTTAATATTATCAAAGAGCCTACCGTCTCTGTAAGTGAGTACAAACGTGGTCAGTTACTACAGACGCAGGACCTCGATGACGCAGGTGATACGCTAACGGTTGATCAAGCCAAGTATTTCCAGTTTGTTGTTGATGATATTGAAGCCAAACAATCCCACATTGGTTGGGAATCTATGGCAACGAGTTCTGGTGCTTACAGCTTGAAGAACGTGTATGACTCGAACATTCTTGCTTACATCTCTACTCAAGTACAGGCAGCTAATATCTATGGTACGGATGCAGCTGCTGGTACTACACCATCCACGGACGCTATTGATTTAGGGTACGGTTCTGGTGAGGTATCCCCTCTTAAGGTCATGGCTCGTCTCAAGCGTTCTCTTGATGATGAAGATGTTCCTGAAGAGAATCGTTGGTTCGTAGCTAAGCCAGAGTTCTGGGAAGTTATGGCTGACGAAAACTCTAAGCTTATGGGAGTTGACTTTACTGGAGATGGTGCTTCTAAACTACGTAATGGTCGAGTTACGGATGGTTTGATCCGTGGTTTTGAATGTTACATATCTAACAATGTTACTGCTGGTGCAACTGCACAAGTAGCATTAGCAGGTCATATGTCTGCCGTGGCAACTGTTTCTCAGATTGCCAAGACAGAAAACCTGCGTTCAACAGAATTCTTTGGTGATGTTATTCGTGGATTGCATCTTTTTGGTCGTAAGTCTTTACGGACTAACGCTATTGCCAAATCATTCTACTTAGTAGATTAAGGAAGGAAAATAACTAATGGCTAATATCGCACACGATGGCACTACGCCTACCCTTCCTGGTGCAGCACACAAGAATAGTCTGTTTACCTCAGAAATATTCATTGATTTTGCTGTTATCGCAGGGGACGTTACTATTGGTACATCTGATGTTGTTCAAGCATTAAAACTACCTAAAGGAACGGTTGTCTTAGCTGCGGGTATTGAAGTACTCAAAGTTGAAGGCACAAACACTACTGCTAAAGTATCTCTTGGAGATGGGGCTGATGTAGCACGCTACGTTGATGCTCTTGTTGTTACATCTCTAGGTCAATTGACACCAGCTGCTACGATGGGTGATGGTTTCGCTCTAGTTGCTGATGACACGATTGATGTGGTCATCTCAGTTGATGATCCTACGGATGCTAAGATTCGGGTATGGGCTGATTGTATCGGCGCTTATCAAGCTGGTCCTATGACTGCTACTACGCAAGCAGACGCTAAGACTTATAGCTAAATGATATTAGGGAGGATGAGTAGCCTTATCCTCCCTTTATTATAAGTTAATATTTTGTGGGTCCTTAATGTACCCATTGGATAACCTATATACTTATTATACACCATATATAGGTTTTGTCAAGTAAAAAATAAAGAAATATTTATTTGTCTACTAAAGCTAAACGTAAAGGAACTAAAGAAGGAAGGCAGATGGTGAAGCAGCCGCCGCTTATAACTAAAAAAACTAAAAAATTTAGAAAGGTTTGAAAATGCCTGAAGACCCTAAGAAATCAAAACTTAAAAAGTATGGCTTATCAGGATTAAATAAACCTAAGAGAACACCCAAACACCCAACTAAAAAAGGCATTGTGGCAATTAAAGATGGAGAAAAAATTAAAATTATACGTTTTGGTGATCAAAATATGGGCCATAACTACTCACCAGAAGCTCGTAAATCTTTTAAAGCACGTCATCGTAAGAACATATCAAAAGGTAAAACAAGTGCTGCCTACTGGGCTGATAAATTCTTTTGGGCAGGTCCGTCAGGTTCTAAGAAATCACCTCCTAAAAATAAAAAATCTGCTAAATAGAAAGAATAAGTAATGTCTAATTATCTTGGTTTAGTAAATAAAGTTCTTGTTAAGATAAACGAGCCTGTTCTCACTGCGTCTACGTTTGCACAAGATAGAGGTATTCAGACATTAGTTAAGAATGCAGTTAACGACTCTATTCATGACATTATTAATGCAGAGGTAGAGTGGCCTTTTAATGTTGAATCTGGTACAGAGACTCTGTTAGCTGGCGTAGGAACATACGCTTTACCTACAGACTTTAGGACAATGGACTGGGATAGTTTCTTTATCACACCCCTAAATCAAGTTACTAATGGCACCTTTGCCTCAAACATCACTGGTTGGACAAATATTTCAGCAGGTAGCGGTGCTTCTGCCCATACTGCAAATGGTAATGGTAGGCTCCGTTTAACAGGAGATGGCACAAACGTAGGCTCTGCTACTCAGTCACTATCCACAGTGTCTTCAAGGACCTACAGGGCCACGTTCCAATTCTATACAGGGACAGTATCTGTAAAAATAGGAACAACATCTGGGGCAAGTGATATATACACAACATCTATTGCTCTAGACAACGCTGGTGAGCCACAATTTGCATCATTCACATTCACGGCTACTACAGCAGCATCATTTATAACATTCTCCAATACATCTACTACTGCTATCGATGTGGATAATGTTGTAGTAAAAGAGGACCTAAACAGTAGGCCATTAAACTTCTTATCTCTTAACGAGTACAACTCAATAATCAGAAGTGGAGATAACAACAACAACTTCTCAATGTTTAATTATCCTCAGTTTGTGTATGAAACCCTAGATGGAAAGTTTGGGGTAACTCCTATCCCAAATCAAGGAAATTATGAAGTACTATATTCGTATTGGTCTATTCCAGCTGACCTTGCTTCAGCGACAGATACTACAGTTATCCCTGCTCGTTATCATGACACTATCACAGCACGTTCCCGCTATTATGCATTAAGCCTTAGATCAGACCCTGTGTTTGCAGACAGAGCTAATAGAGAGTTTGATAAGGGTGTTGAGCGTATGCGTACAGAACTAATTAACTCCAAAGATTATATGACAGGTAAAGTTCTAAGATCATACGACTCTATCCCAGCATTTTACAATGAAATGACAACTAAATCATAATGCCAATAACATCTGAATTACAAATATTCTCAACTGCATCTCAAGGGGGTCTTGTACTTGACAGAGATGTACTAACTATCCCACCCAGTGCGGCTAAGGCTCTCCAGAACTACGAGCCTGACGTTAAGGGTGGATACAGACGTATATCAGGCTTCTCAAAGTACAGCACATCTGCTCTAGCTGGTTCAGGTGAGGTACTTGGTATAGCTGTACTTGGGGATTCAGTTATAGGATGTAGGGGTGCCAATGTACAGAAAGGAACTGGAGGGTCCTGGAGCAGCATAAACACTGGAAGAACAAGCGCCAAAAAATATATATTTGATAAGTTTAACTGGTCTGGAACAGAGAAAGTTATCATGGCTGACTCTACCAATAAGGCTGCTACATTTGATGGCTCATCGTATGTATTGATTGAGACATCAGGTGCACCAGCTTCTCCATCATATGTACAAGAATTTAAAGATCACATGTTCTATGTACAGGGTAATGAATTAATATTTACAGCTCCTTTTCAAGAAACAAACTTTGATGTTGCGGATGGGGCTGGGTCTATAACATTTACAGAGGGAGTGTTAGCAGCTAAATCTCATCGTGATGCTCTATACATATTTACTCCTAAGAGTGTATTTAAGCTTACTGGTACCAACCAGGCAGATTGGAGGCTAGAGCCTGTAACTCGTGAGATTGGCTGTGTTTCTAAATTTTCTATACAAGAAATTGCTGGAGACATTGTGTTCTTAGCTAATGATGGGTTACGTACCATTGCTAGTACAGATAAGATTGGGGACACAGAGTTAGGCACCATATCTAAGCAAATACAATCTATTGTAGATCACATAGCTGACACTGCATCTGCAGACAACATCAGCTCTCTGGTTATTCGTGGTAAGACACAGTATCGTCTGTTCTTCCATGAAGACGCTATAGATGAATTAAATGCTAAGGGCATTATTGCTGTACTTAAACGTCAAGTCAATCCTCAACAGATAGATTTATCTGGTAATGCTGCGTGGGAGTACGCAGAGACTAAGGGAATTAAACCATCATACTCTACTAATGATCTTATTGGCGTGTCCTCTGTAGTTCCTATTGAGCTACATGGGGACAAGGTAAATGGACTCATATACAAACAGGAAGATGGGGATACATTTAATGGTGTAGCTATTGAGTCTGTATTTACCTCACCTGATTTAGTCTTAGACGATATTGGTGTTAGAGATACTCTACAGAGATTAATTCTGGATGTTGAAAACTCTGCCCCTGTTGTTATCAACATTGGCACTGTTATAGATGTCAATGCATTAGATACACCACAACCTTTATCATTTAATATATCTCTACCAGGCACATTTAATGGATCGACATATGGCACAGGCGTGTACGGAACAGCAAGATATGCTAGTGTTACTTTCACCATTAACAGAGCGCCCCTTATAGGTTCAGGATTTACAGTATCTATTAAAATTATTGAGGAAGGTTCTACAACAGAACCTTTCACTATAAAAGGTTTTTCTATTGAATACACACCAGGAGGACGCCGATAATGGCTGGTTACTCAAGACAAAGTACATATACTACAGACGATACTATTGAAGCCTCAGACACTAATGATGAATTTGCTCAGTTAGTAGCAGCGTTTAGTGCATCCAGTGGTCACTCACATGATGGGACATCTACAGAAGGACCTGTACTTACTACCGTAGGTGCTTTATCTGCTGGGTCTATTGCATCTGGATTTGGAACTATAAGCACAGGCAATGCAATTACAACTACAGCTTTATTAACAGCTGGAGACTTAACACTTACTGCAGCAACGCCTGAGATACTTGGAGGAGACGCTGATGGCACCCTATTTATTGCACCCTCTACGACAAATGCTCTTGGTGGCAACATTGTCTTATACGGCAACACTCACGCTAGTAAAGCCAAAGACATTGAATTCCGTGAGACTGCTGGTGTAGAACTACACTATGATGCTAGTGCCAGTAAGTGGGACTTTCAAGCTAATGCTGTAGCTACTACGGGAGCTATTACAGGATCAGCTGGTGTAGACATTGCTGCTAGTAGTTCATTCTCTGTAGCAGGAACTGCTATATTGTCTGACTCTAGTGGCACCATGACACTATCTAATGTAGATGCTATTGATGCCACTACTGAGACTACTTTAGAGTCAGCTATTGACGCTCTGCCTAACCTAGTTACAGTCGGCACACTAGGGTCTGGGTCTATTGCCGCTGGCTTTGGGGCTATTGATAATGGTGCTTCTAATATTACTACCGGGGGAATATTAAAGTTAGATATAGATGGGTCTGCTGAAAATGCTGTTGGATCATTGACTCTTGGGACAGGAAACGATGCCGGGATATTCTTCGATGGGACAGACCTTGTTCTTATTACAAACGGTGCGGGTGCCTCTGGAATTATCCTTGATAGTGAAGATGACACAGTAGAGATTAAGGGATCAGGCACATTACAGGCGACATTTAATACTGGGGGTCTAGACTTAGTATCGGGAGACGCTTATGAAATTAATGGTACCAGTGTTCTTAATGCAACCACACTAGGTGGTGCTGTTGTTGCTTCTTCACTTACTAGTGTAGGGACTATAGCTACAGGAGTATGGGCGGCTACAGATATTGCTGTTGCACACGGCGGAACAGGAGCTAGTACTGCGGCTGCTGCTGCTACAGCTCTTGGAGTTGGAACAGGAGACTCACCACAGTTCACTGCTATTAATGTTGGTGCAGCTACAGACACGACAGTAACAAGAGTGTCGG
>TARA_R110000851_G_scaffold331057_3_pt1 | contig 20477 bp, 40 predicted proteins | sample TARA_R110000851 | Tara Oceans TARA_R110000851 (sample SAMEA4397627) | marine metagenome | biome: Polar Biome; feature: [DCM] deep chlorophyll maximum layer (ENVO:01000326); material: water (ENVO:00002006), including particulate matter (ENVO:01000060) such as... | depth 17 m
GAGACAAGTCTATTTTTTTAGAAAGACTTTCTTTTCTAGCGTTTTTTAGTTTGTTAAGTATTATTTGTTTTGTGTTCATATTTTATACTGATTTTATATTTTAATTTTCTATATCATTTGCCCAACTTAATAAACTTATAAAATCTACTCCTACTAAGTTTTCTTGTTCATAGTTATAATTATAAATTACACTATCTAAAACTTCATATTTATTTAAAATATCGTAATATTCTCTAACTTCATCAGACATATCATCTAATCCTAATTCTCTTAAGCCGTTTTGATATTCAAAAATACTTTCTTTTAAATCTATTGTATCGTTATTTAAATTGTTATTACTACTTTTTAAACTTTCATATTCACTAATAAAATCTCTTGCTATAGGTCTTATTTGTTCTAATAAACTATTAAAATTTTTAGCAATATCAACTACTTTGTCTAAATCTGATTGTGAACTATCATAACCAGATAATGCACTTATAGCATTCTCAACATCACTTTTAAGACTTAGCTTAACTTCTTTAGAAAGCTCAGTTCTGTTTTGGAATAACTTGTCTAGGACTACTTGTTGTATTTTAATTCCCATACTTTTCTTTTATGTATCCGCATATTTTAGGAGCTGCGTCTTCTCCGTATTTTTTGGTTTGTTCTGCTATACACTCGTCCCACGGATAGTCTTCTAGATTTACTTCCGTTTTTTCTATCTGTCTTAAGATTAACGGTAAGTTTAAATTATCTCTAAAAAGTTTTTCTGTAATACTGTTTAGTGCATTCATACCTATTTAACGTAGGATAAAAATATTTTGCATTTTCAGATTAGCCTGTAATCCTACCTATACCCTGACTCCATAAGCTACCATCGCAGCACTCTCTAGAATAAGTATTTTCGTCTTTACAATAACAGGCTCTTGAACTACTAGAAGGACTAGCAGGATTCCAACGCCAAGCATAAGGCATAACCTGACTACCTCTATTAGTTTTATTTGTACGTTTTCTAATTGGCATATTATTTTTTTTGAAGTAACATTTTTTTAATCTTTAACAAATTTAAACCTGCTTTAATTTCAGAACTTAAATTGTCTTTTATTTTTTCTTTAGGTCTTTCCTCTTTGTCTAAAAAGAATCCTTCTATACTGAAACCTTTTACGTCTCCAGTCTTAACGAAGTCTTGCCATATATCCTCGTTGTTTACTTTTACCGCACCCATCCACGTTCCTACTGGTACGTCCATATTATAAAACGCTGACTTATCTTTTTGTTTGTCTTCTACTATCCAGGACTCTACAAGTGTTAAGCCTTCTATATCAAATTTATGTTCTAGAGTAGCGTTGTTTTGCTTTCCGTTTTTTAGGAATAACTCGCTAGCTTTTTTAACTGTTTCTTTTGAGAAGTATATATAAAATTCGTCTTTGCCTTCTTTACGATAAATAGTTTTGTTCGGTACTAGTAAAGCACCTAGGACTATTCGTTTCTCGTTGTCTATTGACTTGAGCTTATATTCCTTTTGTTCTTTTAAGGCTATCCAGTTCTCCTCTATTGCAGGTTGACTAACTAAACTTATAGCGTCTATGCCACCGAACTCATCCTCTTCGTCTATTATTAGTTCTACTATTTTCATACTTATATAACGTATTAATTATTTATTTTGTATTTATATTGTCGCTCCTTGTACTATATTCCTTTCTAAACTTTGAGCAGTGGTAACATCGTTAGACACTACATAAGCTCTTGTAGGTTGTTGAGTCTGTCCTGAAATTGCTTCTGTTAATTGACTGGTTTCACTTTGTCCTACTATATTAAAAGCAGGAGGTGCTTTAGGTACTTTAACAGTTGCAGATCCTCCGCCTGAGCCGCCTGCTGCTGCCGTTGCAGTTTTAGTAGATTTAACTGCAGACATAATACTAGAAATAATACCTGCTCCAGTTGCTACTGCTGACAAAATAAATGGTAGATTTCCTGGAGGAGGTAAAGTGTTTGCAGCTTTCGCTATAGAGCCTCCTATTTCTACTCCTGCTACTGATGATTCTACCGCAGCTTCCGCTTGTACAATACCTGCTTTTGCTTTTAACGCTCCTATATCGATTAAAAAAGCCTGTAAGGCTATAAGTTGTTTAGCAACTAATAAAGCCTTTCCTAACTTAGTTTCTTCTCCTGCTACTTTAGATAGATTGTCTAGAGTGTCTAGTTTAAATTTTCTTTTTTTCTCTTCTTGGTCTAGTAATTCGTCTAGAATAGCTTGTTTGTCGGCTATATCTTTGTCTCTAATTTTTTGAGCTTCAGCATCGTCCTCCTCTTTCCAGATTTGTCTAGTCTCTAGGTCTTTTATTCTTTGAGCCTCTTCTAGTAAAGAAATATCTTGTCCGTATAATTCAGCTCTTTTAATTAACTCATCGTATTTTAAATTTTCTTGTTCTAACTCATACTCTCTTTTTTCTTGTTTAGTTATTACTTCTGCCTTTTCTATTTCATTTAACAAATCTCTAAACTCCTTTTCTTTTTTAAGCTGCTCATCTATTACAGTCTGAGCGTCATCTAATTTCTTTTGAGCTCTTTTTTCTGCGTCAATATCTAAGCCTGCAAGTTGTTGATCTATTGATACCTCTTCTTTTTTTAGTGCTAAAATCTGGTCTTCAAGGTTTCTTTGCTCTTCAGTACTATCCGTCAATAATTCAGTAGTTTTAAGGACTGCTTTTTTAGCTCCACTTATAAGCGACCATCCTATTTCTAGATAATCTACAAATCCTAACTCTGCGTCTTGTTGTTTTTGTTTTAATAAATCTAACTCTAAACCTTTTATTTGTTCTTTAGTTATTTCTTGTTGTACAAGTAAAGTCTTTCTTAAAGTAAGTAAAGTTTCGTCTGTAGATTCCCCTTTTAATTCCGCTAGTCTTAATTGGCTTTTTAATAAGTCTACTTGATTTCCTAATACAACTTTAGTTCTTTCCGTCTCTTCTTTTAATTTTGCAGTCTCTTTGTCTGCTCCAGAAATAAACCCTACTATATCGTCCCAGTACGCATATATCGTTCCTAAGGCTACAACTATTAATCCGATACCCGTAGCGGCTATTGCTCCTTTAAGTCCTTTAAAAGACATCGCTAGACCTTTTATTCCTACTATACCTTGAGTAACTCCTTTTTGTAAATCTTGGAATTTAGTAACTGCTCCGCCTGTAGCTTTGTCTAATAGTCTAGTAGCGTCTCTATTCTTATTAACGGATTTATTAAATTTCTCTAAAGAGCTCTGGACTTTTGAAATAGCCGCTTCCGCCTGGTCTGCTCCCTCTACTTTTATTTTAGCTACTGATGCCATTTAATTCGTTTTTAAGTTTGTTTATAGTTTCTTTAAAATTTGTAGGTAGCTTTTTTTTACCTTGAGCAAATCTTATATTTTCGGTCTCTCCGTTTGCGTGTCTTAACAGTTCTATTATGTTTTTTATCATACCTCGTTTAATATTTCTATATTACTTTCTCCATTCATTAGATTTGTAGATATAGTGTTAATCTTATAGTTTTGATTATTAATAACTAAAGTATCGTTCATTTTTATATTGTAAATAATCTTTAAAGGCAAGTAGGCTTTTACTTTTGTAATCCTTCTTTTTTCTGTAAAAATTCCTCTTATATAAGACAGATAGTTTTCTGCTATTAAAGTTCCTGAGAAACCGCTACTTGTAGTATACTCGTTAAACTCTTCATAGAAGTTTATATTAATAGTACTCGTGCCTGGAGCTAAAGCTAAACTGTTACTAGGAATAAAATAATTATCTAAACTTTCGTGTGTTCCACTTGTAGGCTTAAAAGAAATAACAGTAGCTGCAGGAGCTGAGGAGCTTTGATGTATAGCGTAAAATAATAAAGGTTGCCCTATATAGGCTTCTCTATTATCGTCTACAAAATATCCGTATTGTATAGTTGTAGTGTTATTTGCAGGAGTTAAAGTAGTATTAACATCTATTAGTCTTTCGTACATAACGTGCTCAAAAGGAACTTGGATAGAATAGGTAGAGTTAGGAGCATCAAAATAATCGCCTCCTGTTGTACTGTCTCCAGTAAACTCTTCTGCTGCCCATAGTTTCCCGTTAAGTTGTTCGTATTGTAAAGCAAGGATCGTTCCTGTGCCTTCATAACTAAAATCTATTTCTTTATATGGCAAAGCTAAATCTACTGAACTGGAGCTTACGTCTATATATTCTGAAACATCATAAGTTGCTACGTTAGTAACATAAAAGTTTTCTAGTTTTTCTATTTTAATTTTACCGAAGTCTGGGTTTGGGTTGCCGTTTGCAAGTAAAGTTCTATCGTCATAGTAAGCCGTTAAATTAAACAAACGGAACAAGCCTGATAAAAAGTCTATTATTTTCATATCAGGAATCTGTGCCGTAATAGAAAATGTAAAACTAGCAGTAGCACTAAAACTAGCTATAGTATAAGTTTCTACTCCCCAGCCTACAGGAGGAGAGCCTGGCAAATAGCCTGCAAGTTCCCACCGAATACCAACACTTGAACCGTTTGTAAAAATAATAGCTGCAGTAGAAAAAATAGTTATAGTATAAGTAGCCGCATCCATATTCCCCATATCGCCCTCGTCTAAAGATTGATCACCTTGCAGATTAGAAAACGTAGCCCACTCTACACCGTTACGATATATCACTACAGTATAGAACTCACTGCTAGAAGTGTTTAAAGTTAATCTTTGAGTAATAGTAGGTAAGTAAGGGGAAGTAATTACTAAGCCAGAACTATTCGCCATACCTGTATATGTTAGAGGTGTGCCAAAGCCTGTTACTGGACTAGGATTTGTTAAGACTTGAGACTCCTCCTCTACGCTGCCTTTTTTTCTATGAAGCCACATAAACAAATTAAAGAACTCTGCATTGCTTGTATTAAAAAAGTCATCTGAAAAAACTAAATCTTGAGGATATCCGTTTGCAATAGTATATCTATCCTGGATAGCTAAGATAATTTTATATACTCTTAAAGCGTATTTTAAATCTGAATACAAAACTCCGTTACTTGCTCCTGAATTTTTATAATATAAATTTCCGTCTGCTACGCTAAAACTTTGAGAGTTGTAATAAAGTCTACTAGGTAAAGGGTTTAAATCACTCCCCTCGTTACTTGCTCCTGAAGTTATTAAAGGACAGATAATAGCATTGTTAGAGTCTACGGCTTGCATCCTTGCTTTTATAGTAGCGGCATCGTAAGATAAGTCAAAGTTGTTTAAAAAAGTTAAAGCCTGAAGTTTATCGTCTGCTAGTAAATCTTTTAAACTTACTGTTTCTCCATAGAAAATAATTTTATAGGCATAAGGTTTATTTACTTTAAGCTCTACTCCTTCTAACTTTACATAACCTTGTTTAAATGCTATATTGTTTAGTTCTATTTTAGCTGAGGTTTTTTGTCTAGCATCAAATCCTCCTGTTATATTAAAATTATAATAGTGTTTAAATAGTTTATTATTTGTAGGGCTAGCAGGTATAGTAAAACTCTTAGTAAATTCTGTAAAGACTTTAGCAGGGTCTTTTATATTTTGAATAGATTGACTAATCGTTACAGTCTCATCTTTAAATAAGTCTATCCTAGTGTCGTTAACATAAAGTTGTAGTTTTTGCATTATCTAACATTATTTATATAGTCAAAGCTCATAGAGAAATCAAAAGTATATTCTATTAAATTATCGTTTAATACTGTTTTTTTAACCAGACTACTTTTTGTAACATTTACAGGGACTACTTCGTCTGCAGTAGGATTTATAAGAACAGACCTTGTTAGCCATACTTGCTCAGATAATAGTAACTGTTCAAACCACTGGTTACACCACTCAGGATAAAACCCAGAGCTTAAACTTATATTTGTTTTTGCTATAGTATTAAAATCTTGTTTAGTATGAGTATTAACATTGTATGTACCTGTTGAGGTTACTATGTTTCTTTGGAACTGTTCTTGTTTTTTAGTTGTAGTGTTTACTGATTTTAAGAAAAACCATAAATCTTGTAATGCTCCATACTTATTTACAAATGTTATTTTATGTCCGTAGTCATATTTAGTACAGTCTATTCTTACTATATTCATTTTAATTCCTGCAGGAGTTCCTACTAGTTCAACATCAGTAGTGTTATAAGTTGAATAACCTAAAACTTCTGTAGCACTTATATAAGGAACAGAACCTGCAGCTCCAGTTGGTACGTAAATATAATACTCATCGTTTATACCTGTGTGAAATGGATTTCCTCCTACTAACCAAGTTGGTCTACTTCCAAAAGGTACTGTTGGATTATCTCCCTCCATAAAAGTTCCATAAGCATCGTAACCTACATCTGTAAATGTGTCTGTTGTTAGAGCAGTTCCTGAGCCGTCAGTAGAAGCGTGTGAAGTTAAAGTAGAAATTATTGCTAAAGTTTCTGCAGTATAAGTTCCGTTAAAAGTTACATCTATAAAGTCCCTACATAGTTCAGCTATTTCCCAGAGCATATTTTCATTTAAAGTAGTAGGTTTAACCAAGGTGTATTCTATAGTACCATCTATACTTAAAGTTAGTTTTGCTGACAAGGGAGTACCTACGTCTGCTGCTGCAAATTTATACTGTGGACTTCTTAGGGCTATTGCTGACATTATCTTATATCTATTTGTATTTCGTTAGTTGCGTCTATTTGGTTTAGTGTTATTTGTACATCTCTATTTAAAGCGTCTTCTAGTTCTTGTTCTAGTTGTCTAGTAAAGAAATCAAAAGGCTTCTTAAAAAACTCACTAGCTCTTAATCCTGTAAAATAAATACTCCTAGATATTAAAAAGACCATAGTTTTTCTAGATATAAATTGACCTAAGTCATTACGAGTACTAGAACTTAAGTCTGGTTTAGTTAAAACCCATTTGTCTATAGCTCCTCTTAGAGTTAATCCTCCTTTAGAACTTCCTGTCCCAAATCTATACGGACTTAATGGAGCTTTATTATATCGAGCTTTAGAACCTGAAGGCATTTTATTTGGGTCTGCTCCCTGGACTCCTAAGTCATAAAAAGTAGCGTAGTCCGTACCCGTAAAGTTTACTAAAATAGAACCGTCTGACTCATCAGTTATAAAACTACCTAAACTATTATAAAGTTCTCCGTTTGCATTATCAGTTTTAGATAAATTGTTTCTAGCTGCTGAAATTACATTTATAGCATAAGCCTCTAATATTTTCTTAACCTCTGCTAGCATATATATATATCGTTTTCTACTACAATACTTACATTCATACTCCAACCGACTAGCTCGTTTTCAAATCTGTCGTAGAAAGGATCGAAAGTTACGTCTGTAATTACTTGGTACATATCATTAAATAAAGCACCGCTTCTCATTTGTTCTACTAGTTTATTTCCTACTGCAAGCTGAGTATTTAAAATATCCATTTCATCTGTATTGCCTGTAAACTGGTCTACTACTGGAGCTTTGTTTATGTCTATAATATCCATAAGTAAAATAGTTAGATTATAAGTTAAGACCTGTCCTCCTTGTACTACGTTATTCATTATGATATGAGACAAAGGATATATAGTTTGCTTTCTTAAATCTACTTGAGAGATGTCTCCAAAGGTTACTGTCTTTACAAAAGGGCTAGCTAAAAGCTCTTCCTCTAGTTTTGACATTATTAAATAATAACTTCTTACTCCTCTATGATTACTCATTATTTCTTTATTTTATATTTTGCTCCTTGTACTACGTTTCTTTCTTTTATATACATTAAAGCACTTAAGCACTTATGAAAGTTCATCTCAGTAACTTCGTCTAGTTTGGTAACGTCTTCGTTTGCAAGTCTCCAGATAGAGTGATACCATCCGTATTTAACATTGAAGTTAGCCTCTCTTGATAAATCTGCTTCTGGACTGGATTCGAAGAGTTCTTCATAACTTCTACTAAGTCGTTCTCTAAATTCCAAAAAAAAAGCATACACCCCATTACTAAACTAAGCGGCATTTTTTTCATTAGTTCCCAGTAACTGTCTCCATTATATTTTTCTATCTCGTAGCTTCCCTTGAATTGTTGTTTAACAGGTCTGTATAAAACTGCCATAGCTTTATGCATTTGTTCCCAGTCTACTATATAAGTGTCTAGGTCTACATACTCTCCGAAAGTCATATCGTCTAACTTAGGAATAAACCCTAACTCTATATCTTTAAATTTCCAACGGCTAATTAAAGGAGGTTTCTCGTTTAGAGCTTTATTAATTTGATCGCATATACTATATACGTCTGACATTCTGTAGGTATAAGTTTCTGCAGGAGGGACTCCGCAAAATATCTCTAGCATCTTAAGGGCTATTATATCCTCTTGAGTTTCTTCGTCTGAACATTCTTTTAGAAACCTTTGATACTGCTCTAAAGTGATTTCCTCCATTCTGTTAGGTACTGTAACTTTTAATTCCATATACCTATATAACGTAGAATTTTAAAATTTTCACAAAAAAAAAGAGTAGTCCGAAAACTACCCTAATTTAAACAAAACACCATTAACCTATTAATGAGTTAATAAATATAACAAAACTAAACCAAATATCAAAAAGGCTACTTTAAGTATTTTAAAAGTCTCTATTTCTTTCTTTGGGTTTCTACCCTGGTTACTTCTATACTGTCTTATAACTCGTTTCTTGTTATACCTAAACCATTGTTTATCATTCATTATATTAAGTAATTTGAAAAGAAGTGGTTATACACATCTATAACAAAATCTATAGAACTCATTACAAATACTATACTAAAGGTTATAGTAAAAACAATTGTACAAAACTGAATTAAGCCTGCTAAATAAAACGTTATAAAATCTAATAATTTTTCTCTGCTCATAATATTAGGTTGTAAAGATTAAGTTAGTATTCTTTTTTTCTTTTTTAGTTTTACTAAAGACGTAGTTAAAATACTGTTCAGTAGTTATGCGTCTGTCTGTAATCGGATGTCTGTGATAGTTTTTCATTTTATTTTTTAGTGTTTAGTTCGGGAAGACCCCATTTGTTATATGTTAATTGTAAGTCAAAATCAAACCCGCAGTACTCACATAAAAAGTTGTCTGGTTCGTTTAGTTTTTTACAGTTGTCACATTTAGTTTTATTTCTCATATTATAAAGTTACTAAAAGTTATTGACAAATCCTAATCTTGTTTGAAATAGTTTACCTAATAGAATACTTGCCGTAGTTAGGTCTGGCTAGTTTAGTATATACAGAATATCTAAGACTATCTGTAAAATGGTTGTAACGGTCTTGAGGTTGGTTAAGAATATTTCCGTTCTTGTCTTCTTTCCATTTGTAGTTTCTAAATTCCTTTATTGCGTTTTGACTCTTCTTAGTTATATAAATAGTATATCTCTTTAGCATATCGATTCCTATATTAATAGAGTCTCTACCTTTTGTACTAGGTTTAATATTCCAACCGTATCTATGCAGCTCGTCAATACTCTTAGGCTCTGCAGAGTCGGCAAAAATCTCATCACGTCTGCCTATTTCTAAATTAAGTAATTCGTTATGTATATCTCTGTTTGTCATTCCTGTTCTATAAAATAACTCCTCTACATATATATTAGTATCGTGTATATAAGTTTTACACAAAACTGAAGGATCATTTGTATAGCCGAAGTCTAACCCTAGTGAGATAAACTTAGCGTTTTCAGGTATACTTTCTATTTCTCTGTATTCAAATATTGTAGCTTTTGATTGCCCTATTTCTCCTAGTCCGTATATCCTCCAGTAGTTTTCATCTGTGTATTGTAGACGTTCTATTTCTTTTACTATAGAAGGTTCTAAGAATTTATTATCCTTATAGGTAGTCTTGTAAAAGTCTGCGTCTTCTCTTGTTTTTACTTTCTCGTATATCCAGTGGAACTCCTCACTAGGGTTGTAGTCTAATATGATACGTCCTATAGTTCTAAAGATTAACTGATTCCAGTCTTCCCAGAATAATTCGTTAGCCTCATTAATAAATAGTAAATCTCTTTTACGTCCTCTTACTTTCTGTGGGGAGTCTAGAGATATAAACTCTACTAGGTTTCCGTTTATTTTGTATTCGCTACTTGTCTTGTTATGGTCTAGCTCGTTATATAGTTCGTGAACTTTAAGTATCTCAAAAAAATCTCTCATTGCTGAGGTTCTTAAAGCAGGAAAGGTTTTTCTACAAATTGAAACTATCTTGTTTTTGTTTTTTAAACAGTAAGCGAATATTATCCAAATAAGAATATTATAAGTTTTACCAGACCTACTCCCTCCTTGCTCTATAATTATTTTCTTATTGCTCGACTCTAAGTGTTTCCAAACTATGTTTGTCTTCAGGTCTTTCATACGTACTATCTATAACTTCTATTCTAAATTCTTTATTTTCTCCCGTATCTATTTCGTGTCTTGGAATATACCCTCTAGACTTTCCTATAGTTTTTAAATAAAATATTATGGATGCTTCCTTTTCGCTTTTAATACAGTCGAAGAGTTTAGACTCTACAAAATCTATAGCAGCATTTCTAATATCCAGGACTTTTAGTTTATAGTCATCGTCCTCCTCTAACCATCTGTAATGAGTTTGTCTGCTTATACCTGCATTAATACTAGCCTCAGTTACTATTCCTAAAGAATATTCTAAGTTTTCTAGCATTTTAGTTTTGTTGTCTTTGGTTTTATCTAACATTATATTCTTTTTTATAGTGTCACTTTTGTAACATCACATTACTAATATAACGTAAATATTTTAAGTTTTAAATTGTTTTTAAAAAAGACTCTTTTTGTTCTAGCTCTTGATCACGTAAAACGTCTAGAATATCTACAACTTTTTCTATGGATTTTATATCGGTAAGGCTATTTATTTTCTCCATTATAGAAAGCAGGTCTTCTTGAGATACTGTAGTTTGTTCTATTATTCTTTGCCAGGTATTAAACTCTGGTCTTCGTTGTTTTATTTCGTGAAAGAGGTTTATTCTGTAGTAGACTGTTGCGTGATTGGTAGGTTTGTTTTTAGATTTATAGAAGTTTGCTATTGACTGATAAGTTTTGTTTTTAACCTTTCTCATTATATAGTCAAAGAAGGCTCTAGAGTCTACGTGCTTTTGGGTTTTTCGGTTCTCGAATATATCCGTTTCTGTTAGACTTATTACTAAGTTCGCTATTCTTTCGTAGTCTTTCATTATAAAGTTCCTTTAATTATGTACTGGTCTATATCGTAGTCAGACTCTATAAAGTCTCTGTATATATCGATACCTGCCATTACGTTAGCTTCTCCTTGTAAGTAAAATTTCTCTGAACAGTCCCAGACTCCTATATCTAAATTCTTTTTATCTATACACAAAAACTTAAAATCTTTATAGTCTACCTTAAATAACTGGCAGTAAATATAAACCTGGTTATAATATCTATAGGCTTCTGCAGACTTAAAGAAATTCTTAACATCTATAGTAGTTTTTAAATCTACTAGTCCTCCGTTGTCTTTTAGTATATCTGCTTTGCCTCTAAACGGGTAACCGTTAATGTCCCCTATCATAGGAATTTCAAACCGTGAAGAGTTTAATAAACTTAAAGCCGTTTCGTTTCTTAGTAGGGCATCACATAATCTCTCCGCATCGTTTTTCTCTTTCATTGTAAAAACCTGGTCGTGAAACTTTTTAGCTTCTTTATATGCTTTAGAGACTTTGCTTTGTACATCTACAAAAACTATATCGTTTATCTTTTCAGGTTCTAGGATCATAGTATGGAATAAGTGACCATCTCTTAAAGGCTGCGTTTCTTTCTGTCCGTACTTAGTAACATATAAATAAGTCTTAGCACTATCTAAGAGCAGTTTAATTGAGCTACTAGATAAAGCGTTCTTGCCTAAGTAACCGTAGTAGTAATCGTCTGAGTACATACTTTTTATTACTTCGTCTTTGTCTTCGATACTTCCGTCTAAAAGTTTAATTGAATTTGTCATAGGCTTTATTTTTGTTTTTAAGTAGTTTTATAATTATCTCTTTCTCTTCTATAGTTTTATTAAGTTCTATAGAAATTTCTTGTTCTTTTAAATAAGCAGCTCTTAAACTTTGTATTTCTGCCTCATAGGTTTTTAAAAGGTTTTCTGTGTAACTCATAAGTTTATAATCTTTTTAAGTTTTTTTACTTGGTCTTCTAGCTCTAAGACTTTTGCGTCTGCTTTACGGGCTCTTTCTACTGCTCGTATCTTGTCACTTCTAAACTCGCTTACTATTTTATTATGTATAAATCTATCCTGTTGTAAACAAGTCCCATAAAATAAAACCTGTAAAAAGGAATACGTAAAATCTTTTAGCTCAGGATTTTTAGACTTAGCTTTCCATTTCTGCAAAAGAGAAATACATAACTCCGTATTGTTATAGTATTCTATATCCTTAAGAACTTCTGCTTTCTCCAAATTTCTAATTTTCTGTTTTTAAAATTAATAAAAATAAAAATATATTCCTAATCGTTCCAGTTTATCCTAGCTGCTAGGTCTTCTTTTAATAAATAAACTTCTTTTAATTCTTTTTTGTTATTCCAAAGGGAAGTAGCAGGACAGTATTTTTTTTCTATTGTAGGCATTTTTATATCGTTAAGCCAGAATAAATAGTTTCCCTTTTCGTCTGCTACAAAATATAATAAAACTATATCCTTTCCTAAAGCTAGAAGTTTATCAAGTTTAGATTTTTCTAATAGTTTTTCTGGATAGTATTTATTTCTGAACTTCATTTCTATTCTGCAGTCAAAACCTTTAGGAGTTTTACCCATTGCGTCAAAGTGTTCGAATCCTCCTCCACACCACTCTAAGTCCCACCCGTCTAGGTTTAACAAAAAGACTGCTGCTTTCTCATACTCATTAACTTTCTCTAGTGTCATTTACGGACACGATATTTCTTAGATTCTAAAAAGAGTTTGTTAATCGCTTCTATCCATTGTACGATTCTTTTAGGGCTACAACGGCAGGGCTCAAAATAACTGTGGTTAAAATTATCTGAATGTATGCGACAGATAGTTCTAAACTCAGCGTCTGAAATAGTAGGTTTTTTTGAGAGCCTAAACTCTTTCCATATTAACCAGTCTTCTTTATTCATTTTTTTCTTTGGGTTTTACCGCCTTTATTAGTTTTGTGCCATTGATAGGTTTGTGTAAACTCGTCACACCTGATAATTCTTATTCTCTTTTTTTTAGGTTCTGTTTTCATTTTCTTTTTATTTTAAAATTATTTAAAGACTTTTGCCTTTTATCACATCCGCAAGACTCAAAGCCTAATAAGTCTATAGTAATTTTTTCTACTAGCCATTTGATACCAGTCCATTTAAAAACAAAAGCTAGTTTATCCCCAAGATTTAGATTCATATAATTTTTTTATTTGTTCTTTAATATTCCTAACTGTATTATAAAGAGAGTAGTACGAAATACTAGTATCTCTGCTTAACTGTTTTATACTTTTTTTATTTAAAAACACCTCTTCAAATATTTTACGTTGGTAGAAATTATACATTTTATTTCTATCGTAAACTTCTAGATTTTCTTCAGTAGGTCTTTCTATTTCTGTCATATCTAAATAGTCCTGGTTTAAAAACCACTCTTCTATAGCTTGAAAGTTATTATAGTTGTCTTGTATTATAACCGTCTCTTCGTTTTGTATATAGTCTAAGTTCTCTAAACTTACTATCTGGACTCTTTTTTCTGCTCGCTTCAAGTCTTTGAACATACTGTATAGAGTTAAATAAACAAAGTAAAAGTTTATCTCTTTCTTATTATACATTATAGATTTCTTATGCTTTTTTAAATAAGTATCTATTTGTATGTACATTTCCTGAATTAAGTCTTTAGAAGTATCAATATTACACCCCCAGGATTTTAGATAGTTATGCCATATTCTTTCGTGCTTTACCAGTTCTATTATCGACTCTTCCATTTATAACAGAAAGATAATAAAAAATATTTAAAACGGCTGCCTAGCTTTGTCTATAATTGTTTTAAGAACACTTACTCCGTTAATACTAAAGCCTACGTTATTTATTAAAGCTCTTAAGCGAATAGGCTCGTTCATACTAGTAGGTCTTCCTCCAGTCTCTACTTCTTTTACTTTTTTAACGTGGAGCATAGAATACATAAATTCTGTAGGATGTGAAATATATCTGTGTACTACTAAAAAATCGTCTGCTCTGTTTACAAACTTTCCGCCTCCCTCTACGTCTGCAGCATTTGGAGGAATAGGATGTCCTGCGAACTCGTGGTCTATTCTGTGAGTAAATCTTAAGGCTGCCGTATTTGCGTGAGTGTTTAACCAGATAGCTACTTGATGCTTCTTAGCAAATATTCTCATTTCTGTTGTAGCCTGGTAGTCGTACTCGTGCCCACCTACTGAAGAGATTAACTTAGGGTCTTTTATTAAAGAGTTGTAAGGGTCTATTAAAAGTCCGTCATAATTCCAGGCTTCTTTAACTGCAGTACATAACTCTATTAATTCTTTATAGGTATAAAGTTTGTTACTGTCTATTATTTTAAAGTGCTCGTAGATATACTTGCTTTGTTTATCGAATTGCTCCTGAGATATATCCTGGATTGTCTTTCCTTCTAAAAATTCTACTAGCTTTCTTATAATTGAGTAGGCTTCGTTTTCTGAACTAAAGACTAGCCATTTAAGTTTATGTTTTAAAGAGTAAGCTAACATTAAAAATAAAACTATAGTTGTTTTACCTGTGTTAGAATGTCCTAGTATTACGTTAAAATTTTGAGGCTTGAACCTTATAAACTGATCTATTTCTGGAAACCCTAAGCCTAAGCCTTCTTTTATTTTGCCAGTTCGAATGTTTTGTAAGTGCTCTGTAACTTTCTCATAGTTTATTAGCATTTGGTAAATGTATATAAAAAAAGCGAAGTTTTTACGCTCCGCTCTTAAAGGTTATTAAAAAGGCAAATCGTCATTAGCTCTAGGTAAGTGAGCTTTAGCTGCAGCAGTATCCGCTTTTAAAGGAACGCTTCTTTTTGCGTAGTACTTATCTGGGTCTGCCTTCTTACTCATTACGTCTAAAATAACTTTCTCGTTACCTTCTGACTTTGCTTTCTCTAATAGTTTGATAGTTTCCGATATATCTATTAGTAAGTGAACTTTTATAAATTCATACTTAGATTTAAAAGGAGCTATACTATTCCAGTACTCTGTTTCAAAATTACTCATTTGTAGATTGTTTTAGTTTGTTATAAAATAATTCTGTTGTTTCTATTACTGTAGAACTTTTTACGTTAGGTGTGTTAGCGTATAACGTGCAAGCTGAACGTAAACAAGACTGCCACTCTATAGAAGTCTGTTGAGACTTAGGTTTGTTAAAAGTTTTTGTTTCTTGTCCTGGTTGGAATTGAGGAGCAGAAATCTTAGCCGTATTATACTTAGCGTTACTGATTTCAAACTCTATCTCTTCCCCTATTTTTTTGTGGAAAGAAGTTCTTTCGATATTCTTGTTTTGTTCCTCGTTCCAAATTTGAGCGAGTTGATAAAACTTAAATACTTGTCCGTTTGCTAAAGTAACCGAATAACATTGTTTGTCTTGATAATCAGTTTCTCTGTTAATAAATGTAATTTTTCCTGTCATTTCTTTTGTGTTTAATTAATAAGCAGACTATCCGCTCTTTCTTTTTGCATTGTTAGTAATTCGTTTTCTTGTTGTAACCAGTGTACTTTTGATTCAAGTAACACTATCCTATCGTGTAGGTTTTTAATCTCTGTAGTCATAGTTTTTCTGTGTTTATAATACAAATATAATAAAAATATTTATATAAAAAAAAGAGGGTACGAATCAAGTGACTCAATACCCCCTAAACACAGAGAAAATTAGACTGCTAAGATACTTAAATTATAATATATTAAACTTTTTGTTTAAAACTTTGTACAACTCTATTTTTTCTAAAAGCTCATCGTTTGAAAACTTTACAGTTTCTCTGCTTTTTTCTAGAAGTTCTTGAGCTATATCGTAAGCGTATTCTTTATTTAGGTTTAAAGCGTACTCGTATTGTTTCCCTTGAGAATGGACGTTGCATCCGTAGCACTGTGGTCTACAGTTTGTTTCTAGCCATCTAGTAGAGTAGTGTCTCCTGGATAAAAAGTGTCCGCACTGCATAGAATCTTTATAGTGTTTTACCCTTTCGCAAGTGTAGCATTTTACATAGCCGTTATGATCTGAGTATTTTAAACGAATGTATCGACTAAATTCTGAGTCTAGTTTCTTAACTATTTTACTTCTAGAGAGTTTACTCTTCACGGTATTTTAGTAGGAGTGAGCCTAAGTAATAGTCTATAGTTCGTATACATCTGTATATATACCTGCTCGTTACTTCTGCGTCTTCTCTTTCGTATTTGTAACTATCCGTTCCTAGGTTGCAGTATTGGTTTGCGTTTAGTTCTAAAAGTCTGTCTATTTTTTCTGTGTCTTTAACAGTCTTGTAGGAAACTATTTTATCTATTTTTTCTTTTAATTCTAAATTCATTTGCATTATATTATATTAATACTATATTAATAAACTTATATTATATAAGACTTATACTAATATAATACTTATTTCTTAGAAATCTTAGTATATTTTTCTAAACCTCTTGAACCAAAATAAGCTCCTATAATTATAGAAAGGACTCCAGAAATAGAATCTAAAGGGTATTCTAAAAACCATCCTATTACGTATGAGATAGAAAAAAATATTAAAGTTAAGGGTCTTACGTTTTTGCTTAGCCAAGAATCTGAAGACATATCTGCTTGCCACCTTTTAGATACTTCTTGCATCTCGTTAGAGTCTATTTCAAGTAGTTTTAAAGCCGTTTCTTTGTCTTGGGGAGGTAGAGTGTCGTCTTTACTAATTAAGTTCTTTAGAACGCCTAAGAATCCTTTGTCTGGTATACTATTACTAAGTGCATCAAAGAGTCCTCCTTTGCCTATTAGAAACTGTCCTACCTTAGTGTCTTTAAACTTCTTACTCATCTTTTACAGTTTTACTTCTTTCTATAGGTTTTTCAAAGTCTATACGTGAAATACTTTTTTCTGAATTATTACTGTAAGTGTTTGGAGTAGTTCTATACGTACTATTTGAACTTATATAGCCGTTGTTTCTCCATTGGTATTCGTATCGGTAAGGTTGGTAGTAAGGTCTACTATAAATAGGGTAGAAGTTTATATATTGGTTAGGTCTTATTTTGTCTATAGCTACTAGTATCGTGTCTCCCTCTAAAGTAACTGCTACCACGTGAGAAGCTACAGGTTGTTTAACATACGTACCGCAGCTAAATATTAGTAAAACTCCTATAAATATTATTTTTTTCATCTTTTATATACTTTTATTTCTAAATTGTTTATACGGTTATCTAGTTGGTCTTCTAGTTTTTCTACATAGTCTTCTAGATATAGTATTTTTTGGTTTATTATATCGTGAGACTCTACAGGAGGAAGTTTTTTAGCTAACTCTATTTCTTTAGTTAAAGTACTATAAGTCATCGTTAAAGAGATTATACCCCCTACAACAAGTATGATAGTTTTAAGGTCTATATTTAAGTCAGTCTTTCCGTCTCCGTCTATATCTACGTTTAGTTTCTTATTCTCTATTGCCATTACTTATATTTTCGTATTCTTTTTTAGCATCAAAACTTGGGCATAGTTTCTTTTTAGTGAAATCTTTATGCCCGTATATTATAGAGTCTGGATATTTACACTTTAGCTCGCTAAGTAGTTTAATAAGACTTTCTTTTTGAGGTTTGTTTCTAGTATCTATCCAGTTGTCCATACCTTTATCCATACCTCCGATATAACAAACACCTATAGAATTACGATTAACTCCTTTAACGTGAGCACCTATTGTTTTTTCTAAGCGTCCTGGTTCTATTTCTCCGTCTAGCTTAATAACGTAGTGATACCCAACGTCAGACCATCCGTTACCGTTAACGTGCCAGTCTCTTATGTCGTTTACGTCAAAGTCTATAAACTCTGGAGTTGCGGAACAGTGTACTATTATCTTATTTATTTTTCTCATTATGTACCCATCTACTAATTGTATAGCCGATAGTACAAACTAAAAGTATAATTTTTAAACCCATTTCGATTTCCGTCATAGTAAGGGCTAACACTATGGAATTAAAAAAATATATTTTCAAGTCTGTAGCGTCTAACATTATTTGGTTTTTATATCAATTCCCCAGTCAGATTTCTCTTCCTTTTTTTTTTCGTCTTCTATAAGCTCATACTCTCCAGTTTTAAGATTTACGTTTACCTTTCCGTAAGATTCCTCTAACTGCTTTTTAAGCTCTATTTGCTCTATTTCTACTTCTGCGTAAATATGTAAGAGACTGTGTTTTTGAACTTCTAAAACTCCTAAATCGTTACGAATTGCAGCTTTCTTTTGTTCTTGTTCTGTTAGAGTTTTTAACTCTTCTTTTGTAATTTTTGACATTATATTATTTTTTAAGTGAATAGTAAATATATTACTTTTTTACTTTTTTTACTACTTTTTTTAAAGTCCATAACTCGTCTGTTAAGTCTTCTAAACCAAATTCTAAAACTTTTTCTTTGTCTCCTTTTACAATTAAGTCTTGACCTTGAGAGTAATTAACTGTTACGTCTCCCTGCATAGTGTGTGTACTATACCAAACTTTAATATTAGAGTCTTCTAAGATTTCTATTTTTTCTACTTTTTTCATAATTATTCAGTATCTAAACATTCAGGTTGCGAGGCTATCTCGATTGTTTGTAGGTTTGTACTAGCTCCAAAATTTGAGCTACAGTATATCTTTCCCCAATTTATAGTATTATATGCCATAGTTATTTACAATTACATTTATTTGATTTTAACAAGTCAACTTCTGCTTTTAGTTCTTTTACTGCATTTATTAAATACCAAGTTAAGTTATCTGGATTTACAGATTTAACTCCTGTAGATTCTTGTTTAACACTTTTAGGTAAAATCTTTTCAATTTCTTGAGCAATAACACCTAATTGAATACCCTTCTTTTTAATTGCTGCGGCTTTAGGATTTTCAAAATCTGTTATTTCATCCTCAGTTCGATACTCAAAGTTTCTAATTTGAATTTTATTAATAACCTCTAAACCTTTATTATTATCAACTATATTCTTTTTAATCCTTTCGTCTGAGGTTGTTGCCCAACTTGCAGAATTATTATCTTGAAAAATACTACCACTATTTGCACCTATAAAACCTGTAGATGAACCTCTACCTAAATCTGAATCTGTACCTATTACAAGACTATAATTATCTACATTTGTCGCAGTATCTACGTTTTTTCCAATACAAATATTTTGATACCCACTTAATAAAGCATCTCCTGCGTTTGAGCCTACAAAAGTATTATTATATCCAGATGTTACTGCCCCTCCTGCTGATGAACCTAAACAAGTATTATCAGCACCTGTTATATTGAGTCCTGTATTATGACCTATAAGGGTATTATTATTTGCAGTTGTAACAGAATAACCTGCTTGTCTACCAAAAAATGTATTTTGAACTCCACTAGTTAATGAGTAACCTGCTGCTCTACCAACTCCAGTATTACAACAACCTGTTCCTCCAGAATAACCTGCGTTACTTCCTACAAAGGTATTATCTACTCCACCAGTTCTTAATTTACCTGCGTTATAACCTACAAAAACATTTTCAATATCAGTATTTATACTTTTACCTGCTTCATAACCTATGGCGGTATTTTTACTACCTGTATAAGCATATAGAGCATACATTCCTAAAGCAGTATTGCTTTCTCCTGTTTGGTTAGTTTGTAAAGATTGAACTCCCATTGATACATTACCACCACCGCTTGTAATGAGTAATCCAGAATAAAGACCTACTGCAGTGTTGTTTGAACCTGTACAAGAAGTTAATGCTTGGTCTCCAATCGCAGTATTATTACCACCCGCAATATTAGAATATAAAGCATTTCTACCTACGGCTACACTTCCACTTGCAGTAGTTTGTTGAAACATAGCTTGGTCTCCTAATGCTACATTATAACTTCCTGATGTTAGTTGATAACCAGCGTGTGAACCCATTAAATTATTTCTACTTCCGTCAGCCACAGAAACTCCTGCGTTTTTTCCTAGAAAAATATTATTATTACCAGTTGTTAAAGCTGCACCCGCTTGAAAACCAAATGAACTATTACTTGCTCCTGTTACATTTCCAGGGTTTCCTGCATCTTGACCAAAATAAGTTCCCTCAATAGAGTTTGAACTATAAATTGACCCAGAACTGTCTATACGCATTTTTTCTGTAGGTGTTGTTGAGCCTGATGCACAAGTATCAAAAGTAATATAACCCCCATCTGTACTGTCAGCAGTTTGTTCAATTTTTATTTGACCTAATAATCCACGATTAGACGAACCTACATAACGACCTCCTGCAGTTGCAACATCTAAACTTTGTTTGCTTGTAATATGTCCATTTGCTCCTAATGTAATTACACCACCAGTAGGTGCAAAATTATAATCACTTGCTTGAGAAAATGACATTAAAGTATCTGTTGCTG
>TARA_R110000851_G_scaffold14161_2_pt1 | contig 20465 bp, 8 predicted proteins | sample TARA_R110000851 | Tara Oceans TARA_R110000851 (sample SAMEA4397627) | marine metagenome | biome: Polar Biome; feature: [DCM] deep chlorophyll maximum layer (ENVO:01000326); material: water (ENVO:00002006), including particulate matter (ENVO:01000060) such as... | depth 17 m
AATTTGCAGTAGCGGACTTTGAGCCTATACAGGTTGCAATTGGAAGCGGTTTAGTAGTAGGAGTAATAGCAGGAGACGGTCTTTCTGTTATCATTCATTCTGTAGACAACGCATCAACCTACACATTAACAGGAACAGGATTTACAGTTGCTATGGGCGATGCTATCAATGCAGCACTTATTATTGCAGCACAAACTAATTGGATGAAAGCAGTTTCAACTGTACAAGTACCAATTGGACAAGCAGTAGCCTCAATTGCTATTACTTAATTAAAAAAAGCTACATAGATTTATTAAGACCTCTTTAGAAATGAAGGGGTCTTTTTATTTTAATTATCTTTGTATAAAAGAAATATAGATGATAAACTCAGTTAGACAAACAGTAATGTCAGTACTGAATAAGAATAATTACGGATACATCTCTCCATCTGATTTTAACTTATTTGCAAAGCAGGCTCAGTTAGATATTTTCGAGGATTATTTTTACTCATACAACTATCAGATAACAAAAGAAAATGCTAGGCAGTCAGGGACAGGGTATGCCGATTTAGCAAAGGGTCTAGAGGAGGTTATAGATGAATTTTCTGTTACTGGTCCACTTATGAATATTGGTACAAGCAACCTATATAACCTGCCAAGCTTAACCACTACAAGTAATGACTGGTATCTTTTGAATAAGATATTGGTGTATACATCTCAACTTTCGTTAGGGACAACTGATTCCACATCGGTAGCTAATACTACTCTTGAAGATTCAGGGGCAGACTTTATAGCTGCTGGGGTTTCAATAGGAGACATAGCATCTACCGTTATAGGTGGAGTAGCGTACAACACAACAATAACAGGAGTTACTACAACAGTAATTACAACAAACCAAGCTATATGGACAACTACTGTAAATTATTGGATATACGAGTCAGAGAAGATTAAGGAGGCAGAGAAGGTGTCACATAGTAAAATAACTATGCTACAGAACTCTCTCTTAACAAAACCAAACCTTACATATCCTGCGTATACTCAGGAAGCTAATCTAGCATCAATATATCCACTAACGGTAGGTAGTCAGGGACAAGTTATATCTCAATACATTAGGTATCCATTTACTCCTAAGTGGACATTTGTGTCTCTAGCAGGTGGAGAACCTGCTTTTGATGCAACCGCTAATGACTATCAAGACTTTGAGCTACCAATAGATGACGAGGTAGGCTTAGTTAATAAAATACTTCAATATGCAGGTATGTCAATAAGAGAAATTAGTGTTGCTCAGTTTGGTCAAGCAAACGAAGCGATGGATAACCAAGAAGAGAAATAATTATGGGATATATAAGTGAGTATCAGTACTATGAAAATGGTGGAGTAACCCCTACTGACGATAATTGGGGTTCGTATCAATACGTTTCTTTAGAGGATATAGTTAACAATTTTATGTTAATGTACTCTGGAAACCATAGCCTTGTTAATAACGAGGAAAGGTTTAAGGTATTGTTCCACGCTAAGAGAGCAATTCAAGAATTAAACTACGATGCGTTTAAGGAGATAAAAATACTTGAGCTTGATGTATGTAGCACCCTTAGGTTTGTGCTACCACCTGACTATGTTAGTTGGGTTAGAGTGTCTCAGTATAGAAATGGTATATTATACCCACTAAGCGAAAATATTCAAACAAATTGGAGTAGTGCTTATCTGCAAGACAATGAGTGCAGGATACTATTTGACCAAGATGGTAACGCATTAAAGCCTGAGTTCTCTAATATTGATACAGAAAGAATCTTTGGAGGAAAGCAGTCTATCTATCTAAATGAAAACTCAGCTATGAATGGCGAGAAGGGATGGAACTTTAATGGAAACTGGTACTTTCAAAGAGATATAGGTGCTAGGTTTGGCTTAAATACAGAGACCGCAAATGTTAATCCTACCTTTAAGATTAATCCTAAAGGAGGAGTTATTAATTTTAGTTCGGGAATGTCTGGAGCATCTTGTGTTCTTGAGTACGTTTCTGATGGAATGGAGAATGGTAATGACAGTTTAATTACTGTAAATAAATTATTTGAGGATTTTATATATTCTTACATAGAGTTTGCTATACTAAGCTCTAAGGTAGGTGTGCAAGAGTACATCGTAACAAGGACAAGGAAGCGTAAATCAGCACTTCTAAGGAACGCAAAGATTAGAATTAGCAATATACACCCCGGTAGACTTTTGATGAATCTAAGAGGTAGAGACAAGTGGATTAAATAATATGGCAAATATAACTAGAAACTTTACTGCAGGTAAGATGAATAAAATGGTCGATGACAGACTCGTTCCTAACGGAGAGTACATTGACGCATTAAATGTTAGGATGGGGTCCTCAGAAGGTTCTGATATAGGAACGATAGAGAACTCTAAAGGTAACACACCGTTAACTGTATTGGCTTACGAGGGAACTAGCTTAAGTAGTTCCGCAAGATGTATTGGTGCATTTGAGGATGGAGCTAATGAGACTTTGTACTGGTTTGTTCACGACGGAAGTTTTCCTGTTAGCTCTAAGGCTCCTCTAGGTATAGTGGATTTGGTAGTATCATATAACACTACCAACAGCATACTAAACTATCTTGTTATTAGTGTATATAACCCACTAGATACAACAAAGACTACATTAAACTTTAACTCAAAGTATTTAATTACAGGAATAAATAAGATTGAAAACTTACTTTTCTTTACAGATAACTATAACGCACCTAGACAAATAAACGTATCAAAAAATTACGAAAACCCTGTAGCAGGTGTAGATAAGATAGGGGGAGAATCTTTGTTGGTTATTAAAAAACCGCCACTAGACTCTCCTGCAATTAATCCTATTGAAACATCAAGTCAGGATAATTTTTTAGAAAACAGATTTATATGTTTTGCTTATAGGTATAGGTATGAAGATGGTGAGTACTCAGCAACGTCTCAGTTCTCTAATCCTTCATTTATACCAAACGTATTCGAATATAATTTTAATACAGCACTAAACTCAGGTATGTTAAACAGCACTAATATGTGCGACATAACATACAACTCAGGTGGACCACTTGTTAAATCTATAGATTTATTATTTAAGGATATGAACTCCTCTATAATTAAGATTATAGAAAAATTAGATAAAGAGAAGGATGGTCTCGCTGATGACACAGACTACACATACACATTTAATAATAGTAAGATTTTTACTATACTACCTACTTCAGAGATACTAAGGCTTTTCGATAACGTACCTCTACTCTCTCAAGCTCAAACTATGATTGGTAATAGGCTTATATACGGCAACTACCTAGAGGGATTTGATTTACTCAGGGACAATGTTCCAACAAAGCTAGAGTACTTTGTAACAGCTACAAATGAAGATATTGGTCGTAACGCAATAGAATCATTAACTGAGAGCGGTACATATACTTTTGACACTAGTCAGACTATCGCTAATAGTGTGTTAGACATTAACCTATCAGGACAAAAACTAGTGTTAGGTGCTGTGTTAAATATATTTATTAGGTTCGAGCATTCAGCTTGGACTGGAGATTCCCCAAACCCTACCTTAGTTACCCAAGAAACCCCAATAAGCTTCGCTTATATACTGCCACAAAATTTTTCAAGTGTATACGAGTTAGCTACCTCTATAGACTTTGCGGAAAAGATAGGTAACACATCAAATATATTATCAGTTGTTAACTCCTGTACAGGAACAACATTTACTGACTTATTTAACTGCATTGTACCTAACGAGTTATTAGGTATGTTTAAGTATCAAAGTGGTATTAGTGGTCCAAATCAACCTATATCTATAATCGCATCTACGGGGTCTCAGTCTATAAAGCTTCAGCTTCCTGCAATGAAATTTGTTAATGACCAAACAGGAGCAAGCATTACTAAGACTAACTACGAGTATTATAAAATAAACTTAGCAGATGTAGTATATCAAGAGGTAGGAAACCCGTCAAGCTTACATAGCAATAGAGGGTATGAGATTGGTATCCTGTATATGGATGAATTTAATAGGTCAACTACAGCGTTAGTTAGCCCAAACAACACGGTACATATACCTTGCTCTAACTCAGATACTAAGAACGTAATAAACGTTAACATACCAGCTTCACAGATAGCTCCAGAATGGGCTACTAGATATAAGTTTGTTATTAAACCTGACAAGGAAGGGTATGATGTTATATACTCTAGTTTATTCTTTAATGATTTAACGTCAGGTGCAGATTTTTTCTTGCTTGAAGGTCAAAACTCTCAAAAAATACAAGAGGGAGATGAGATGATTGTTAAGGCAGATACTGAAGGACCTAGAAGAAACTGTACTTGGACTACGGTACTTGATAAGAGCGCACAGGTAGCAGATTTTCTTGACCCTGCTCCTTTAGATTCATCAGGCAATATAATACCTATACCTGCGGGAGTTTATATGAAACTAAGGGCAAATAACTTTAGCACAGTTACAGGAGATTATCCTGTAGTGTCTTTTGGTGAACTGACAGGAGGAAGTGGTGAAGGGTGTAGAGTAGTTTCGTATCCTGTAGTTATTCCGGGTCCAACATCAGGAACTACAGTAGACTATGATATACCTGCGGGTTCTCGTATAACTATTAAAATAACAAATGATTTGCAAGGGAACACATTTAACCCACCAGCGTATTGGAAGGTTGATAACTTGTTTACTGCATCTCAAGACTACGCTAGTTTTAAAGAGTGGTTTGAGAAAGATAATATTGAAAGTGCATTAAATAGTGTTGCTGTTACTGATGGTACAGGCGTTATCGGTCCAAATTACTCGCCTACAGTTCAACCAGTAACAAATAGACCTTGTCAAATAAAACGAATATTTACTAATTTTCAAACATTCCCAACAGGTGGGCATTCTTTTGGTGTAAAAAGCACACTAGGATATACAAAACTTATTAAAAAACTACAAACAAAGCTATCTGTAGAGATTACAGTTATTCGTTCATCTTCCTTATTAGTATTTGAGTCAGACCCCCAAGATTCCGCACCTGACTTATGGTATGAATCTTCAAAGTCTTATCCTATTGATTCAATAGGTCAGCACACAGGAACTGTTCAGAATCAAGTTTTCTCAAGTAACACACCTGCTATTGTTGCAACGCAATTTTTTAATTCCTATGCTTTTGGTAATGGTGTCGAGAGCTATAAGATACAAGATTCAATTATAGGAAAAGAGATAGTGTTAGGTAATCGTGCCACAACAACTAATGCTAAAGATTTTCGTGCAGAGCGTAGACTATCTGACTTAACCTATAGCGGGGTATACAACGCAGAGTCTAATATAAATAAGCTTAATGAATTCAATCAGGGTCTATTAAATTTTAAGCCATTAGAGCAATCTTTTGGTCCTGTTATGAAGTTATTCGGAAGAGAGACAGATATACTTACGCTTCAGGAGGATAAGATATCGTATGTTCTTCAAGGAAAAAACATCCTTTCCGACGCAGGTGGTGGAAACGTTTTAACGGCAGTACCTGAGGTTCTAGGATTACAAGTAGCTAGAATAGAGGAGTTTGGAATTAGCCATAATCCTGAAAGTTTTGCACAATGGGGACCTGATAAGTTCTTTACTGATGCCAAGAGAGGTGTTGCGTTAAAGCTTACTGGTGCAGGAGAGAGTAATGATAGTTTAAAGGTTATTTCCGCAATGGGGATGAGACCTTGGTTTAGAGACTTATTTAACGTAGCATTTAAAACCCAAAAATTAGGTGGGTTTGACCCATATATGAACGAGTTTGTTTTATCTACTAACACAATAAAAATACCAGTTGATACAGAGTGTATTGACTGCGGTATCACAGCTTCTTCTGCGATATCCATAACAATTCCATACGAGGCTTGCTATAAATTAGGGGTTTTTGTTGGAGATGTAGACATAGACTACTCATTTGGTACTATTGAGGCAGGTAAGACTGTTACAGTAAGTGGTGTATACAATGGGGTTACTTATACTACAGGTGATGTAATAGTTGGAGGTCAATTAGTTATAAATAAGAGTCTTGTTCAAAATGAAAACTTAGACCTAACTATATCTACAACATCAATACAGCCTATAACAATAACGTTTACCGTTAAGTGTCCTGATGCTGATATTATTAATATTGTGTTAGTTCATTTATCAAGTATAAACGACGGAGGCTTGCAGATACACGATGAGTATAGATGGAAGGATGGAGCTTTTGTTTCACCCCTTCATACAGAGCAGGTTGTTTTTTCATCAGGCACTGCTCCTATAGTTTCGTTATACGAGACTATAATTGGTCAGCAAGGTGGAGGGGTAATTCCTACCAACAATTCTGTTGTTACTATGATGTCAAATAAGATAGGCTCAGATACATATAACTTTGATACTACCCAAGATGACTTTAAGTACATAAGAACAAACACTGTATATCCAAACACTTCAGCAGGAATAGCTGATTTGCTTGCGGCAGCAAGTACAGCAACACCAATTGTGTTGCCTATAAATGGAAATACTGCGTATAGTGCAGATTTTTCTATGCCGAGTTCAGGAGAAAATTTATACCTACTTTGGGACTACAGAAATAGTACCCCACTTGACCTATGCTTTGGTGCTAGTTCAACTCTTGCTTGCTGTGCTTGTATTGGTCCTGCTCCTGTAACTTACTATGACTTAGTTGACTGCGATACTGGACTTAATTGGTCGGTTGAGGATATATTTGGAGTAGCTAAAATTGGAGATGTTGTACAGTATAAACAAGGAACAGGAGCAAGTCAAAGCACTATAGTTTACTGTGGAGAGATAGTTAGCTTAGGAACAGTAGCTAACGCTACTCTATTTTCTGAAGTAAGTTATTTCTGTGGAGACGATGTTCATTGTGGGATTACACCTTAAAATTAAATTATGGCAATATATTATTTAGACGGAACTACACTACTAAACTCATCAGCCGCATTTACTGATGCAGGACTAACAACCTGCGCAGCAGATGGTTTTTATTCTGATGGAGTAAGCTCAAGAGAGCTTTCAGGGTGTGTTTTTTTACCTGCACAGACTTGTGGGTCTTGTGCTACTGCTTGTGGAACTACTGTTATTCCTAATCCATTCACTGATGTATCTGGAGTATATAAGATTGATGTAGACAGTGGAACAGGTACAGGAGCGGTTATATTAAAGTTTAACCCTGCGGAAGTACCTGATGGTATTAGGGTAACTTACAATAGTCAAGTTTATAACAAATTAAGCTCACCTGTTGACGGATATCACGCAAGTACAAATGGAGCTAATGCCACATATATAGGAGCAACTTCTTTTGATTGCGGTTTAGTTTCAGGAAGCCCCTACACTATTAATGAGTACTTCTACGGTGGCGGAGCATTCGCAGCAACAGGAGCAACTGAGTCAGTTACGATAGCATCAGGAGATGTTTCTACTAGCTCATCTGCACCCGGAAACTGTATTATGGTTATTCCTAAATCAAACGCCTCTCCATCAACTATGAACATAGAAATCATTGGTGCTTGCACAACGTCAGATTGGGGAATAGAGGTTAACTGCCCATCACCACTAACTGGATTGTTATCTAGTGCTAACTCTCAAGAGTCAAGTGCAGCAGCTTGCTCTCAGCCTTTGGTGTCTACTTACTATCACGCTCCTGTAAACGCATCATCTACACCGGGTAATATTAATGTACACGACTGGATGTTTAACGATGCAAACGGAGCAACTACCATAGGAAGCGGGTGGTATTCTTTGTCTGATGGAACAACCTTTCAGGTAGCAAATGGTGTCATTGTGGCAACAGGAACTTGTCCTACTTATGAGCTAGAAGACTGCGTAACAGGAGCTACAGTAACAGTATCTGCAAGCGGTTCATTTAATATAAATGATGTTATTCAGTATAGACTGATAGACCCATCAACGGGACAACCTACAGGGGACGAATTATGTGGCACTTATTATGGAGCAGGCTCAATAAGTCCTAATGCAGTTATTATTTCTCAAGTAACTCGTGCTTGTGATGATGTAGTACATTGTCCACAACCTTAAAAAATAAAATATGGCAGAACAAGTAATACTACAAAACTACACGCTATCCTACGACTCATTGAGTCAAGGGTTTCCGTCTTTTTATTCCTACCATCCTGATTGGATGATAGGGATGAATAACTTTTTCTATACCTTTAACGAGGGTAACCTTTACCGTCATAACACAAACGAGAGTAGAAACCAATACTATGGGACAAACTATTCGTCTACTATGACCTCTGTATTTAACGAAATTCCTCTTAAGAACAAGCTATTCAAGACTATAAATCTAGAGACAGACTCTCCTTGGTCAGCAACCTTAACAAGCGACCAACAGAACACAGGATACATCGAGACGGATTGGTTTAAGAAGAAGGAGGGAGCGTATTTTGCTTTTGTTAGAAACTCAGGGACAGTTCCTGCTGAATTAAATGAATATGCATTGCGTTCTTTAAATGGTATAGGAACAAGTACTAACAGAGTTGTTAATGCTAATTCCACAACAATATCATTTACTAATACGCTGTATATAGGTAACATAATTAGTGTTGGTGATATGGTATATTTTGGCTCTCCAACCCCACAGTTAGCGGGTAAGGTTACTGAGGTTAATCAAAATCTTCCATCAGGAATAAATGATATCGTGATAGACAACAGCATAGCAGGAGCAGTACCGTTACCTACTACACAGGAGTATATTCTATACATTAAGAATGCAGTCTCTGAGTCTCACGGAATTTTGGGTCACTTTGGTATATTTAAGTTAGTAAACTCTGATATATTTAAGGTAGAGTTGTTTGCTGTAGAGAGCGAAATAATGAAATCCTTTCCTTAAAAATAGTATATTTGTAGTTAATATGGATAACCCTGAAGCTATTTTAGAGTCTATAAATAAAAACAGAGGGATACTATGGGAAAGAATAAACGACTTTAAGTTGGATATGATTTCCGTTGAAGATTCTGTATTGCACCATACAAAAGAGATGGAAGAGGTAATGCCTCTAAAGCATCACATACAGGATGGTATATATACTAGGGAAATATTTATGCCTAAGGGGATGTTGGTGTTGAGTTTTATACATAAGACCAATCATCCTTCATTCTTTATGAGCGGAGATATGTCTGTAATAACAGACACAGGTGAGGTTAATAGAATAAAAGCACCAATGGTTATACAAACTAAAATAGGTACGCAAAGAATAGCTTATATGCACGAAGATTGTGTGTGGGTATGTACCTATAGAACAGACGCAACTACGGTTGAGGATGCAGAAAAAGAAGTGTACACGGAAGACTTTAAAGAGCTTCCAATGTATGTAATAGAAAAAAATAAAAGATTATGTCAGGAGCAATAGCGGGTTTAGCAATAGGAGTCGTATCCACAGGTTTATCATTTGCACAGGCGGGTAAACAAAGAAAATTACAACAAAAAGCAGAGCGAGAAGCTGATGCAGCTATGCAGGCTGCTAGAGGGAAACTAGAAGTTAACTTCGCAGAGCAGCAGGCTATAAAGAAAGAGGCTTACGAGCTTGAGAGAGAAGCAAACTTATCAGCAGGTGCTCAGGCTATGGCTGCTGGTGTAGAAGGAGGAGCTAGAGGAGGTGCTGCTACGGCAGGTAGAGTGTTAGGACAACAAAACTTAGCTCAGTCAAATACTCGTGTTGCAATGGCTGATGAATTAACAAATATCGAGGGAGCGATTATAGAGGAGGACTCTAGGCTTAGAGATTTAGGTGTCGCCTTAGACCTAGAAGAGGTAGCAGGTAATCAACAGAAAGCTTCTGATGCTCAAGCTGCTGCTGATGCAGCTAAACAACAGGGGGTTGAGGGTGTGGTTTCTGTTGCTGGTGAAGCAGCAGCTATGGCTCCGTTATATAGACAAAATATGAATCAACAAAAAGCAGCGTTATCAGGCGTAACAGGTTTAGATGGCGTAGCAGGTTCATTAGCTTTTTCTGGAGCAGCAGGAACAGGTAAAAATGCTGTTCAAAGTTTTGATTCCACAGCGTTTAATACTATGAATAATTCGGAGTTAAGAAAGTATAAAAGAAATCTTACGCCTCTGCAACGACAGCAACTTTTTCAAAATGAAGGTTATCTTAAAGGTATGCAATCAAAGCCATTAAATTGGTATGATACCTTTAATCAAGGTAAATAAAATAAGAAACAAACAATATGGCAACAGCATATAAGTACGTCGAAAGAGCAGCAGACTCTCAAGTAAATTGGGCAGAGGTTGGGAAAAACTTAACCGATACACTAAAGGAAGAGAATAGAATAAGAGAGGAAACGAAGGGGGCTATTGACGCTCAAGCTCGTGATTACTATAAGATTACAAATGAGGTTCCTCAAGGAGAGAACACAGAGCTTAATAAGTTTGCCTTAACAGGCGCAGCAGACTTGCAAGAGCAAATGTTGCTACAAAACACACTTCTTAAGTCAGGTCAATTATCTCCTAGGCAGTATACCATTATGATGCAGAACTTGACTGATGGAACAGACCAAGCGTTTAGTCTATTTGAAAATTACAACGCAGAGTACGAAAGGAAAATGGCTATGAATAATTCTAATCTACCTGTAGGCGAACAGGCTTCTGAGATACAGAATTGGACTATGGAGAGCTTAGAGGGATTCGGAAATTTTAATGAAAGCAAGTTAGTTATAGACCCACAGACAGGTATTATGTCTATGGCTAAAATGTCTGATGGGAGTATACAAACTTTAGAGACAGTGCAGACTTTAGAGAATAGAATTAAAGGGACGTACACTAAGTTTGATGTTATGGCTGCCGCTGAAACTTTTGAAGAAGCAGCAGGTGTTGATAAGAGAGTTATTCAAGAACTAGGAAATAAATATAAAGCAGGAGTATTTCAAAGTATTTCAGATATAACCCAAAAAACAGAGGGTGGCTATAACAATATGACTGACGCAGAAAGACAAGAAGCTGCCGACAAAATAGGAGTTAGCCCCGACGATTTAAAATCAATTAGCTTATTTCAAGAGGCACAAAGCAATTATGTTAGGAGTAAGCTTGATATAGGTACCACTTCTGGGGCTTCGGTTCTATTGGATTTTGTAAATATTAATCCTGAGACGCAAAAGCCTTACAGGATACTAAGTAGTAATACTGAAAATAAATTATTAGCAAAAGCAGACTCGGACATTATCATTATGGAAAATGTAAATGGGCGTATGGTCCCTGATTTGTCTGATACGCAAAGAGAAGTAGCTGAAAGAGCGTTAACAACTCAAATCAACTATGGCTTAGACTACGAAGAAGTAGTTAATGTTCAGCAGGTTTACAAGGAACCTAGACCAGAAACATATGCACCTAAAGATGTTAGAGATGAACTTAGAGGTATTGAAGAATTAGATTCTAAAATCTCTAAAATAGCTGACCTTTACAATGGTGACAATACGCAACTCAAAGGTTCTACTAATTATTTCAGAGACCAAGAGGGCGTTATACAAGAAGTTTCTAGAAACAAAGATGGTATTGTTGTTACATATACAAACGAGGCAGGCGAAAAAGAGTCAAGAGATATTTCATTCTATGTGATGGAAGCTAACCCTGCATATGATGACACAAAAGAAGATAGTGAAACTAATCGAAAAGAAATCAGAGCGAAGAGAGAAGCTACTCAAGCAGATGTAGATTCTGGTTTAGCAACCGCAGTAGGTGAGATGATTGACCAAAGATTATCTCAAGAAGAGTTTATTGAATCTGCAGGTCCATTACTTACGGGTGAGGATGATGTTAGCAAGGCTCTTGAAAGAGGTGGGTATAATACGGATAGACCGTTCAACGTTGATGGAGAGTCTACATCTTCAGTAACATCGTATGAAGAAGAGGGAGAGCCTTTAATGGATTACACTGTAGAGAGTACTAATTTTGTAAAAAAACAACTTAAAGAAGCTAATATTGATTTATCAGGGCAAGATGACGTAGATGTTGCTAAAAGGCTAAATGAATTATACAAAAAAGATTATGGATTAGATGCTAAAACAGAAGGCGTAATCAGTAACGAAGTTAGAGTATCAGTACCGGGTTATGATGATATAACTATTGAGACTAACGAGTACAAGTCTGCGGATACTAATGTAGAGATGAAAAAACTTGAAGGTCTTATTTTATCAATGATTAAGAAAAATGAAGGACAATTAGCTAAAGAAAATAATTGGAAAGGTAAAGAAATAGTAGACAGGTTCGGAGTTCCATCAAAAAAGCCTAAAAAATAAATAATATATGAGAAAGTTTAAGACACCTAATGGAAGTATTGTTGACGAGGATATTTTACGTCAAGAGTATGGAGAAAGCTTTGAGTCTTATGTAACAGACGGAACCTTTCAGTTAGCATCTGATGACTTATACGTTACACCTAACGGTAGTGAAGTTGACTCCGTTGAGTTAATATCAGAGTATGGTCAAGAAAGATTTAATGAGTTAATCGAAGAAGGTTCATTTAAAAAAAAAAGCCAAGGAGCAGATGGTGGTGGAAATACATTTCAGTCAGAGTTGGGAGATACCAACTCATTGGACCCTGCGGCTGCTGAAGAATTTGTTGAAAAAGATTACTTTACAGGAGCATTTGGTGCTATATTAAAAGGCATCGACATAGTAAACCCACTTGGTATCGGAGATTTGGTTGATGATATGGGGCGTAGCATAGAGGCTGGGTTTCAAAATGGTCAGTTAGCCGAGAATGGAAACGACCTATTGACAGGTGGAGCTGCTGCCTCTTACGAAGACATAAAGTCCTTTATATCTAACACAGAAAAAGGTAGAAGCTTAGGACCATCTGTAGAGATGCAAGACTACCAAAGAATTTACGATGAGGAAAAAGAAAAAGGACAAGGTGCTTGGGGTGTAATTAAAGGATTGATTCTGAATCCAACCGTAATCCCTGAGGTTCTTGCAAGTTCTTTCGCTGCTATGGTTAATGAGGACTCTCTTGCAGCGGGTGGAACTGTTTTGGCAGGAGGAACAGCGATAGGAGCTGCAGTAGGAGGAGTTGGTGCGGTTGCAGGACTTGGAGCGGCAGTACCATATGCATTCGCAGCAGCAGGAACAGTTTTAGAGACAGGATTAACATTTGGCGAGCTCCTTCAAGAAAAACTTAATGAGGAAGGAAAAGATTTAACAATTGAAAATGTACAGTTAATACTAAATGACCCTGAGAAATTATCTGAATTAAGATTTGACTCAATAGCTAGAGGTCTAGCTATAGGAACAATTGATGCTATAACAGGTAGGATTGGTGGTAAATTAGCTAAGCCTTTTTTAACTAAGGCAGGTAGCGCAGGTAGAGCAGCAGGTAAAGCATTGAAAGGAAAAGCAATAGGTACAGCAGCAGCAACAGAAACTATTGGAGGTTCGTTAGGAGAAACCGCAGGTATTGCGGCAACTAATATTGTTGGTGAAACAGGTCAAGAATACGACACAAGCCAGATAATGTTAGAGGGAATAGCTGAAGGTCCCGGTGCGATTAAAGATATATTTTCTGTTATGGTACAAAAGCCTAATTATAAGGTTAACGGAAGAAAAGCAACTGCTGAACAGATAGATGTTATGCTTGACGGTATGAGCTATAAGCAATTAACTGCACCTAACTTTAAGATATCTATTGATAATGACTTTGATGGTAGAGCCGATAAGTTGCAAGATATAATACTAAATGGCAGAACAAAAGAAGCCGTTTCCGCTGCAAACCCTGAATTAAATAATACAACTTTAGATGCGATTGTAAAACTTGAAAGAGAAGTAGCAACGCAAGAAGGTAAAGTATTAGGAACAGTTACGGGTAAGAAAAAAATATCCGACTTAAAGTCAAAGATAGTTGAGTTACAAGAGAACCAATTAGAGGAAGAGGTTGTTGAGGAGGTAGTTAAGACTGAGCAAGAAATATTAGAGCAATACAACCAACTTTCTCCTGAAGAGAAAATATCTTACTTAGAGAGAGCGGGTGAAGAGTTAGCATCTGAAGCTGAGGGTGAAGGTCTAATGCCAAAAGACTATAATATATCTGAAGAACAAACAAATATAAGAGCTGCGACTTTATTAGATGAGGACCTAAACGCTAAGCCTAGGTTTAGATTAGACGGACTTGACTCTCAAGACCAGAAAACATCTTCTATTACTGGGGAGATGAATGAATCTGATAAAAACGAAATTGATTTTGAAGCTACAGGAGCCTCTAGAGATTACGAGGTAAGTCCAATAGAAGAGAGTAACTCAACTAAAAGTATTAGTCAAAAAGTTTTAGACTTTATAGGCGTTAAGACTTCGAGTGATTTACTTAAACCTATAGAATTCTTTAATAACATCCCTATGCTTGTAGGTATGTCAGATATACTTGCTTCAGGAATCGTTAAGGATTCTGAAGGCAATGATATGGATGTTGATGGAGGTATAATGTTTAACATATTAGGGAAAAATATAAAATCAGCTTGGGCAGGTGTAGACAAAAAAGGTGCTCAAACTCAATTTAATAACGCTGTAAAATTATATAAAGACAACAAGGTGTTGTTTGATAAGCTATGGGCAGAAGGTAAGCTACCTCAAGGTCACGTTCCTATGAGTATAGCTAGAATGTCTGATAGTGCTATCAATTCTAATGAAGCTATATTTAGATATATAAACCCTACAATAAAAACTGCATCAGAAAAAAATCAAGTGAAGGCTTTAGGTGACCTAAATGACAGCTTAGATAAAGCAAAGAATGGTTCTCAAAACTCTACAGCAGGTAAAAATAAAGTTGCTGCAGCTATTAAGCTACAGGATTTTATTGAAAAAAATAACATTAAAAATCTAGGACAATTAACTGACTTAGTTATTGAGCAAGCAAAGCAAAGAGCTCAAGGAAATGAAAATACTCTTACACTTGATGATAGGAAGTTGTTATTTGAATCAATCATCTACCCTCTAGGTGCTAAGAAAAATAATAGAAATATCATACAATCTTTAGGTGAAGGCAATCCAAACTTTAATTCAGACGCTTTTTATGCTGACAATATATACAAGGCAATAGGAGAACCTTCAATGATGAAGGGAGCCCACGGAGATATTGTCGCAGTTGTTGGTATAGATGTAACAGATAAAGGTGGTGTCACTGAAGTTTCTCACAACAACTATGGCTTTGGACCTAAAGGTAAAGCGATAGCCTTAATATCTAAACCAAAACACGGTATTGATGTGTTCTCAACTTGGAGAGCTAAAGCTAGTAGGGTGTTCAAGAAAGATGTGAGTGGCAAGTTCCCTACTAAAGAGTCCGCAACACAGCAAGTTGGTGGTTCTTTCTTTAACGATAGTGTTTTTCAATCTGACTCAGCTAATACTAGTCAGTCAAATCTTGATATACTAATTGGTAAGTTAAAGTTTGCATTCCCATCAGTTAATGTAGCTACAAGCCAAGTTGAGTTTGACGCTATACTAGACCAACCCGGTGTTAGAACTCAAGAGTCTAACGGAAATACTATTCTTGGTTTAACTACGGACGGTAAGATATTTATAAACCCTGCGTTTGATTCTTTAGCTACGCCAATACACGAATTCGGACATATATGGATTGACTATTTGCGTTCAAAAGCTTCAGGTAAAAAAGGAACAGCTCTTTTAGCTCGTGGCTTAGAATTAGTTGAAGGAACTAAAGCACTAAAGACTGCTATAAAAAAATATGGTGACAATAAGTTAGCTAGAGAAGAAGCGTTGGTAGAGCTGATGGCAACCAAAGGTGAGACTATTGTTAAAGCTGCTCAGCAATCTAAGTTTAAGGAGTGGATGAATGCTACCTTTAAGTATATTCAAGAGAAGTTTACTACGTCTGAAGATTTATTTGGTACTCAAGAGAGAAAAGCGTTAAACAAAAAGTTTAATAAAATAAAAAGTGAAGAGATAAAGAATAACAATCACGACCCTATTGCTTTTAAGGAAAGAAAGAAAGTTGCTGAGGCTAAAGCTAAAAATAATATAGATAAAAAAATCAGTAACCTAACACTTAAAGAGTTTATAGATACAGGGCTTGCTGACTTGTTTAAAGGCAAAGCCTTAAGCTCAAAGTTTGATGCCAAGAAAGAATCGCAGGGTCAGGTGGCTCGTAAATCTATAGGCGATGATATTAATAAAATAGAGGGTGAGATTGAAGAACTACAATTTGAGATTGAAGACAAGCAAGAGGAGATTGCGGCTGAAAAATCTGACACCAAGGATGCTATACAGAAAAAGAAGGATGAGATAGCTAAGGTAAGAAAAAGTAAAATATATGCTACTCAAAAAAGACTGATTGATAGGTACTTGTTGGACGACCCAATTGAAGGGTTAAAGGAAGAGATTGAACAGTTAAAAGAAGACGGACTAGGAAACATAGAGTACAATATTGAAGAGTTAAAAGAAGTTAAGAGGGAATTAAAAAAGAAAGAAAAAAAATTAGCTAAATTAAAAGCAAAACCTACGCCTCAACCTGCAGTTCCTGCAGCTCCGAAGGTAGAGGTAGTACCTGAGGTAGAGGTAGTACCTGAGGTAGAGGTAGTACCTGAGGTAGAGGTTGAGTCTTCAAAGACTCAAGATGAACCAACCGTTGTGAGTACCTCTGATGTAGATGATATAATGTCTGATATCAAAACAATGGTAGATAGAGCAAACAGAAATGGTACTCCAGATGCCGCTAAACTAAAGAGGTTAGTAGCGAGAATTGATAGGTACATTAGTAATAGCGAGGTATACCAAGAACTAAATGATGAAGAAAAAAAGAAGATGGAGGCTCAAGGTAGGGCTATTGCAGGAGTAAAAGAGAAAGCTGCACCATCTAGAGGAAGAATACTTAGTGCAATTGGAGATATAGAGAACCTGTCTGTAATTGAAAAGCTGCAAATAGCTACTCGTATTATTAAACTAGCTAAGACTGCTAGTAAAGATTTAATAGGGAAGATTTTTACAAATGAAATTAAAGGAATAATTAGCCCTAGACAACTTAAATCTATTCTTAATAGATATGGGAAGATGAACCTTCTTAATGAAAGCTCTATAAGAAGTTTTGTTGACTATATGAATAGAGTCATTAAGGATGTTAATTACGACGAACAAATTAGAGATGTTAAGAAAAAACTAAAACGCATTAATAAAGTAAACCTAAAAAGAAAGATTGGTATTGCTAGTATAATAAGACCAAACCTAGAAAGAATATTCGCTATTAAGCCTGAGATGATTCCTGAGACTGTGTTTCAGCAGTACTTAGATTTAGTGGAAGAATTTTCAGGCAACTCAAGGGTACTTAACTTAACAGATATAAATAAATCTGCTGCGTTATCTGAGGAGGTATTGGCAGCTATGAATATCGAGTACTCTCAAATTGGAGAACTAAAAGATAGATTCTTTTCGTATATAAAAAATAAGTTAACTGAAGATGGGGATATAGACTACGCAAAGACTTTGAAGTTAATGATTAAAGATGAGTCAATTACTGAAGAAGAAGCTGAAATAATGCGAAAATTTAAGCAATTAATTTTAAGTTCAGAGTCTGACGCAAGCAAGTCTGAAGAAGAATTAGCTGCTGAAAAGAAGGCTGAAATAAAGGAAAAGAAGGAGTCAATAGCTAGGATACTAAAGAACAAAACTTTATTGTCGTACTCTCTACCTAGTAGGGACGAGCGTGATGTTGCTAACTCATTTAAGGAGCTATATAAAAATAAAGATATACTAGAGGCTTTAAGCTTGGTAGACTTACTACAGATAGAGCAGTTAATAGACAACATAAATAGCGGGTATCTACCACATCTTGTATTCATTCAGAACTCTAAGATGAACGCTATACTTGATGGTAGAGTATTAAGCCCTGCTCTTACTCAAGGTAAGGTCCCTTGGGTTAGTATGTTATATGCAAACATTAAAAATATACTAAACAGAGGTAAGAGAGGGGCTGTACTTGAGGCTATAAGAAGAGCCCCATTATACTACGTTGACCAAGTGTTTGGTAACTACAAAGGCAAGCCAATATTTGAATCCTTATTTGGAAGAGCAGCTAGGGCTCAGCAAAAATATAATGCAGAGCTAAATAAAGTGTTCGCACAGATAGAGGAGGCAGAACAAAAAGTGTTTAGGTCTTTTAATAAAGATGGAGACCTGACATTGCTGTCTAAGTTTAAGCAGATGGTATATCTAATTCAGCTTGAAAAGGACTCTAATCCAAATAACTCAGAGGTAAATAACGCTGCACCGTTTATAAGAAAAACTATTGAGAAGATTGCTGAGGGTAAGACCACCTTCTCTTTAAATGATGCCAAGTTGTTATCAGAGATACTAGATAACTTTACATACAATGAAAGTAAAGAGATAGATATGGTTAAGCTTAAGGCTTCTTTTAATAAAGCTGAGTTAGCTTCTATTGAAACTATACAAGATATAAACGAGAGCCTTGCTGATAAAGCAGTGTTTACAGGTGCTATTATTCGTGGAGATGCGATTAACCCTAGACAGAATTACGTTCACTTAAATGTATTAGCTGATAGTAGAATTGAGGCAGAGAATGTACCTACCAGAATAACGGAGTTTAATAGAAGCTTAAATCCATCCAGTAAGTCAAAGTCTTTGATTGAAAGAACAGGAGCAGTATCAGCGTTAAACTTTGACGTGTATGCATCTGTTAGTAGAGGTGCTAAAGGGGTTCTAATGGACTATCATTTAACTGAACCCATTAAAACAGCTAGAAGGACAATAAAGCAGGCAGCAATTAATCTGAAGGGAGACAAGGCAATAATGTCTATTGAGGAGAGAGAGAAGATTAACGCAGTTGAGGCAGCGTTTAATGAGGTGGTAGAAAATTTATTGGTTAACGCATACACAGAAACATCTTTAGGAGCCGCAGCATTCGAGTGGCTAAAAAGAAACGGGTATCGTGCAATATTAGCGAGTACCACTAGATGGGTTGCCGAGCTTTCATCAAATGCAGCGTTTGTTCTGATAACAAACCCTAAATCATTTATTGCAGGCACTAATCTTGGGGTTAAATTTTTAAGTAGTGATATTGCCGTAAAAGCTATGGAAGCGTTGGGTAGTAATCTAATTACCCGTATATATCCTAATGGAGATATGTCAGGCAGGATGATAGACCCTAACCTTATGACCACAACTCAAGGTGTAAAAGGAAGTAGAGCATCTAGTAATAAAATTACAAATAAACTACGTCAGCTATGGAGTAAGACAGGAGACCCCTACCAAGCGACTGTAGCAACTATTTCAGATACTTTAATATCTACACCTGATAAGATTGTAATGAGACCTATGTGGTTCGGTGCATTCACTAATTCTTTTGAAGCATCGACAGGGCAGAAGCCTGACTTTGATAAGATTGCACAGAAAGATGAGGCTTACTTAAATAAGTTTAAAGAGCAACTAAATAAAGCTACTTTAGATGCAGATGAAAAAGGTGTTATGACAGGGGGCACAACAAATCCTTTTATGGGAATACTAAACGGAACATCTAACGCAAACGCAGATGTTTTTACTAAAGCCTTTAACGCTTTCAATACATTTATGACCACATTCTTAAAGTATGAATATATCACAGCTCGTACAGGTGTAGTTAATCTAGTTGGAAATGGTTCCTTAACTAAAGCAAAAGGTGCTCAGTTAATTGCAGGCTCCGCAACTCGTATGGTTATGTATACAATGATAGCCCAATTACTAGGCGAAGCACTAGGTGGCTTAGCAGGAGAAGAAGAAGAAGAAGAGTCAAAGAGTTTAGATAAGCAGCTAGGTCAAGCAATAGCATCTTCATTCTCTTCTCTGTTACTAGGAAGAGACTTCGGCAACGCAACAAAGGCTATTATAAATATGGGTGTAGAGTCTTTTAATAAAGAGTATCTAGAGGACTTGAGAGAAGGAGAGTATGATGTTTACAAAGACGGATTATCTTATCAGATGGTCCCTGAATCTAAGGATGGTAGAGGAACTAATCTGGGAGAGATATTAATGAGAATGACTGCAGCATTAGGACCTGCCGTTAAGACTCTTGACTTTATGCTTAAAAAGGCTACTGAGTCTGATAAAAAAACTCCTGAAGCTATTGAGAGAAGAGATGATGAAATCTTTGCTAGGCTACCTTTAGAGTTGCTGGGTAACGCAGGGTTTATCCCAATGTACAAAGACATTAGACGATTAGTCTTAAGGGATATATATAGTGGCTTAAGAAACGCCAAAAAAGAATCGGCTGAAAATAAAAAAACTAAAGCTGATTTACTTCAAGGGTACGATAACCAAAGCGATATGAAAAGGTATGACCCTGCTATGTGGTATGATACTTTTGGACCGGGTGCTCCTGATTTTGACTCTAGAGAACAGGAAAGATTAGAAGATAAAAACCTAAGGGATGAACGTCGAAGACTAAAAGACCTTGAGAATAATTATATCCCGCCCGAACCAAAGGCAAAGAAGAAAAAGTCAGGAGGATTATTTGGTAAGA
>TARA_R110000851_G_C13101812_1_pt1 | contig 20457 bp, 18 predicted proteins | sample TARA_R110000851 | Tara Oceans TARA_R110000851 (sample SAMEA4397627) | marine metagenome | biome: Polar Biome; feature: [DCM] deep chlorophyll maximum layer (ENVO:01000326); material: water (ENVO:00002006), including particulate matter (ENVO:01000060) such as... | depth 17 m
GGGGGGGGGGGGGCTAGGGCCAGTCCAGGGCGGCTTGTGTCAATGGGAGGTTGCCCTTTCCAACTCTCCCATTTTCGAGTAGCTTAATAAATTTATATAAGCACTTATACAGCATGCCCTGAATAACGTGATTCTCTCCGAGGCGGCGCAAGCCTTGATACTGCCTCCCCTTCGAATGCGTTTACTGCAATCTGTCGGAGTACATCCGCGCCATGAGAAAACTCATTATGCAACGGTGTTTTCTTCCAGACTTGAAGTTTGTCATCCCATTCTTTTGAATAGTTATTCAGACAATCTATTATATACTCACATTTAGGGTCAATGACTATCATAGGTATCATACGCCTTACAGCTTGGAGCCCAGCCTCTATGCCTGTTTTAGCTAAGACTGTGATGTTTGCGCGTATGCCTTCCTGGTTGAAGTAGTCCTGGAGTATGTCCTCACGTGATTTAGCTAAGCCACCAAGTCCTTTCGAACCGAGTTCACGTACTGCCATATCGTGTGGACAGTTATAGTTAGTAACGTTGTAACCTCGCCCTTCAATGATGTCAACGTAGTGCTCTAGCCCGTAGCCGTTGTTCCAGTACTCGTCTATGATACGCCACTCACCACGATACCACTGATGGAAGATAACAACGAAGTAGTCATCTACTCCTAAATCGAGAGTCACCTCACAATCAATATTTGGGTCATATATACCACTACGCACACGCCCTTTACGAACAACGCTCTCATTAAACAGTCTAGAGTAGTATGAGCCGTCACGTGCTGCAGTAAATGCTTCCTCTGGGGTTGCAGGGTACTCCTGGAAGATGTCGCCACCGAGCTCGCGTCTCTGTGCTATCCAGAAGTTCTTCTGGTCTACCCGAATAACAATGCCGAGCTTATCTTCCAGGTCTTCAAAGTACTCTTGTGCTTCCTTGTCTACAGCCTGTAGCACGTCAAGCGTACAATCAGGGTCATCTAACCAGGATAAGAAGATAGGGTAAAAATCTTTGGGCGATAACTGACCACTATGCACTACCAGCATAGCAGCATCCCACATGAATTTGAATTCGTTGCGGCCTTCAGCTGTGGACTCGATGATACCCGTGTTGCCTTTACCTAGAGCCTGTAGAGTACCTGTCTTTGTTTCTTTAGCTCGTTTGGGATTGTTATTAGCTATCTTACCGAACTCAGATATATGCAGTCGTTGTAGTGTTGTAGAACGGAAGGATGTACGTATGAAGATAGTACAGCCGTTAGAGAAAGCGAACTTCTTCGTGTTATCTGCTGTAAGGCGTACTTTCATGTATTCTTTAATAGTAGGACTAAGTTCGTCCCACAAGCCTTTAGCACGCTCTAGAAGTGTAGATGCTTCATCCGCACCCTGAGCCATCAGACCCAGGTTTAGGTTCTTAGCAAAGACTGAGTCATCGAAGTAACTAACAAGCCACAGCGTTGATATACCCTGCTGACGAGACTTGAGGATGATGACACGAGGATGGTTCCTGGTAGCGGCGTAAACTTTATGCTGCGCATAGTTCATGCGAAAGGTACAAGGGTTACCGTCTTTATCGATGATAGTATATATATGGTTCAGGCGCCACAGCTTCGACTTAAGATATACAGTCTCAAACTCATTCTTCGATATACCAGCAGGAGCTGGATTGTTGAAGAAGTTAAAGTGGCCTTCAAGGTCCGGGTACAGCAGATTGAACTCTGCTTCATTAATTCTAAGCACCAGGCTTGTCCGATAAGAACTCACCGTACGATGCGTCTCCACCTAAGTTGTTCTGTACATTAACCTGTACACCCTGCTTGTTAAAGAAGGCGTTCTGAAGCTCACATAAAGCTTTAGTTAAGTCTGTTAGCTCAGAGACATGGTCTATACTCATCGACAACGTACGTATGCGGTTATTAATATGCAGCGCAGTACGCTGGAACTCACCACTGAGAGCGTCCAGGCCTTTGACACCGTTAACAACGCCATCAGTTATAGCCTTAGCCTGTTCTTGTAACTCTATAGGCAGGTCCCTAACTAACTCATTAGCCATAAGCTCCACGGCCGCTTCATCCATGTTGAGTAACTTATTTAGGTTGCCAGATGCTTCGGCTTCTTTTAGCTCACCACGGTACTTAAGCACACGAGAGTAGGGAATATCGAACTCTTCAGCTATTAGCTTAGGCTCAACACCTTCGTGTAGTCTAACTATCGCTTTGTACTTTATTGCGTCCGACATTCTCTTCCTCCCATTCAGCTAGTTGGCGTAGTATCAGGGCACTAAAGTTAAGCCCACGGTTAGCGCAGTCAAGTTTGATACGTTCGATTGTTTCAGTATCTTGAGGTCTTGAACCTTTAGTAGAGAAAGTAAATATAGCCATTGGTGACTCCTTAATTTTCATTTATTATACATATAAAGGTGTACTATTGTAAACGAATATATTATTATTATATAAGATTTTCACAGTAACTAGATATAAGGTAAAATTATGAGTACTCCAAACGATATTGACACTCAAGTAAGCGCAGCAATTGCAGGTCGCACAGAAGTAGAAGGCAAAATGGTTTTTGCTGAAGACTTAGACCCAATGCTGCATTACGCAGCAAACGCAGAACTTCGTCGTCGTGATACACAATCTTCATACACGAAGACTCAACAGCAGAATCTTGCTCTAACTTCAGAAAATACTCAACTAGCAGATAGTTGGGCAACTGAGGTATCAAAAACACTTACTGTAACACAACAGGAAGAGTTAGAAGAGCTAAAGCACACTGACCAAGAGGCTTGGCGTGAGAAAATCAACCAATACGAAGGTGAGAATGCATCTCGTGTTAAAGAGAAGCATACGCAGATTAAAGAGAAGGCGGGTAAGGAAACAGAACTCCAGCAACGTGAACGACACTTAGCAGAGTACAATACAGCTAACCCTGACTATGCTTTAACTGACGAAGTTATTGATAATGACCTACCGCCTCGTATAGCTAAAAAACTCAACGATGGCAAAATTACTTTTGACGAGTTTATAGCAGAAGCTCACAAGTATCTAAGTGCTGGTAAAGTTATCGCTCAAGGTGATAAAGCACCTAACGAACCTGACCTAAGCAAAACTGGTGGTGGTAATAAACCTACAAGCCAGGCAGTTGATGCTGACATTAAACAGTCTTACGGTAAAGAAATTTATTAGTTAACCCACCAGGAGAGTAGCATGAAGAAAAAGTATAGAGAACAGCCAGTTGAAAAACCGGTAGAAAAGAAAAAGCCTGAGAAGAAAGACTAATGAGCCGTCATACGCCGATGGAAACAACTGGAGTAGGTAAAGGCTCTAAATCACGCAAGTCGGCGGATGACAAGGCTTACCGCAAAAACCTGGCTAAGATTAAGCCTAGTAAACAAGAAGGTGTATTACCTTTTAAACTAATTATCAATGGAGAACAACAGTGATAACGTCTAAACAAAACAAAGTAGCATTTGAGCACGTAACCGATATGGTTAAGTCGCTCACTTTTCAGTTTGCTCGTATTGGTGAGTCAACCACTACAGTGTGTGAAGCTTTCCTACCTAACGGCTTCTCTGTTGGTTCAGGTAAATCAGCCTGTGTTGACCCTGCTAACTTTGATTATGAACTTGGTTGTAAGTATGCGCGTGAAAATGCAGAAGCTGATGCTAAGAATACAATATGGCAGTTAGAAGGCTACTTACTCTCTATTACGGGTAAGACTTCGGATAAACATTAATAAATTTATTAAGTGTACAAAGCGTTGATTTTGTACTATATTATAGGTAGCAGTTTAAAGTTTTTATCCTCATTTATGAGCTAAAATAAGCCTTTAACCAGATAACATCCTGACGGACTCTTATCGCTACAACTGTTTTAACTCGAAAGTGCAATAATGCACAACAATCTTTAGGAGCTAATCATGGCAACTGGCATAGTCCGTCTGGACTCAGACCTTAAACGCAAGAAGTGGATGCGTGAAGGCTTGGTACAAAAAGCAAGTACTTCGTTTTGGACCCCGTTAACGGGTAACACGAAAGACGCTGTTGTATTCCAAGAAAACAATGAAAATTCTGGTGCAGGTCATACGGTAGTATTTGACTTCGATGGTAACCTTTCAGGTAAAGGTATCAAAGGCAAAAATACTGCATTTGGTAAAGGCGAGCAGAAGAAAAAATTCTCTGCCAAAATCACTGTTGAACGTTATCGCTTAGTAGCTGATAATGGCGATGCATTTGATGGCGTTGATATTGGCGATTTACAAATTAACCAGCATAGCGATTCACGCTCTAAGCTTGGTGATTTGTTCGTGCGTTTTAAAGACCAAGCGATATTTGATACTGCCCAAGGTAATATCATTACGCAAAACACTGGTTTACAACCTGCATCACACGTAATTGATAGTGGTGCTACGTTTGACTTCAATACCTTAGTAGATATTGAAAAAACGTTGAAAACATCTAATGGTTACACAACTGGTGGTGTACGTCGTCCATTACAACCTTACACTACACTGAAAGGTGATGGCGGTAAGTATGGCAACGAACCAGTATGGTTATTTGTAATTGATTCTGCTATGGCTAACTTACTTCGTAAAGATGTTGCTGGCTACCAGACTATTATGAAAGACGCTGATATTCGCGGACAAAACAACCGTAATATTAAAGGTGTGTTTGGCCGCATCGGTCGTCTTATGATTGTTGAAGCAGACCACTTCTTTGGTGAAACTGAAGGCACATCAACAACCGGTTGGGGCTTTGAAAGTTCTGAAGTTGAGATGTGCGGTTTACGTCAATTAGACACAGTGAATGGTGCTTGGACTGGTCAAGAAGGTTTTGATTACGCTTCTACACTACAATCACGTGGCCTATTAATGGGCGCAGGTGCTATTCAACTAGCATTCGGTAAGCAACCAGACTACAAATACAAAGCTTCGCAAGATTTTGATATCAAGTCTGAGTCAGCTGTTGAATTTTGGATGGAAGCGCGTAAAACTAACCTATTGGCAGAAAATACAGCCTACAAGCAAGCTAAGATTTCAAGCTTAGATTACGGTGTAGTAGCATTTGACGTTCAAGTTCAAGCTTAAGGAGTAGACCATGTCTTTTAAAAACACTACTCGCGTAGGTAAAACGCACCTTAAAAAGTCTGTATGTTTAATGGCGATTCAAATCGGCGCTTTACAAGCAGGTGATTATAACGATGCTTCAAATAACTACTTAGTAGGTTATTTACCACCTGGTGCGATTATCACTGATGCAAAAGTTGTTACGAAAGTGATTTCTGATGCAGCTACAGTAACCCTTGGTACTACAGAAGGTGGTACTCAGATTATGTCTGCTGGTACTACTACTGGTGTAGGTATTAACGGTACTTTTACTGGTGAATCCGATACTGTTACTGGTAAACCTGTGCACATGACGTTAGGTGCAGCGGTTACAACTGGCGATGTACGAATTCTTATCTCGTACGAAGAATATGACCTAAACACTGGTGATATGACCGTCGTTGATAATGTCTAAGTAATATAAGGACCAAGGATGGTCTTTTAAATTTATAGGTGACCCATGTCAACACGCATAGAGACTATACTGTTACGAGCGCGTGACACTTTAGCTGACCCCACCGGCGAGAGATGGTCTGACCCTAGATTACTACGCCTGGTTGAAGAAGGCCAGCAAGATATAGCAAAACACACAAAAATTCTTAAGGCCCAGGTTGATATTCTGTTAGCAGAAGGTCAAGCTGTGTACTCATTACCCTCTGACTTGTGGTTAATAACCAGAGCAGCATTCAACGGTTGTATTATCCCCTTGTACTCTCACCCACAAATGGATGAGCTTGTACGTAATCACCACATCAACAACAATGATAACTATTCTGAACGTATAGGCTATGGCTCTTCATACTTTGATGGTCCTGAACCGTGTTGGGAAACTACGATAGCCTCAAGCGTTGAAGCGCTAATATACGACCGTCGTAATATCGACGAGATTCGAGTATACCCTATACCCGATGACACTATCTCACAAAGCCTATACACGTTTAACGCAGATGACCCGGAGTTTAACGGGCTACTAGGTGTAGCAACAGATGTAACAGATTTTACTTTTACAACAGTATTTGGTACCGTTACTGACTTTGATGATTCCCTAATTGCTACTGACTTTGAATCAGACTTTGGTGTTATGACTGGAGCTAATGAATCAGACGATGTCATACATATATGGTATATCAGAATACCAGTTGGCGAAATTACATCAGTTAGCTCAGAATTAGCTATACCGTCAATGTTTGATACTGCGTTAAAGCATTATGTTGTTTCTATGGCCTTTGATGACGATTATGATACACGTTTCGCAGAAAAAGCACAGAAAGCTGCCGCATTATACGAACGTGAATTAGGTGTTGTTAAGGAGACCGAATCTCACGGTGCAACACGAGACAGTCAAACAAATACAACTGCGTATAGAGGCGCGTTTAGCTAAGGGGTTAAAAATGGACAACTGGCAGGCCTGGACAGCAGCAATATTTGGGTTTATATTGAGTATACTGTCGTTCAGTTACCAACGAGATAAAAAGCGGAGCGATGAGGCTCTTAAAGAATTTTACGCGCACAGACTAGTAGTAATGGAGCGCATAACTAGAATCGAAGCAGAGATAATGACAGAACGTGAGGTGCGTGAAATACTTCAAGAGTTCCTGATACCATTTATGGCATCTCTGCAGAAGATAGATAGCAAAACAGATACTATACAAAAAGATATAACTGATTTAAAAGTATGTATAGCATCTATACCTAAGAGGAAACAAGACAATGAGTAATAAAGGTTTTGGTTCGTACAACGGTTTATTAGCAGATGATGCTGTTTTAATAGCTATAGGTGCGCGTAAAGTGCCTGGTGTTAAAGGAGCCAAATAAGTGAAGATTCAACAGTTTAATGGTGGACAGGCTAGCAGACTACGTCCTCAGTACATTGGGCAGAACGAAGCAGTTGTCTATACTAATATAGATAATGCTTTAGGTACTCTTGCACCCATTAAAGACAAGTTAGCTACGGTTATAGAAGTCCCACAATACCACGAATTCTTTATAGCTGAGCAAGAATGGGTAGGTGCAGATGTACCTACAGACTTCTTAGAATTCCAACAAACTATGTACTCGACTGATGGTGTATCACGCCCACAAAAGTATAAAAATGGTGCCTATAACAACTTAGGTATAGTAAAGCCTATATCAGCACCAATCCTAGTGAATACTGATTCAGTAGCAACAATCACAGATTTTTCCGCCACTAACTTAGTATCAACAATAGGCACTTACGGTGATTTACCTATATCAGACTTACGATATAGACTAGTTAATGTTAAAAATGGTAGATACTCCCAGGTTCTTGAGTATACTGTGAAGTCAAGCACAACTAGTGTTATCAGAATTACTTCTGAGATACTATCTAAAGTTGCGTCAAAAGCTACAGTTAGTAAATCAGCAGTTGAAGACCCTGTAGGTGGCTATGACCGCTCTATAGAGTTTAGTAACGTTAAAGGCGAAACTGCAGATGCTGTAATCTTCTTTCGCTACTATAGAGGTATATGGCGTAAAGCATTTACAATGACACTACCAGATGTAGGCCCTATACAAAACTTTTTAGATGAAGTAGAGAACATATCAGCTAATGATGAGTTTGATTCAAGCCTAGTAGGTGACTTTAATGGGACTTACCAGTATGTGTATACGCATTACAATAGCATTGATGGTACTGAATCTGCACCAAGTCCCATATCTGAAGAACTAGAAGCAGTAAGTGGTATCATCAATCTATCTGGCATGTCTGTTAGTACTGACCCTCAAGTTACACATAAGCGTCTATATCGTGTAGGCGGTAACATTACTGCATTTACTCTTGTTGTACAGTTAAGTGACACTGTTACGGACTATGCAGACTCACTTGGTGATACAGAACTAGATGGCAGACTGTTAGAATCTGACAACTATACAGAAGCGCCTACAGGGCTACGATTCTTAACAGAGTCTTTTGCTATGTTATTTGGTGCTGTAGACAATACGCTACGCTTTACGCCTATAGCAGTGCCAGATGCTTGGCCACCAGAGTATAGTATACAGTTCAGTGCACCTGTTACTGGTATTGGTCCTGTAGCTAACGGTGTGCTAGTATTCACTAAGTATAGAACGTTTTTAATTACTGGCACAGGTCCGTTGAGTCTATCGCAACAACCATTAAGTGGAGACCAGGGCTGTGTAGACCACACGTCTATCCAAGAGATAGGTCCAGCGTTAATATGGGCATCTGTAGAAGGTTTATGTATGTCTGCTGGTGATGCAGTCACAAATATAACTAAAGATAAGCTTGGTAAAATAACGTTAGACCCTGTTGACTCTGAGGTAACTGATGAAGTGTATTACTGTCATAACGCTGACGGCACTACAATAGCAGCTGACTTCAGGTTTGGAGCGATATTCAAATATCTTGACTTAGCTATTAGTACTATTGCGTATGCTAACGGTAGTCTTTATGGCTGGCAAGATGGAATACTGTACAAGTTGTTTGAAGCTGATAATGACCTAACACTTAGTTACCTGTCTCCTAGATTCATAGAAGGCTCAGTAACAGAAGATAAAACGTATAAAAAGCTTCACATTTATTCAAAAGGCGATATAATATTAAATATAATAATTAACGACGTTCAAATTGCTACTAAGATACTGACTGGTGAAGATAGCTTCCAGTTTCAAGTTCCTCAAAGTCAGCAACGCGGTAACTTCGTACAATTTGATATTACTGGTACTGGTGAAGTATATGAGTATGAGTATATAGCAGGTAGAGAGCATAATGAGTAATGAGTCTATCATACAAGTACCACCAAACGTTGGAGAGCCTATTGTTCTACAACGTTTTTTGCTACGCCTTGTAGTAGAACTTGATATATTACTCGGTAAGCGTGCATCGTCAACTAATGATGCATACGTCACACAACAAGACCTTATTAGTATCGGTAAAGAGTTAACTAGTGCTATAGAATTAGCCCAAAAACAACTTGACGAAGCTGTACTATTACTTGAAGACACTACTGACACAAACGTTGATGACATTAAAGACGAGCAGGTTACACAAAATGCTCGCTTAGATGGTCTAGATAACTTTGCCTGGTTAAGAGCTTTCACTATAGGCTTCCAGGGTCGTAGTACAAACGGTGTTGTAATCACTAATACCGACTACAACATTGAATCAGGTTTGCGTACGGCTGTTGGTGTGTACGAATTTGAGTTAACTAAGGTGTCTAGCACAGGTGTTGATATACTTGACCACACTCAGTACATCCCTAGCTTTTCAATTGCAAGCTCTGCTACATCACAATCATACTATGTGCACTTTGAAGTAATAGACGCATCACTAGGCACGTTTAGGGTTAAGACTTATGCAGTCGTACAAGGTGCTGGTAATGCTTTAGCGCATGCAGCATACGACCCACTTAGTACTGATAATGTAAATGTTATCGGTATGTTTACGCCTCTAGGCTCAGCGGTGCCATCATGAACTTGTTAGCTATAGACTTCAAACAAGGCTTTGTAGGCGGTTGTACTACCGTAACTGAGTTAGAACAAAGAAGAGCGTTGATTACTGCGTGGGGCAACAAAATAGAGCAACTTGATGATGCTAGTAAAATAGAATTCCAAGTTACTCATAGGTTTGCTGATAATGTCTATATCAGAGAAATGCTTATACCTCAAGATAGCTTTATTATAGGTAAGATACACACAACACAATTTTTTAACATACTAGTTAGTGGCCAATGTTTATTAGCTACAACTGATGGAGTTATACACATACGCGCACCTTATACATTTATTAGTGAACCTGGTAGCCAAAAGTGTGCTATTGCACTAACAGATGTGCTTTGGCAGACTGTGCATGTTACAGATGAGAAAGACCCTGCGAAGATAGCTGATAGCCTAACAGTTGATAGCTATGAAGAACTTACTACTGACTTCGCAATGGACCAATTACTAGGAGAACACATATGAGTGTAGCATGGGTAGGTGCGGGTATTGCTACTGTTGGAGCTATATCGGCTAATGTTGGAGCTAATAAAGCACGTAACAGTGCTGAAGCCCAAAGCAGAAGTGCTTTAGAGTTTGAACAGAATAAGTTAGACGACTGGAACGAAGTATATGGTCCTGTTCAAGATAACTTATCTGACTATTATACTAACCTAACACCTGAGTACTACGAAACTATAGGACTTGAAAACTTCGCACAAGAGCAACAGACTGCTATGACACGTCTAGACGAAAGTTTAGCTCAACGTGGTCTAGACCCTGCATCTGGTATTTCAGCAAGCTTACGTTCTCAGTCAGAGCTTGATGCAGCTGAAGGTCGAGCGTCAATACGACGTGACGCACCTAGACAAGTTGCTGAAGATAAGAGTAGATTCTTACAGATTGGTTTAGGTCAAAACCCTGGTAGTTCTTTGTCTAACGAATTGTCTAGCCAAGCTCGCTCAGCTACACAAAGAGCTACATCATCAGAACAAGCTGCAGGTACAGCTATTAGTTCTGCGGTTAGTACAGCAGGTACTGCGTTAGTTGATTACTATAACAAACCAGCGGAGCCTGTCACAACAGGCACTTATGATAACGCACCAGCGGGGCCACCACAATGAGTACATATACAGGAGCAGGTATAGCAAAAGGCGCAGCTGATGTAGCTACTTATGCTCGTGAAAAACCTGAACGTGATTTGCGACTACAAGAAGCGCAGAGTAGACAAAAACTGTCTAGTCTAAAGCTCGACGAATACCAAGCTAATTCACCTATGCGTGACTCTGCTAAAGACGTTGAGATTCAAGGGTTAAAGAATGAATTGTACAAAGGTCAGGCAAGTGGTTTGCAAGCTAAAACATTTGATGCTTTTGACCGCTACCAGGGTGACCGTAATGTACGTCACCTAAATAACTTTTTTGCTGAAGCTAAACAAAACCCTATTGGTGCTAAGATGTACCAACAGATTGCACGCGTAGATAGTATTAATACACCTGAAGGTCTTAAGTTGCTTGAACAAGCTGGTATTGACCCAGCTGGCGCTGAGAACCTTAACTATGTACTAGCTACTAAGGCAGATGGTACGCAAGAAATACGCGATATGAACCAGGTATATGCTATGACTGGTTATACAAAGCGTATGGACGACCAAGCATTAGACCGCTTGTCTAAAGAAGCACTTAATGCCCAGCGTTTACGCTCTGGTATGAAGTCTGGCCGCATTACTGATACTCAACGTTTAGCTGAGATTATCATGGGTGAGAACAAAGACATGTCTAAGCAAGAAGCCTGGGAAGAAGCTACTGGTATACTTAAGCCAGGCTCAACTTCTCGTGGCTCTGAACTAGAGCGTATGACAGATGAAATTATGTTAGAAAATCCTGAGCTATCTAAAGTTGAAGCTTATGCTGAAGCTGTAGCCCTTAAGAAGGCAGGTGGTACATATAAAGAGCGTTTAGCTAATAACCGTGAGAAAGGTACAAGTAGTTCGGAAGATGAAAGCTTGTACACAGAAAGTATTCGCTCTGTTAACCAGGTTAAGATTGACGAAGTAAATACGGCTAAAGACTCTCTTGATGAGATGTTTGAGGGTAGCTTTACAGACTCCAATATGACTGTGCCGGCAAACAGGACTAAAGCTAGTCGTTTAATGTCTCGTGTTGAGAAAGAGTTCCCTATGAACGTAGCAGACCGCAAAGTTGCTAAAGAGATTAGACAACTAGCTGCTTTAGGTGATGTTGCTGGTTCTGAGATTACTGACCAACAAGCTGGTCCTATTGATAGCCTGATTCGTGGTGTTAAAAAGTATATCTCTAATGATGTTGAAGGTGTTGCAGGTACTGCAGCGTATGAGTCGTTCCGTAACGTATTACGCCACTCTTTGTATGGTGCAACAGTTAGTAAAGGTGAGACTCAAACGTTTACATCAGCTATGGGTAGCCTAGGTGAACAGAAAGGCCCTGTGTTAGTTAAGCTTAAGTCACAACTTGGTGATTTGAAAGAACAGCTAAGTAGTGTTTATGACATGAATGACCCTTACGTAGCTAAGTATCGTTTAAACATGGACCAAGACCAACTAGCAGACGTCATATCTGCTTTAGACGAGCGTATTGATATGATGGACGGCATGCTTAAGAAAGATGCTCCCGGCGTTATAACACCTAAGTTAAGCATAAAGGAGAGATATGATGCGCGCAACAATTAAGGACCTGAAGGACTCATTTAAAACTGGTTACGAAGCCTATGAAGGGTCTCGTAAAGAAGCTAATGAAGCCTGGGACTTATATCACAATAGACACTATACAGACGCGCAGTTAGCAGTATTAGCTAATCGTGGTCAGCCTGCAGAGACATTTAACGTTGTTAAGTTATTTGCTCGCATGTTAGTAGGTTACTACTCTACAATCGTTAACACTGTTGTAATTAGCCCTACGAACCCGCGTGACATTGATACGGCTAGCGTTCTTAATGATGTAGTTAATAATGTATTTGTTGAAAACCGCTTTGATATTGAAGGTGACACTATCAAGCTTGGCGGTATGGTATCTGGTTTATTATGTAGCTATACTAATGTACGTGATACTGGTAAAAAAGACAGTTTTGGTAGACCGATAAATCAGATAGACACGCACCATGTTCCGGACTCACAACTAGTACTAGACCCAATGAGCACCATGGATGATTACTCAGATGCTAGATTTTTGCACCGCTTCAAATGGATAACTGAAGATGAAGTTAGTCGCACGTTTGGTAAGAAAGCAGCTAAAGACTTGGTGGCCTACTATAATCATCTTAACGTTGATGAAGCTGACTTTGAGTTTAACTACGGTGACTCTTACACTGGCTACTATCGAGTATTTAATAATTACCTTATCGTACATTCTGTTGTAGAAGAAGAGAACGGTAAGAGCTACTCATGTTTTTGGTGTGGTGACCAGATGCTTAAGAAGGAAGAAATTACCTTCAAAAAGACTCGCTGGCCATACCGCGTTCAACGCATTCACAGTTCAGACCGTACTGAGTACTACGGTATTTTTAGAGAAATACTACAGTCACAGCGTGCTCTTAACCAGGCAGTATTAACTATACAGCTAATGGTTAACTCTGAGAAAGCTTTTGTTGAGAAAAACGCTGTAGAAAATATTGACGAGTTTACTGCTGCCTTTAACCGTGTTAACGCAGTTATTGAAGTTAAGAAGCTAACTGGTGTTAAGATTGAAACACTATCACGTGATATTGCTGACCAATACATGATTATTGACCGCTCGTTAGACCGCATACAACGTGTATTAGGTATCAACGACAGTTTCTTAGGCATGGCATTTGCATCAGACAGTGGACGTAAAGTTAAACTTCAACAGAACGCAACTATTATGTCACTTAGATATATCACTGCGCGTATTGAAAGCTTCTACACTTCACTAGGTCACGATATTGCTAACTTAGCTTCACAATACTATCATGCTAACCAAATGATAATGGTTGCTGATGAAGTAGTTGGTCAACGCTGGATTGAAGTTAATCAGCCTATGATGGAGCATACTGGACAGATTGGTACTGATGGACAACCTATCATGCAGCCTATACTGCTTCCAATGACTGACCCAGCGAACGGTGAGATAATGGTTGACGAGGATGGGAACATTGTACTAGCTCCAGTCTCTGAAGAAGGTTCTGACTTCAGCTTCCTGGACTTCCAAATTCGCGTCGAATCTAATTCGTATAATGATGAAGACGAGAAGTCTCAATTGTTACTAGAGACGGTCATGTCTGGCCAGGTTGGACAAATGGTGTCTCAAGTAAATCCAGCAGGATTCTTCCAGATGGCTTCATTAAGTATCAAGAGTACTAAAACTAAGTACTCACCTGATATGGCACGCATACTTGAAGAAACTGCACAGATGCTTGGTGGAGACCCTGCGGCTACTGAAGAAGCTAAGATGGCCGCAGGTGGACAGCAACAAGGTTCACCTAAAAGCAAAGCATTGAAATTACCACAGAACACTAACGAAGGAGTTGCATAATGGGCGTTGAGTCACTACTGAAAGCCGGCCTCAAAGCGTTACCTGAGAAAGACATGCAAGGTCAGAAAGCACTTAATCTGTTAGCTAAGAAAGGTGTAAAGGCTGAAGAGTTCAAGTTCTCAGGCGTAGAGATACAACCTGATAAAATATACACAAAGAAAGAGCTTACAGACCTTGAGGCTAACCGCAAAGACGTGTTTGGTAAGCAAAGCTCACTAGGCCCAAATGAAGACGATGGTCCAGCAGGAGCTCTGTACCCTTCATATAACTTTGTTAGCTTAGAGAAAGGCCGGAATAACCCTACGTATAAAGAAAATGTGTACACAATGGCAGATACAGGTGCTGAAGGTTCTCGCTTTACATCAGAGCACTTTCCTGACGTACCTAACTACCTTATGCATACTCGTACATTTGATGATACAATGGACGGCAAGCCTACACGTGTATTGCAAGAGATACAGTCTGACTTACACCAGGAAGGCCGAGTTAAGGGTTACGCAGGTGAAGAGGCTGGTACAGTGCCTCTTACCTCGCGTGAACAAGAATTAATCGACAACGCTGACACTGTGCAGCAAGTGCTAGACGAAGACGATGATGTAGTTATGGACGCTTTTGGTGTCACTGCTAGACAGTTACAAGGTGAATACGATGCATTAGTTAATCGTATAGACTTTGGTGACGTTGAGCTTGGTTACTTAAGCCAGGAAGAGACACTGCAAGCTATTCCTGATGTGATGAGCCGTAGCGGTCGCGAAGTCCCTAAGAGCCCATATGAGAAGTCTTGGTTAGCTAAAGGTATTGAACGTGAACTTGACCAGGCAGTACAAGATGGTCGTCAGCAGTTAGCTATACCAATCAAAGGCGAAGGCATCAGTAATCTTAAACGTGCCGAAGGTGTTCAAAAGTGGTATGAAGGTAACGTAGTCAACACAGCCAAGAAGATAGCCAAGCAAAACGGCATGGACTTTGAAGTAAAGATGGACACAATAGGAGCGAAACCTCTTGACTTAATTGATGGCAGCAATATGGCCTACCGTTTTCTCTTAGACTTGGATGGCGATTATATTAGAGCACAAAAACGTATCGCTGGCGAGCTTCAAGGTAAAGGTCTGTCGGAAGACCAGATAGGCGACTTTATCGAAGAGTTAGGCACGTCTGATTTAGACAACGCAGACCACTTAGCGCGGATAGGTGAATACTTATCAACGCATGTAAAACCAGAAGGCACTCAGTACGCTATCATCAAACCTAAAGGTGAAGCTTACGTTGGTGATGTAATGACTAAAGCAGAGTTGGACGAGCACATTGAGTTAACCTTAGCTCCTATGAATCGTACACGCTCTCCACAAGAAGAAGCCCGCTTTGCTGAGCTACAAGCTAAGAAAAAAGTGCAAGGCAAAACAGGATTCAAAGCTGAACGTCCGAACCTTAAGCTTTATTCTAGCCCAGCTGCTGCTGTTGGTGCTGCTTATGCATCGCTTAAAGCTGGTGGTACTGAAGATGACGTACGCTTTGAACTAAGTGAAGCTGGTTATGAAGGTGACGAGCTTGATGAGATACTTGGTGATGCTAAGTTTGCTCAAGAGTCTGTAGACGTTCATGGTGATGATGAAGCTGAAGTAATGGCGTTCTTCAAGAGCCAAGAACCTGAGATTGCTGACGTAGCCTCTGTACCGATTGACCCGCCTGTTGAAAAGTCATTCTGGGAAAACGTTGAAGCTACTGGACAAATGATGCAAGGCAATCCTAAGAAGGAAGCTTACAGCGCTATCTTGTCTGGTGAAGGCATGAACGCTGAGCAATTATTGTCACGCTTACAAGTTATTAGCCCTAACATGTCAAGCATTACTACTCGCATGAGTGGTTACTTTGGTAATGAAATAGCAGCTAAAAAACAAGAAGAAGCAGTTGCAGCCAGCGCACAACACATTGTTAACTTAGCTGCGCAGCGCGGTATCACAATGGCATTCCAGCCTAACCCTGAAGGTGACGGTATTGACCAGATGTCAGCGTTTGGTGGCGGCAAATGGTTTGCACAAGGACCTGATGGACAAGCTATACCAATTGATGAAGGCTTTTGGGAAGGTATGCGTCAAGAGTCACAAGAGATTACTTTTGGAGTTGCAGGTGCTGTTGCTGGTGGTAAGATGACTAGTAACTTCACAAAGAACCCCTACTTAGTTGGTTTAGGTTCTATAGCAGGTGCGGTACTTGGTGCTGCAGGTGGTACTGAACTAGATTACTTACGTGACTCAGTAACACTACATGAAGAAATGTCAGCTAATGTTGCAGCTCACAAGGCTCTAACAGCTGCTGAGGTATCTGTTATTGGTGATGCTATCGGTTATCCTTTAGTTAAAGGTGCAGGTCAAATCTGGAAAGCTACTAAAGCTGCTAAAGACTTCTTACTTGATGGTAATACTGCAGGCGCTTATAAAGCTCTTAAAGATACTATGTTTTTAAGTGACTCTGAGATTACTGACATAACTAATGGTTTAAACAAAGCTACTACTCGTGATACATCTAGTATGAAGACGCTAGAAGAGCGTATACAAGCTACTGTGCTAACTCAACCAGGTGGTGAAGGTATTGTTAAAGCTGCTGGTAGCATTGACCCACAAGCAGGTGCAGCGGTTGCTAAAGCAATTGATACACGTGCGCAGGACATATTAGCTACAACAGCTACGCTTACTGACGATAACGTTGGTCGTGTATTAGCTCAAGACTTGAGTAATTATACTAACGATGTTAAGCAGTACTATGGTGATGTTAAAGCGCTTGTTGCCAAGTCTCCACGCATTAATGACTTTGCTTGGGACTTTGAGCAAGTAGGTGTGCGTCAAGCTATGTCGAAGGTGTATGATGGTATACTAGATGATACGGTCAAGAACAACTTTGCTTTGCGTATGAACTATATCAATGGTATGTCAGATAGCCGCACGTTAACAGATTTGATAGAAACTAGACAACTAGTTAATGACTTCAAGTTTAACAAGCGTATTACAAAATCTAAAGACTTTGATATGCTTAATAAAGTGCTTAGTAACATTGATGGAGCCATTAAGCAAGGTGCAGAAGTTGTCATGGAAGACCCTAAGAAGTGGTTAGGCAACTATACTTTAGCTAAGACTCAGTACGCTAAGATGAAGGGCCTAGAACGTAATGTTATTGCACGCGCTCTACGTAGACCTGGTCTTACGGAAGAAACTGCAGTTAAAGCACTAACTAAATATATAACTGCTATTGATGGGTCATTCCAGGACGTTATGAGCTCACTACCTAAAGAAAGCCGCAAACTAACTGAAGGTGCTGTTATTGATACTTTAGCTAATAAGTTCGCCGCAGGTATGGAAGGTGGTCAACGTGCTATACACTTTCCTCTATTAGACTCTGAGCTTGACAAGATAACATTTACTACGCCTAAAGCACGTCAGGCTAAAGCAGCTCTTAAAGAGATGGCTAGTGTGTTTAGAAACGACGTGCCGTTATCGCAGTCTACTGGTAATATACAAATACCTAAGTTCCAAAGTTATTTGACAGTTGACCCAGTAGTACGTGCTAAGTTCGAAATAGCATCTAGTATGTTCAACTGGATTAAAAAGATGGCACCTACGTCTGAGCAACGTAATATGGCACTAGTCTCTAAGACAGCTAAATTACTTGAGAATCCTCTTAATGCTAAGCTAATGAAAGAAGTCATGGAAGAATCTGGCGGAGATACTAACTTAGTTAAACAGTTAGTCGACCTACAGAAAGAAGCAGCGCAAGCTAAAGCGGCAGGTGATGTTGGTTCAACTAAGGTAAACTTTTACGGTGATGGTCAGATACTAAGCGCGAAGGGGTCTGGTAAAGTAACTAAGATATCAATAAACAGAATAGCTACGTATGATATGCAACAAACTGTGGCTAATAAATATGGGGTAGACATGAATGATAAAGTGGGTCTAGCAGCTGCTCTTAAAGCTGATGGGTATATAGCAGTTCAACAAGGTTCAGATAAAGTACGGAGATTAAAATAATGGCTATACGTAATGTTAAGAAAAGTCTTGCTAGCATGGAAGACATAGCGCAAGGTGTCGGTGTAGTAAGTCAGACGCGCTCTGGTACTACTGTGAATGTACATAAAATGGATGTGCCTTTCGCAGTACTAACAGATGCAGAAATGAGTGCGTTAGACGTATTGAAATATACGCGAGCACGTGTGTATACTGGAACAATAAGTTTTGTGGACTACATATATGACAGCACTAGTTCTGAAGGCATTGTTTCTGATACTGGCGTTGGTACGTGGCGACCAGTTACAACTAGTGCAACATCTTCTAGCTATGACTTTAAAGACCTTGCGGAAATGCTAGCAAGTCCAGTAGTTTTTGAGTCTGGTAAGTTATTAGTTACAAGTGTTAACAACACAGATACAAATATGGGTGGTGCTAAGTACAGAGTTGTAACTATAGCAGAGTACGCAGCTGAGACACCTCTTGCACCTACTCCTGATGGTGAACTAATAGGTGGTCGCAATATAGGAATGGACCACTACTTAAATGGTGGTACCGCACTGGTAGCAAAATACAATAAGACAGTAGGCTTTGATAGAGCTGCAGGTACTATTGGTGATGATAGAATACTAGGTGCAACACATGATGACCATCCAGCTTTGCAGAAGTTGTTTGATTGGTCTAAGCAAAATAGTCCACTTGATGCTAGTAAAATTCAGAAAGGTTACCAAAAAACATTTATACACCCTCGTTCAAGGTTCTATATCACTGCGCCACTTGATTTACGCAGTGCAAGAACAGACTATGATTTCCAACAGTCAGAAATTGTCCCATCTGCGGCACACAGTGCTATATACTGGGATAGTATACAATCTACGTTTAGTAATGTAGCAGTAGAAGGTCTAGTCTATCCCACTAGGGCTGACTGGCTAGCTTCAGGTAAGAACTTGATAGAGTGGGGCTTTGAAGAACCTGGATTTTATAGTAATGGCTCGCAGTCTAACTTCAGAAATGTTATTGCAAGAGGTGGTTATCACACGTTTGCGTTGAATAGTATTAGCGATGTTAATGCAAGTTTTATATGGGGGTCAAGATTCGAGCATTGTTACTTTCAAGACGCAGTAGAGTACTGCTACTACTTTAACTCACCCTATGAAACGTCTACAACAATGGAGTACGCCACATGTCACGCGAGATGCACTAACAGGGATGCAATTACAATAGGTGCGTTTGATTATTACTGTATAGCACACCATATAGCAGATGCTACAAATGAGCCTGAGACTGGTGTTGATTGGGAGTTATACTGGTATAAAGAAGCAACATTTACAGCTAGAGGCGCTTGGGAGACTGGTAAGCAGTACATAACTAACGCCAAAGGCTTTAACTTCTACAATGTCAATAGTTTATCTATGCTTGGTTGCTCTATGGATGGGGGAAATAACTTGCTTGCTGGTACGGTTATCAACTATGTAGGTCAAGCTATTAATATAGACAGGTTCCACTTAGAGTCATTTAATCATAATAGAGCTAATACATTAAAGCCGATTAATGTTATAGGCGACCTTACATTTGGTCACTTAGATTTATTTACGCATAGATTTAGAATGCCAAATGTGACAGATAAAGCGTACTTCATTGGGTGTGACGTTGCATCACAGTCACGGTTTACAGTACTAAACTGCTTGAACAAAGCCCCTGTGCCGGACGTAACAACAGGTTTAGTTCAAGGCTTACCTATTTGGGTTGATGGTACAAATACGTTAAGTGTAGACTTAGGTACAGGTGTACCAATTAACGCAGTAGAAAACCTACCAGCTACAGCAACAGCACAAAGAGGCATAACAAAACAAATAGTTAAACCTCTTACTGGTCCTACATCTACGGTAGTATACGCACCTGATAGAAGAGAAAATGGGGTTAAGTTTGTTACTGGTGATAGTCTATCTCCTGTGTTCCTTACTATAGAGTTAGATGATTATAAGTTTTACGAGTCTACAGATTGGAATCAAAATTCTCAGTATGACTCTTATAGCTTTGAGTTCTTTGTTAGAGCTGCTGATGGTACTGGTACGCTAGACTTTGTAGCGTTAAACACAGCGCTGCTTATAGGTGAGACTTCGTATGTAGAAGGCGATACCGTAAGAGCTACAAAAATATCTGCAAGCGGCTGGTCACTAGAGAAAATAGCTGGTGCAGCTAGTAGTGCTGAATGGGTTGAGTTTGTACCCGTTGGCTCTTACACATCAGGGACATTTACTTTACCACAAAGTAAAACCCTTGCTGACATTGCTGAAATAAAACTAACCGCTGGCGCCAATATATATTATAAAACTGGGTATATAAACCTAGTTGATGCTGGGTATTCAACAGGGCAGTTTGTCGTACAAGAAAACC
>TARA_R110000851_G_scaffold98223_1_pt1 | contig 20337 bp, 15 predicted proteins | sample TARA_R110000851 | Tara Oceans TARA_R110000851 (sample SAMEA4397627) | marine metagenome | biome: Polar Biome; feature: [DCM] deep chlorophyll maximum layer (ENVO:01000326); material: water (ENVO:00002006), including particulate matter (ENVO:01000060) such as... | depth 17 m
GGAAGTTTACCTCAATCGGTGTACAGATTCATTAAGCCACAATACAGGCTTGATTTCACCGCGTAAATTTAAAGGAACTGTGACGGACTGAATGTACTCAGGGAGTTTAAGCGCCACGCCTTCGCGAAGCAGTTGGTGGGCCATCATCCTCAGCGACACCTCAAAGGAAAACTCACATTCGGCAATCTCTTCCTTGGGGATGTTGCGGGTATGATGGGCGAAGTGCCACTCCCGTTCGTCACCATGACGGGCAGATAGCGGCAGCTTGCAAGATGGACAAGTACAATTACACGCTAGGCCACGACTCACCTCGGCAACATCGCGCCACTCGCCCGAATCTTTATCTTGCCCGAAGGGAATACCAATATTCATCTTTCATCAATCCTTTGATCTAAAATCGTCCATCTGCCTCAAATGCCTATTTGCCCCTCATAGACCAACGTGTCCTAGTGCCCAGGTTTGGTAGGCGAATTGTTTGTCATCACCAGTCGCACCGCCTCTGCTTCGCTGATGCCACCAGCCATCAGCCGCGCTATCTCGTCCAGCATCGCCTGTTGCACCTCAAGGCTTGGCGGCTCGCCAAGGTCCAGATCGGCAACGTCCCCTGCAGTAAAATTAAAAATCATCCGGCTATCTTCCTATCTTATATTGGCCGCTACGCCACTCGCGCAAGGCCGATTAATATCCACTCTTCGCCTAATGCCTCGGCCTGTAGCAGTATCAGCTGCACGGCTTCCTCGCCAGATCCGGCGGGTATTTCCATTTACGCAATGCAAGGCGCACCAGATTGCGCAACTTAGCGCACAAAGCACTCATGCAAAATGACTCTAATATAATCATCCAGCTCTGGTGCTAGGCCTTCTGGCGCAATGTCATAATCCAAATGTTTAAACCAGACGAGGCAAAATTGCCCCAGTTGTTTTTCCGCAATATTCATTTCATGATCTATTTAAAATGTGCCAAATAACCTGTTTCCTGTGTCATTGGTGCCATTACCCACGTAGTAGTTTTGTGACACTCTGCTGACTACGAATTGAGTTTTTGGGTAATGGCGCTCAATCTGAGGCACAAAACCCTCTTGCATCACCAATGAAATTACCATGGAGCTTTTGGCTTCACTAACCTTTTCAAGGTACTTAGCTAATGTTTTTCCAGAGTTAATGACGGAATCGACAATAACGACGTGCTGATCCTCAATTGCATTTATAGCTATGTCATTGGCACCATTGGATAAGATGTATTGATGTGGATTGTCACCCAACAGTGAGCGCACACCCTGGCTGACATAGAGTCCGGCTCTGAGCAAACAGATGATGGTGATGCCTGAAAAATCAGTTACTTCGGAAGTACCTAATTTGCCTTGCGGGTTGGTCACCTCCTTGGTCGTCCTGGGTAGCGAGTTAATAAACTCTACCCCGAGTATCTGGCCAATTTGCTGATGAATACTGGCGAGTCGATTCCCCCTCACCTCGATGGAACGCGACTGGGTATTTAGTTCTTGCAAGTAATGATTATTCTCAGACAGTATTTTTAGCATTTAGAAGTCCTCCAATTTGACAACATTTAGGTCTTCATGACCCGCTAAAATAGATAAATGCTTGGGGTTTGCTTGGTCTTTAAAAATGTAGGTGGCCTGATCGCTGTGCAGCAACATGCCCAAATCCACTCGGCCATTACCAAAGGCACTAAGTGGGAGACTGTGTTGCTTGATGATGTCGGCTAGTTGGGTCTTGCTCTCATTGGTCACTATGCATCCACATAAGCCGAAACTAGCACCGCCGATCACATAGTCGGCTAATTGACACTGAGCCTGCCACAAAGCGGGGAAGCCACAAGAGATAAACACTATCAAGGTGTCCTGGGCTTTCAGGGCTTTAATGACATCAATGGCTTTTGGATGTATGGATAAGTCTTGTCGTGCAGCGTTGAAAGTCGTCTGCATCAACTGACTGCGCTGATGGCTATCGAGATACTGAGACACATCAAAAAATGCATCAAAGCAGTAGCTCTCATATCGCTTGAATAGCTCAGTTACACGTGCAGATAAAAACTCCTCCGGCGAGAAATCATAAATGTCGCAGTGATTCAGGGTGCCATCACAGTCAAACAACGCCACGGGTTTTTGATGCGCAACGATTTCTGCTGCAAAGCGCTGTAACACCAGCTCTGAAATGTGTTGGATCATCGTCTTGGTCAATACCGCTTGTGGCAGGCGACCATCGAGTTCGACAAATCTGATATTGCCAGCCGAACAACACTCGGCTAAACCTTGGCGTTCCACGTCCTGCCATTGAGCTAGTTCTGCCTCAGTGAACCTTGCGTGTCGATGCGCATCGTTTTGGAGTTGAGCCTTGATATCATCACTGGGCTTATGCAAGAAAAATATTACATCGTAAAATTTGGCATCGGCCTGAGTCCAGGCAATGTCATAGCCACCCGCTTGAATGAAACTGTAATGGCCACTCACCACGGTATGTTTTCTATGTTGAGAATGCAGACCGTGTAACTCGGTGATGGCAGCCGCTCTATGTGCTTGCTTCTGCTTGCTGGTGGCCTGTTTGAACTCGTCCAGTCCACCAGCGACCACCTGAGCGATGATGCTGGAGCCATCGTAACAATTGACCACGTTTTCGTATCGGCTCAATGCCTGGGCAAGGGTAGTTTTACCCACACCTGACACACCATAGATGCCTATTCTTAGTGTTTTGCTGATCACTATAAGACACCTTTCATGGTGGTGAGGAAATCCTTCCTTGGATCACAGGAGTAGTCTTTGGTGTGGTATTCGAGCAGGCAGTCTCTGACGCAATCTGAGGCGACCTGGCAGGTCTTGCAGTCTTGCCGCTCTGGCCAGTGCTTTGCCATTTTCTTGGGGAAGCTATCGATGGGATCATTGATTGACCCCAGTAGCCATTTGGATTGGCCAAACATGCGGCCACAGGGATAGACTTCGCGGCCCATGTAGATGACAAAGTTACTACCAGCCCCACAGCTACCGCCGAACATGGTGCAGACTTTATCTGGCTTACCGGCAAAGTTGCGGCGGTAAGCCTCCAAGTTACCGATTTCAACCCGAGTTAACCCTGCAAGGTCAAACTTTGCCTTAATATCCTGCAAAAATTGATAGTACTGGGCATAGCTCAGGGCTTCGACGTGTTCAGGGGTATCAACCAGGCGGTCGAAGATAACCTTGGTAAATTCTTGTTGCTTGATAAATTCTACATACTCATCCAACTGGTTGAGCAAGTCCATGGTCAGCGTGGTATTAATCGCTACATCAAAGCCTCTGCGCCTGAGTATTTCAATGCCCAGCATAGCGGCATCGAATGAACCCTTACCATTGTGATCCAGTCTGTGCTTGTCATGGATGGCTCTAGGGCCATCCATGGACACGCTGGGCACTATGTTTAATGCCAGCATATCCTCGGCAATCTGTTCGGTTACTAGGGTAGCGTTAGTCACTGTGTAGAACTTGAGCGACTCCTGGTTGGGATAGGCTTCTACAAGCAGCTGTACGCCATCGCGTATGTTGCGCCAATGAATTAACGGCTCGCCACTGCCGACGAAGTTAATCTTAACCTTCTTGTCGAATCTATAATGCCTGTGGTATTCCAACGCATTTTTCAGGATGACAAAAATCTCATCGGCGCTTAATGGCTTTTCTTTCTCGACTCGGTTTTCGGGGTGGAAAAAATAGCAGTAATCACAGCCTAGGTTGCAAATGGTATTGACCGAGATACAAATTCTCTCGACTTGCTCTACGGGAAGTAAATCTTGCCTTACCGGAATTTGGACCGGCGCGGCTTTAGGTGGGTACAGCTCAACCATGTATCTTTCCTTGTAATAACATCACTGTCTTTTGGTGTCCTTTCTCTTTGGCGTAATCCAGCGCCGATTTATCGTTTCTGTCGCGGATATCGATATCGACGCCCTGTTCAAGCAGGTAGCTGACGATGGCGTCATTGCCCTTGATACTGGCCTTGATCAGTGGGGTGAAGCCATTGTTATCGGCCTGATTCAGGCTGAAGCGGATATTGGCGTGATCGTGAATAAATTGGATCACATTCAAGGCGCCATCCCAGGCGGCAATGAGCATGGCCGAGTTCCCTCGGTTGTTGCCCCTGGAGGTGATATAGGGGTTGGCCCCGGCGTGTAGCAGCTTGTCCATGGTATTGAGCTGACGGCGCTGGGCAGCATGACAGAAGGCGGTAATTTTTAACTTCGCCTTATCAATCAAGTCCAGCTCCGTCGAAGGCAGCGACAGCAATAAATCAATCGCATCAAGCTTCTTCTGTTGGATGCAGGTCATCAAGGGAGTCAGGCCAGTGCTGAGATAGAAATTAAAGTGAGCTTCCGATTGAGATGCAAGCTGCTGGTGGAGGCTGACAAAGTCTCCCCGCTGCAACAACCCAAACAAGGCCTGGCGTGCGGGCGTTAATGCACTGTCGGCTTCGCCACTTTGCTGCAAAAACCTATCCAGTGACAGGGCGGCAATATCTTTGGCCTGGGCGCGATTGCGCATGCCGACATCATTGCTGATTAATTGGATATTGCCGGCTTTGGTGTGGGACAAGGCCTGGGTCAGAATGATGTCATCATTATTTCCCCGGCTCGAACCCGATCTTTGCTGTGTGCTGACAGCCTTCAGGCGATGCTTCTCAATATGATGCAGGCACAGCTGGGCTTTTTCCTGATGCTCGGCCTTGGTCTTGCGATAATCGAGCTCATCGAGGATCTTCTGCGGCAAAATAACCCGCTGAGAAAATTGATTGAGCAAATCCGGGTTGATCAGCAATACATTGGTATCAAACAGCAATGATTGGGTTTTGTTACTTTCCATAACTATCCTTAGTCTTATTGATTCAAGACGTCCGTGTTGAATTGGGGGATTACCGGGTAAACTTTATCACATTGTACTTATACCAAAAAATAAGAGGTTATAAGGCTCCATTTGTTACCATAAAATTGTCTTCGCTAACCCACTGACCTACAACTGAAGATGGAGGTCCGGATTTAGACAATCCAAAAGCCGTCTGCGCATTATTTAACACCCCACCGACAAGACCACCTTCATAATAAATTGAAACTGAATGAAAACGCCCCTCACCATCAAAATAAAATTCAATTTTTTGGTCTGCTCGTTTAATGTTAAATACATCACGACTATCGTCAATTTCAATGTACTTAATATCAGAAATATTTTTTTCTACTCGATTAGGGAACTGTTGCAGAACCTCATCCTTCGATACTCCCCATTTTACACCAAATATTCCTTACTCAAATAATGTTGAAATTTGGTCCGCCTTTGCGTTAAAAGATATTAAAAATAATATCGTAATTATTACTCTCATCTCGCGTTCCTTGTAATGGTTAAATAATATGCAAAAGTTGTTGTTATTTCAGTCTCAAAACACCGTGTACCTAGCTGGTCATATCAAGGGTATGTCGGCATTCAATAAGGAAACATAACAATTATCAGTTTCCAGATCATAAGGCACAACATGCAGCCTCAGCCCTGGTTTAAACTCGAAGTGTGCCAGAGGCTCAGTAAACCCAATATGTTTAGGGTAAATCAGGTACAGAACGCCCACGCCGTCTAGATACTTTTCACCATAAGCAAACAACTGGTACAAATCTGACTGATTCAAGTTGTACTTATGCTTTGTCGTATTAAGTGAAGCATCAAGCAACTTCCACTTAGTATCCATTACAGTTTTCACACACGATTTATCATAAACAACTATATCCGGCTCTAGTCTAAACCAATCCTGACCATTGTGATGAGTTAAGCTTTTACTAGAAGCCTGTGTCTTCAATTTTAATGCTGGTGGCAGTTGCGCAGATAGTTGCTTAGCCACGTAGCGCTCAAATAGTTTCTCCATCGGGAACAAGAAAGATAAGCCATTATGATTTCCAGCCATAGCCACTGGTGATTGATAGCTCAAAATCAGCTCACACCAAGGTTTAAGCGGTCGATAATGAGCAAGGCTTCTGTTATCTGTCCAAAGCCTAAAGTCATGAGCAAAATCTGCAGACTCCTGAATGTCGCTAAATACGAATAGTAACTCCCTTGCCAAACGTTGATTTGCACTCGTTCTAGCCCACTTTAAAACTTGTTTCAATGATGAGTGTAATAAACGGTTTTCAGCGCGATTGGCGTGATACACATCGTGAGACACTTGAAAGTAATGCTGGCGTCCAGGTCGCTGTCTTAGTTGCTTAGCAACAAGTAACTGGCCTTTTAAAAATGAGGACTCGCGTTCTATACGCTGGTACTCACTTCTTATACCTTGCTTTACCAACTTAGCGACAGACTTTAAAAAGTAAGCAATCAACACTTCATAGAGAGGTTGTTTTAATAACTGTAAATGTGACTGTTGAAACTCCTCTAATTTAAGTTTATCTACGCTAGCCAGCATTTTAAGCAAAATTTTACGCGCTATTTCAGGATTGCATTCATCTGTCGTTGTCTTAGGTAAAATCTCTATGCGAGTTCTACATGGCGTTTCAAGCACACCAACAAAATTCACCACCTGCAACGCAATTGATTTACCGTAACGTTTAACCTTAACTAGCTCCCGCTGCTTTTCACCACTGCTTACTCCATTAGCAAGCAGCCACTCAAACGCAGACTTGGGTATTGAGTGACAATCCACACTCCTGTCATCACCCTCATTAGTTAAAAGAGCAAACTCCCTAACGGTAACATCACTACTTTTGAGGCGAGTCATAAATACCTATGTACGCTTCAGGATTCGTAAATGCAGCAATATTACGCTTATATGGGCGAATACTTTCTTGTGACCAGTCACTGCCCATCAACCTCAGTACAGAAGCATCTGTAAACTTCTCCTCGATAAACTTTAACTCTGGATTAGCCTTCTTAAAATGATCACCAAGCACTTGCCCAACACGCTCCCAATCTTCGAAGAAATACTCCTCTAGCAAAGGTAATATCTCTAGTTCAAAAATACGGGCTAAGCGACCAATAGTTGGATCTGATTTCAAAGGTAAGAAGAAACTGTGACCGATGGTATGTTCACGGTCATATAGCAGCTCAATGCGCTGATTGATGGTTTCAAGCATTTTCGCGACATCGATGCCATCAACAACAATACTTTCAAGCAACTCGTGATTAGGCATCATCTCAACAAACTCAAAACGACGACGAAGCGCAATATCGACTTGAGCTAGTGATTTATCAGCGGTGTTCATTGTGCCGATGATATGAAGATTTGAAGGGACTGAAAACGGTTCTTTGGAGTAAGGTAATTTGACTGTCAGCGACTCAACACCACCAGCACGCTTGCTTGGTTCAATCAGCGTGATCAACTCACCGAAAATATTTGAAATATTGCCACGATTAATTTCATCGATAATCAAGACCCGCTTATCGGAAGGGATTGTTGCTTTTGTATCTAAACCATAATGATGAATAGTTTCAACCAATGGGGCCAAGATATTGGGATAACCATTTATAATGAACTTCTCCATGTCCGAATCTATAATACGCTCAAATACTCTCTTTGAACGTATATCATCTACTGATATTCGATTGAGTTTTACTAAAGAAACCAACTCATCGATAATAATCCTCGGCATATGTAATAAAGAGCCATTTGGCTTTCTCAAGCTGATAATTTCATCAGATATGGACTCGACTACATATGAAGAAATTTGAGAGCCAGAAGTAACACTTGGCACTGTACCATTTTGAGTGGTTTCACCAGCGAGTATTTCCTGAAGCTTTACTACATCCAATACAGGTTCACGCAATCGATAGAGCGTCATCTGCGATAAGTTCTTATTAAACAACTCATCTGCAGGTAAAGATGGTTCGTATACGCGGTGCCATATGACCTTGCGCATCTGAGAAAAATTTTCATCTTCATTGACTGTAGGATCATATTGATAATCTCCAATCACTTCAGCAATCGCTCTAAACTTTCGATTTCCATCCGAAACAACGATTAAATCGCCAATCGACATAACATTTTTAAAGTTTTGAACCGATGTAACTCTGTAATCGTTACTTTTTTTCTCTATCTCAATACCGTTAAACTTGTATGCCTCAATGACACCGTTTCTATCTTTTGAAGCACTAAAATCAACATTGTAGCCGTAGCCAAGCAACACATAATTATTTTCAAGACATTGATCATAAATATATGCCTCATTACCAAGAGTATCACCTAAAGACATCTTCCAAACTTTGCGTCCAGATACATCAACTCGATGCTGAGATCGCGCCATTATAGGTTTAGCATTTGCAGCGGCACACATTCGTTTAAAAATACCATCCTCAAGATCATAACTAACCTGACCAGCTTCATCACTATTGGCTCTTAGCCCTTCGACGAAATCTTCATAACTAAAGCTCTGGTGGAAGGTGACAAAACCAATACGGTTCTTGGCAACTAGCTCATCGAAATGTGCCTTGAGCCCAACTCTGTTATCTTTATTCGAACTGTAGAACTCTGGAGCTACGATTTGTAATGCACGATTAATTGTATTGTAGGTTTTCCCTGTACCAGGCGGGCCATAAAGGATTTGATTTAAACTAGTGTTATTCTTGTTGGACGCCATAGTTTTATCCTTACTCTCATATTCAGCATTTTGCTCAGCAATATTGGTTGAAACATTCACTCGATCCCAACGGGATTTAAGCGGCTCAACATAGTAATCAAGTTCTTGAGTGCCATACTCTTGCTCAAATTTTCTGCGAATATCTAATAATTGATTATCAACATCATGTGCTGGCATTTTTTTAAATTGTGAAGCGCTGATGTTGGCAAATTTAGTGAGCAGTGATTGGCGATGGCCACCACCAAAAATGCGCTCTTGCGAGTCTGGATAGAACAAATACAAGACCATATGGCGGAACTGTCGTTGACTATTTTCAGGAATAAGCTCTAACCAATTTGAGAATGCTTCGCGATTGGCAAGTAAGGTTGAGCGCTCACTAGAACTTATTTTAAACAATTCAGTTAATAACCGAATAAAATAGACTAACTCACGCCAACGTCCGGTGTTATATGCCGCACCTGTTTTACCTATTCCAGTTAGTACTTCATCAGAAAGGTATTCTTTTTGAACATCCACAGAAACAATATCGGCAATTTTTTTGCCCGAGAAAGCAAAAACACGCTCGACTGTATCTCGTTTAGAAGAAGGTCCAACACTACTAGGGCATAGAGACATGAACCATAGCATTTCTGCTAATAACATCTTGGCTTCGGCAGAAGCTTGTTTCAGCTGAGTTTCCAATTTAGAGAAAAAATCACCTTCACCTTCATCTAAATTATCAACGAAATACTTTACTAGCTCATCGATGGTTTTAAGATTCCAAATTGGTTTGCCCGTCAGTAATGAACTGCCACCAATTAAACATTGAGCCTGAAAATCATGTGCAACTTTTATTAACAGTGAAGAGATTTCATTACCACAATACCTAGCCATTAGTACCTCATTAACCCACATCAAACCTAAAGGACTTTAAAATCTTAAACTTTAAGTTAGAGCAGATTTAAACTTCCTGTGTTTAGTTGGATTCTAAGATTTCTTGTTTTTGAGCTTTGAATTCAAGAATAAACAATTGGTTTATCATTAAAAACTCTCTGATAGCATCATCTATCGTTGTTAAGTTTTCTTTGTGTGCACGGCTATTTCGATAGGCCATATAAACACCAGTAAAAAGTGCTGCTCGTCCTTTTGCCTCTGCTTCAGGTAACTCAGGCCAATACAGTGGCGCATTGTTGCTAAGAAATGCCTGAGAAAATAACTTGGAACCACTTTCACCATCCAAACCTGTCCTCTTTCTGATAATATCTTCTAAGCGTCGATAGCATGTCATTAGATTGGCATCTGGATTGTTTTGCAGATCAATGGCCAGATCCATGATGCGGTTATCAATAAGCGAGAATGGGACGTTTTTTACAAAGAGCGATTTGACCAAATTGTCATCGTACGAGCGCAAATCATCTCTAAGCAAAATATAATCGTAATAACGAATGGGCCGAATTGGTCGCAGTTTCTCGATAAACACCAGATCGGATTGTGTCAAACATGAGCTATCTGCTCTTTGGATAAAACTTGCATCGACAGCATATTCTTCAATGTCGATATTGTGGCGAATCAGGATCTGTAAAGCACTAGATAACCCTCTTGGGCCTTCACCGCCATACCCCGATGCGAAGCCTGATTTAATAACTATTGGGTCGCTAGATTCTGGCCACAGTAAAAAAAAATGCGTTCCGCACTTCGAGCTATTATCAACGTCTGAAAGCAAAAAGGCTCTTAATATGGCGTCATCACCAGCTTGAATCGCCATTGTCAACGCTGTTAAACAACGGGCAGTAATCCCGGCACTGCCATAATATTCAATCCCGGCTAGGTCTTCGATATTTAGTGTTTTGTTTTTCAAGGTATTTTTTACTCCTTGTCACGTATGAAATACGTACGTCATCCATATACCTGCACGAATCTATCTAAATTTAAGAAATCAAATGCGACGCGATCATCTATCCACAATATCTAGCCATATTATTCCTTAAGGCTTTAAATCCAAACGAGGTAAAATATTTGCAATCCATGCTTCACCGATTTTAGGTTTCACAAAAGCAACTGCTGCAGCGGAGAATGGTGACTTTCTATCACATGCTTTGATTAATCTATCTTCAGTGGCAAGCAACTGAGCTTGCATAATTGCCCGACTATTTGGCGGTAACTTAGAAATCATCTCAAGTAAATCAAGGTCTCTCTTTACATTTGTAATGACTTCTAATCGCGGTCCAGTGACTGTCTTATGATTTAAGTTATAGCATTTAGCGCTATTTTGAACCCTTCCATATTTATCGGGGTCTGTTGCTTGATCAAACCTAGAATGTACAAGACCGGGGGATTTATCAAAAGAAAGTAATTCGATATCCGCTACAACACATGGGTCTAATAGGTACACTTGCTCTTTAGCATGGGCATTGAAACTACATGACCGCCAGATTCTTGTAGACTCATCTATTAAGGGGAAATAATCGTGCTTGCCGCCATTATCTCTTGGCTGATTAGCATACTGGCATGAATAGCGATAATTCTGGGCTTCAAAAGCTAGCCACCAATATCCAGGATGATTTTGACGCTTACCGCCTGTTAACAGTTTTGTAGCGTAAATGCCTTTACTGGTTTTGACCGCACCTTTAGGACGAAAATGATCGACATTGAAATCCGTACCTATACGTGGCACTTCGGAATACCAGCACTTGTCGCCAAACTCTCTAATAAAATTAAGTTTAAAAGGACTCCACACACTCCCTAAACTTGTAAATTTAGCACTTCTATCTTTTGCGACTTTAATAGCGGCTAACCAAGCTCTGGCATCGGAGTCCCAATTAACTGGCTTACAAGCTTCTACTTGCTGAAGATCAATATATCGCACTCTTATAATAATCCTTTATTTTTGAGTATCATCTGAATCATCTCTAAACGATAAGCAGTATTGTCCAAGCCTTTTTCTTCCATTTGTTCTAAGGCATTGTGTCGCTCAATAAGAAACTGCCGATAATCTTCGTCTGGGTGCGTGTAACCATATCCTAAACGCTCTAACGACGAATTCAGCTTGCGAAGATTTACCTTATCATCTTCAGTCAGCTCATCTTTTTCTAATATTTTACGACGATCTTCAATCACTTTACTGGTATGTTGATCTAATGTGGTAGCCATACCAAACATGTCGCTGGTTAAAATACCGTTAACGCCCATGCCAATAGGGCTTTCAGCAGGTTGTTCGGCATATGACAATCCATTTGAGTCGCGATGTAATACTTGGATTTGCTCTTTATTGAGTTCAGCAATAGCCAGTGGATGGTGCGTTACCATGACGATATGACAATGGTTTTTATTGGGAATAAACCGGTTTAGAAACGCATGGTATTTTGCAGCCCATGCGGGGTTTAAATGAGTGTCTGGTTCATCGAGTAAAAACAATGAATCAGACTCAGCGGTAAATTGCAGTAAGCCAAACACTGTCAGAAGCTGCTGTTCACCTTCACTTAGCTCACTAAAACTGACTATTTCGTCGTTATGAAGTACGACTTTTACATGCACACTAGAAATTAAGTCCGAGAGCAGCGTACTTTCCAGCATTTTAAAGAAATTTTTCGGACCCAGGCCTTTCGCTGCGTTATTAAGTGAAGCTAAATCAGGCAGATACAAATGCACAAAATCATTATCTGTACCACGCCTAACGACGCCATACGTATTCGGCACTAACAGTTCTAAAAATTGCTTTACGACGCCTCGCGCTCCCCAAAACATATCTTTTTTATTTTTCTTTTTAAACCATGACGGCTTTTTAAAAACAAAGTGGGCAGAGTGGAACCGCTTGATGCCTAACTGCGCTTCCAAAAACTTACGCCCTTCATCACTTTGTCCACTTAGAAAGAACGCCAACAAAACAAACTGGCTGTGGTAGGGTTTCGCATAGAAAAGAGGCCGAACTTCATCTTCAATTTTTACTTCATCTTTAAGCAACTGGTTATAAAAATTAGTTCTATGCTTGACAAATAAGCCCTCAAGCCGGTCGCTTGGTCCAGAGTAATAAGCAAAAAGATGTTTCGGTAAATACTGCGATTTGCCTAAATCATCACGTTGCACTTTGGCCAGAGATACTTTGCTCCAAGTAGGCATGGCATGTAAGTCATGCTTTTCAGTCACTTCTATTTGATGCTGCGATATCGGTGTGTTGCCGCAAGCTGGGTCGGCATCAACTTTTATCCAAATGCGGTTTTCCGCACCAAGCGAATAAACTAACTCATAACTAAAAGGCGCGGCTTCACCTAAATCTAACGAGCGGAATATTTTAACTAAAGCTTCAATAATATTTGATTTTCCCGAACCATTACGTCCTACCAGCACGGTCAAAAGTTGGCCTTCATCAAAATCCACAGTGAGGTTACTGATGTTTTTAAAGCCAGAACGAATGGTTAGGTAATCTAACTTCATTTTTTAATTGCCTTAAAAGTACAACTTTCACCACTACCAGCCTTGGTTATAACCGCAGCATCAAGTAAACATTTGAGCTCGGTAAAAAGAGCATCGACTTGTTCAAATGATTGCTCAGTTAACTTGTCCATTAACTGTTGTGCACTTAACTCTACATTCGCATTTTGCAGAATAGACAGCACTTCACTTTGTAGTTGAACAGACTCTTCTGTTGATGAGACATCTTCAACTTTTTGAGCTGCTTTCACTTTAGTGCTACGTGCTTTCTTTGTTGATTTTGGTGCTTCAAGTTGTTGCGATTTTATACGTTCAAGAAGCTGACTAGCTGATTCATCATTAGGATTTTGCTCAACCAACTCACCACGAAAAGCTTTGGCTAAAATTGATTGAGTTAAGCGATTAATAAATCGTTTAGCTTCTAAATATTGTTTTTCGAAAGTATCAGCTTTACACAATAACTCTTCAACTATGTGAGCTATTTGAGCTTGTTCTTCTAAATTAGGCAATTGGATTTCTACTGATTTTACATCAGTCTGATTAATGCTCGCCTGATTGACAGCGTGCTTTGCATTTGATCTTAATCTGCTAAGACCAATGGGACTAGAAAGAAAGATTTTTATGAATCGGGGAATTACAAGAGACTTATCAAGCTCTACCCTCATTATGTTACTCTCAAAAACAGCATCCTCAGGTAAATCATTTACGTAACCGCATTTGCCTAAGTACTCGATACTATTCACTCGATTAATCAATATATCATCGACATTCAATTTCCATTTTTCCAACTCATCATGCTCAATCTGAACCCGCTTGAATGTCGACCACGGGGATAGTACTCCGTCATAAAAGCCATCAATACGGATGATTTTTGTTCCACCTCCGTATAAACTTGAATGTTTATAAATCCCATTTTGAGGGCCATTTTTGATTAACGATCCAAAAATCACGGTTTTCCAGTTTGATTCTTCATTATCCCGCCAATCTCTCGTCAACTCACCAGATGTGGCAGCGGCGAGCACAGATTGGCGGAAGCGTTTTAGGATACTTGGGATTTTATCAAAGCGTGCTTGAGCTTGGTCGACTTTGGCTAAAATGGAATCGAGTTTGTCAGCAATGCGAATTTGTTCGTTTAGTGGGGCAACTTTAAATATTGTTTCTTTAAGATATTTAAAATGTCGTGAGTAGCCACGATCTTTAACTTCGGCATGCCTTAACTGATAGTAAAAAAACCTTTCATATAAGTAAGCCTTAGGGACTAACACCTTTATTCCATCAGCCCCTGGTACAAAATTAAAATCAACCCATTTTACTACTCGCGTATGGTCACCAAAAACACAAACAGGTTTTTCAATTATAATGACACTCTCTTCATCATCGACATAACCTGCAATATAATTTGCTCCCTGATCAATAACAGGAAATAGACCTTCTTGGTTAGTATCTTTGGTTTTTACTTTAATGTTTGATGTAGATATTTGCTCAAAAGTATTACCACATTCTAATGAGATCCACCCTAAAGGTAACTCACTCACAGCATCACCTCATCAGATTCATCTGCAGAACCAAGCTCAACCAAAATCGCCTGTAGCTCACGCATGGCACCAGCCATCTCTTCTAAGGCTTCGTTAATCAGCACATCAGGCTCTGGCAAATTAGCACTATCCTCAGTACTGTCGTCACGGATCCAAGCTAAATCGAGTGAGTCATCTTTTTTGGCGATGTCTTCACGGCTAAAGCAACGCAAGCGGCAGGTATCGATATTACCAATTTCACTGCCATGCTTGTGGTTTTTAATAAAGGCATGGCGTGCAGCATCATCGACTTGAGTCAGGTCGCTGCCGACTGCTTGATAAAACTCATCAAAATGGGCTTTGGTTAATACCGTACGTTTACCAAATTGCGGCATGTTCGAGCGTAAGTCATACACCCATACATTTTTGGTTTGGCCTTTATCTTTCTTTAGGTCCTTTGATTTGGAGAAAAATAGCACATTGGTTTTTACCCCAGCGGCGTAAAAAATCCCTGTTGGTAAGCGCAAAATGGTGTGCAGGTTACACTTTTCCATTAAGTCCCTACGGATAGTTTGTCCCGTCGAGCCTTCGAATAATACGTTGTCGGGCAATACCACGGCGGCACGGCCACCAGGCTTTAACATACGTAAATACATTAAGTGCAAAAACGCTAGCTGCTTGTTACTGGTGTAAGTGATTAAGTCATCACGTGTGGGTATACCACCGCCCTGCTTAGTACCAAATGGGGGGTTCGCTAAAATTAGGCTAGCAGCTGGCAGTGCTTTACCTTCATTAGATAAGGTATCGCCAAATAAAATGCCGGATTTTACATCATCAACAGCTAAATCATGCAGCATCAAGTTCATCATCGCTAGGCGGCGAGTATCGGGTACTAATTCCATACCGAAAAAGGTTTTATGTTGATATTTGTCATAGGCGTCAGGATCTAACGCTTGTACGTCGTGATGCTCTTTTATGTAGTGGTGTGCGCTAATTAAGAAGCCGCCGGTGCCTGCTGTTGGGTCGACAATAACGTCATCAAGATTTGGCTTCATTAATTCGACCATTACATTGATAAGCACTCGCGGAGTAAAGTACTGGCCTGCACCAGACTTTTTCTCGCCTGCGTTAATCTCGAGTAACCCTTCGTACATGTCGCCCAAACCTTCGGCTTTTGCGTTGTACCAGTCAAGTTTATCTATCTCGCTGACTAGCTTGCTTAAAGTGGCTGGTTTACGGATTACTGTACTGGCATTTGCATAAATTGCATTGGTGATTTGTGAACCATGCGTACCTAAATGAATGAGCAACTTTTTATATTCTTCAAGGCGTGTGGCCGAATCGTACTTTTCTAAATCAGTCCAACGGTAACCTACGGGAATATGCTCTTCTCGCCCAGTTTCTTCTACCATTTTAAGAAAAACCAAATAGGTCAACTCATTGATGTATTCATGGTAGGTGACGCCGTCATCACGAAGTAAGTTACATAGGTTCCATAGTTTGGCGACCAGATCTTGAGTGCTCATGTTATTACCTAATTTTGCTCATTGTTTAAAATGAATTGCTTATAAAAATATACTTATGCAGATTTACTCATATCAGCTTGCCAAAGGGCCTTATTAAACATAAGTAGTACATTGGATATGGGTTGCTCAAATAATTTATTAGCCCGCTTTGTTCCGCCTTGATGTAAAAAGATGCCTTGGTCTAGCGCTGCTTCGTCAACAATGGTGGTAGTCTTCATTTGTTTGGCTATAGTATTGAGCCACTGTATTTGCGGTGTTTTCCATTCTTGACTTGCTAGTATTCGCTTAAGTGCTTGATCGACTCTTTGTTCAAATGGGATTAACGCTTCACCAATAGCGGCTTGTCGAATAAAGCCAATGATGCGAGCGGCAATATCTTCACTTTTAACTTCTTTCCAAGCGACCTGCAGATCTTGTTCTCTAAACTTGTTTTGTTCAAGCACTAATGCCAGTTCTTTTAAGCTTTGACGAGTTAACTCCCATGGCGCTTGCACGACTGTTTGAATTGCGAGCATACGATTACTGTTGGCATTAACAAAGTCGTTAAAGGAGCTTAAATAATCCTCAGGTTTTTGGCCATCGCCATAACCTGTGGTGGTTTTAGTAAATTCATCTTCATGGTCTGAAATATACTGTGTGTTACCACCACCAGCACCTTTAACTTTTTCGTCCAGCAACTCACCTAAACCAGGGTGCCGAGTAAACCATTCGGCTATCTTTTCAACAGGCATTCCTTTTAAGTCTTTAATAAATTGAGCTGGTGGCTGACCGGTAAGCGTTTCAAACTTATCTTGCTGTTCTGGTGAAAGGTGGCGTCGCTTTACTTGTAACTTAGCGATAAACTGATTTTTAGCTAGAGCCTGTATGTCTTCATTCACAGCATCTGCCATTTCACGTTCTAACTCCGTAAAGGTGATATCAACATTAGTGACTACTGGCTTCATGGTGTTCACGTTTTCTAGCTGCTTATAAATATCAACCGCATCGTAGATTTTAAATGGCCCCTTACCAATAGCAGGGCATAACCTAGTTGCACGCCCTAACATTTGCTCAAATAAGATTCGGCTGTTCACTCGACGCAAAAAAACTAAATTACAAATTTTGGGCACATCAATACCCGTTGTAAGCAAATCAACGGTGACAGCGATATTTGGAAGGCGGTCGTTTTTGTATAAGCGGATTTTTTCTAGCGGTTTATCTGTGGCGCCAGTGATTTTTTGAATAGCATCGTCTTCAACTTCACCATGATAATCTTCACAGGCTTGTTTTAGCGCTTCTACGACCTCATCTGCATGTTTATCCGTTACGCAAAAAATGAGTGTTTTAGCTTCTGAATAAGGGTTAATAGAATCGCTTTCGATTAACCATTTAGTGACGACTTTGGTAAAACTAGGAGCGATAACTTTTTTGTTAAACTCTGATACATCAAAATCGAGCTCATCTGGAGTGTTATAAATTTTGATGTCATTATTCTCGACATCATATACTTTAACTTCCTCATTAACTTCATAATGTATGCCTTGTTCAGAAAGTTTGGTATGAATACGAACAGGCGGTAGATGATCATTTAAATAACCATCAAGCACGGCTTCAGTGTAACTATAGCCAAATACTGGTTCACCAAAGATATCAACGGTGTGCAATGCTGGCGTTGCGGTTAGACCTATCTTAAATGCATCAAAGTAATCAATTACTGACCGGTACTTTGATTGGTAATCCTTCTGATCGCGGAATAGTATTTCAGTATCACTTAGCTCTCTATCTAGTAAATAACCGCGATGACACTCGTCAACAACAATACAGTCGTACTGACCAACACCTGGTTTAATATCGTTATCACTAGGATATAAAATACGCTGTACCAGCCCTTGAACTGTAGCCACATGGACCTTTGTACTGTCTTCAGGTCTTTTATCATCTAAATCCATTAGGTCAAAGGTATCGGCAAAGGTTTGCAAATTTTCCATTCGCACTTCTTTAAAATCGTTAGCCGCTTGCTCACCTAGCGCTGAACGGTCAACTAAGAAGAGTATTCGCCTAAAACGTTCAGATTTAAGTAACCGATACACTAACGCGATACAGGTTTTTGTTTTACCAGTGCCTGTTGCCATAGCGATTAAAGCTCGGTCTTTGCCATCTTTGATTGTTTGCTCTACGGCCTTAATTGCATCAACTTGATAGTCACGTAATTTGAGGTCGTAATTAAAATCCATTGCATCGAGTTTTTGTTCGGCTTGCTGTGGCGTTTGCTTCAGCAATAATTTTATTTCCGTTGGCGTATACCAACCTTTTAATGCTTTACGCCTATTTGCGTTATCTCTTACATCAAGAAACCAAATGCCACTTTCTTGCTCGAGTTGCTTAAGGTAAGGGCGCCCATTAGTTGCAAATGTTAGCGGAACGTTGTACTCGCCCCATAAGGTATGAATAGTAAATGAATTTTTGGGTTTGAGTCCTTTAGCATAGCGCTTTGCTTGATCTATTGAGCTATAAACGTTCTTGGCAGTCTTTTTAGCTTCAACAACAGCAACAGGTGTAAGGCCCATAAATAAAACATAATCAGCAGGCCCTGATTCAGTTGGCCATTCAGCTATAGCACGATTTTCATTTGGTACTGGGCGAACATTCTTGGAGAACCTGAGGTTAACACTATCGGCTTTCCAACCTGCGTCATTCAGTTGCTTATCAATAATGATGCGTGTTTCAGCCTCATCCATATGAAATGGCAGTTTCTCAATACGTTTGATTTCTGTCGTTTTACTTTTCAGATCTTTAGCCTGGAAGTTAATCAGTAATTCTTGATTAGCCGCTTCCATCTTCGCTCTATATTCGTTTAGCTGCGCTTCTTGTTCAGTTGCAACTTCTTCCCATACTTTGCTTTCAGCAAGCATTTTCTCAGAGCGTTTTCGCTCGGCTTCAGCTTTTTCTGTGGCTAATTGATTAATAGATTCAGCAACAGCTAATCGTTCTGTCGTCCGTTGCTGTTTGCGTTCAAGCTCAAGCATTTTTTCTTCGAGCATTCGAACTTCGTCAGAAGGATCTTTGGGTTTTATATATGGTCCTGGCTTAAATCCTTTTGCTTTGTCTCCACCATAAAGTTGGTGATACCAAACGCTGAGAGCATAACCAATTTGCAAAGACTGCAAGGCATCTCTATGACTATTTGAAGTAATATCGTGGTTAGCGTTATTGCCTAGTTTTCTAATGGTATGAAATGCATCTTTGATTCGTTGATCAAGCCTTAAGGAGTAATCAAGATTTTTGAGTAAATCGATCTGCTTAATATCTTTGCCGGAATCTACGCCTACGCGAGCTGCAATATTCTTGGCTAACTCTTCACCTAACTGACGCATCTTTAACAGCGTAGTGTTCGGATCTGGTGCGAAGCATGACTCAGCAGTTAGTGCTAAACGAAATAATAATTCGTCGTGATGTTTGAGAAAATCGAAGTTACTAAAATTGCTTCCCATCAGTGATCCCTTCCATAGATAACTATCAACTTTTAACCCAAACAAATAATACACAAAATTTTGGATTTAAGTTTGCCACAAAGTCTTTAACTAGCATAGAGTTAAGAGCATTTAAATTGTAACTATGAAATGTTCAGATTGCTTTTCTTACGCCTTTGAAGCCCCTTTGAAGTCCCTTTGAAGTCTAGCAAGTAAAATCTAAGCTCAATTAATGGCAAGGTAGTTTTATCACTGATCATTCAAAACTAATCTGTCGATATGGTGATGAACACACATTGAGTGATCACTGATGATTCAGTGAATGCTCAGTGAGCAATCATTATTTATGATATCCAGGGTAAGTTAGCTTAGTCATTGGTTTATGATAGGCTTCAATCGAACTTAAAATTATGATGAACTCGATTCACAAAAAAAACAGTGTTGGCTTACGCTGGCTTAGCGCGGATATGGTCGGAACTTATGTTATAAATTGCTCAACGAGAGATAACTAGAACTTAGGTGTCAAAATTATTTTTAGTAACACCAGAAGTAACACTAACAGTAACAAGCAACATGATAATCAATCATCAGATGGAACATGGTGATATGCTGGTGGTCTTAAAGATAGACCGTTTAGGGCGAGATAACATAGACGTACAAAACACTATTAACCTGCTGACAAATAAAGGCATCAAAGTTGCATACCTTGATCTCCCCGTAGCGGTATTTCAAACAAATGACAAAGCTGTTTAACAATGTTCTGCTCTCTCGATAATAATTCAATTAACGCTATCGTTTGATGTTGTCTTGCATTAAGAGAGCGGTAGCCTCGGTGTGCCCCTTGGGTATTTTTAA
>TARA_R110000851_G_scaffold235523_4_pt1 | contig 20331 bp, 16 predicted proteins | sample TARA_R110000851 | Tara Oceans TARA_R110000851 (sample SAMEA4397627) | marine metagenome | biome: Polar Biome; feature: [DCM] deep chlorophyll maximum layer (ENVO:01000326); material: water (ENVO:00002006), including particulate matter (ENVO:01000060) such as... | depth 17 m
CGTAACAAAAAGGACATTGAACCCGTGCCAATCGTCACATCGTCGCAAGACGAATAGTGGCTCGTTCCACGTTCCAAGCAGCACAACCCTTCCGAGTATGGACGCAAGACGAATGTGTATAGGAATGCTGCCCTTGTCACAGGAAGAAAGGAACGCAACGACTTCGTCGTCACGCGAGGAATATACACCCCCAAGAAAAACGCGCTTCGCCGAGTTTTGATGGGACCCGGAACGCTAGCATATGTATCTTAGGTCGCATATTGACAATACCAGTACTATTGACGCGATTTCAAGGCTCTGTTATACTCTATATATGACTCTTACCACAGAACGACAAACTTACTTGCTTCGCCTTCGACGCACTGGTCATTCCGTTGCCAATATTGCGGAAATGATGGATGTCACCCCGAATGCCGTTAGTTCTGCGCTGAAGGGCGCGTATTCCAAACTCCACGCTGAACATGAGGCTATTGAGGCCCGTGACTTAGAACTCACCCGCTTGGACGAAATGCAATCGAGTTTTTATGAAACGGCATGCGAAGGGGATCCGAAGGCTGCGGATGTTGTGTTCAAGGCCATGGATCGAAGAGCGAAACTACTGGGACTAGACGCCCCCGAACAAAAGAAAATAGAAACTAACTTCACAATAGGCTGGCTGGACGACGATGAACCTACGATTATCAATGCAGAATTTTCATCGAAAGATGGCACTGGTGACGGGGGTAGCGAGCCTGTCCCTAGCATCGGGGAAGACGAACTCCCAGTCACTGGAGATGATGAGACAGAACCTACAAGAAGCAGTGAAGATTTTGGATGAGATTCATAATACCCAATGTAATGAGTGAGCAAGTTGCTAAGACCTTCGTACCCGAATACCTGGACTGGAACGACAGCCGCCTTAAAGATGTTCTGGATGTGGTTGCTAACAACTGTGATGCGGATACTGCCGGACCGGCGTACGCCCGTGTCGAAGACCGCCCAGCTGGACATCCATGGCACCGGGACGTTGGAACCAAAAACCACATGGACTGGTGTAGATACTCAGGACGGCTGCTACTGGACCCACCTAGCGCTTTCCAAGGAGGAGAATTTTATTTTAAAGACGAACCTACAACCCCCATCTTTGGTTACTTATCAGTCGTACTCTACGACAACGACGTTGACAACGAGCACTTCGTCGCTTCTCATTCGGGCAGCAGGAGAGTCCTGTTGATGTTTTTCTCATGAAAAAGATTCTGATACCTTACAAGCCTAGGCCCATCCAGAAGGACCTGCACTCCAATATGGCCCGTTTTTCGGTGGTGGTATGTCATCGGCGCTTTGGGAAGACGGTTATGGCGGTTAACAAACTGATCAAGGACCTTGTTGCGGCAAAGCAGCAGGGCCTGCCTAGACCCCGTGCCGTTTATGTGGCCCCCCTGTACAGGCAGGCCAAGCAGATCGCGTGGGATTACGCCAAGTTTTACTGTGAGAAACTGCCGGGGTACAAGCCAAATGAATCTGAGCTTAGAATTGATTTTCTTGATGATTGCCGCCTGTTCTTTATTGGGGCCGATAACCCAGATTCCATTCGTGGCATTTATGCTGATTCGGTAGTACTGGACGAATATGCGCAAATGAACCCCAAGATGTGGTCGGAAGTCTTGCGCCCCGCGCTTACGGATCGCAAGGGTAAGGCCATGTTTATTGGGACGCCTAAAGGGAAAAACGTGTTTTGGGAATTACACAAGTTTGCGGATAACCCACTGAATATCGACTGGAGTGGGCATATATTCAAGGCTAGTAATACTGGTTACGTGGACGAGGGTGAATTAATTGCAGCCCGTAATGATATGACTGAGGAAGAGTATGCCCAGGAATATGAGTGCTCGTGGGAGGCTGCAATTAAAGGGGCTTATTACGGTAGGCTTATGGAATCGGCAACCAATGATAAGAGGGTAAGGTCTGTTCCATGGGAATCCACCCTACCGGTACACACCTCTTGGGACTTGGGTATTGATGATTCCACTGCCATATGGTTCTACCAACAGTCGGATCGCGAAATCTGGCTCATCAACTATTACGAGAGTAGTGGTGCGGGACTGGATCATTATGTGAAGTATCTAAAGGACCAAGATTATACCTATGGTGAGCATTACCTGCCACACGATGTGAAGGTCAAGGAACTTTCCAGTGGGCGGTCCAGACTGGAAATGCTTCGGGGCCTAGGGCTAAATGCTAGGGTCGTTAGAAAAATTGGTATAGATGATGGTATTAACGCCGTGAGGGCCATTCTGCCCCGTTGTTACTTCGACGCTGAAAAATGCGAACGTGGCATTGAGGCATTGAGGCAGTATAAGACTGCGTACGACGAGAAAACCCAGACGTTCCGTCAACGGCCACATCATGACTGGACTAGTCATGGATCGGACGCCTTTAGGTATCTGGCGGTGTCCCTAAGGGACGACGCTGGCGGTAAAAGACAAACACGGACCCAAGGTAGCTACGATATTTTTGATCCCTACGGTCAGCAACAAACGGCGGATGGTACACAATGGCATCCGTGGTAATATCTCCTATGGAGCCGGGGGACGAGGCTATATTGATAGAACTTGGTCACAAGATGTGGGCCGAATCTGAACTTTTTATTAAGCACCCCCTAGAACTGGATAAACTAAAGAACTTGGCCATATCAGCTATTTCCATGCCCAATGTACAGTGCTTTGTCGCCAGAAAAAATGAGGTGGTGGGACTGTGGGTCGGTGTCTTGACCCCGTTGTGGTATTCTAGTGATCTGGTGGTACAAGACATGGTATTTTACGTCGACAAGGAACATCGTGGGGGTTCAGTTGCCCTTCGATTGATTAAGGCTGCTGAAGGGTGGGCCAAGTCTCAGGGGGTTACAGAGAACCACGTTGGGCTTAGTTCCGGGGTTGACACGGATAACGTTGTATGCTTTTTTGAAAAAATGGGATATTCCCATGGCGCAATTCTAATGACCAAGGAAATGCAATAATGTGTTTTTCAGCACCGTCCCCCTCGCCTCCTGCTCCAGTAGTAGCACCACCCACCGAAGACAGCGCGGAAGTTAAAGCGTCTGTTGAAAAACAGCGTAAAATTGCCGCAGCCAAGCAGGGTCAGTCTTCCACTATACTTACTGGTGGACAGGGTACTGACGAAGCAACTTCCACTAAGAAAACCTTACTGGGGGCATAATGCCGTTTAATCCGAAAGAAGTTACACAGAGATTGAATTCTCTGTCCACCCAGAGACAAAACTGGGAGTCCCATTGGCAGGAAATCTCCGAGCTTGTCCTACCCCGCAGGTCCGATTTCGTGGGACCACGTGAATCTGGTGATAAGCGTGGGTTACAGATGGTTGATTCATCGGCCACTATAGCTAATGAGCTTTTGGCTGCTGGTTTGCATGGTATGCTTACTAACCCAGCGTCCAAATGGTTTACCCTTAAGGTCAGTAACGAAGATTTGATGCAGGACCCGGAAGTTAAGGCTTGGCTGGAGAAAGTGGAGAAAGTTATATTTTCCGAGTTCAATTCCTCAGCCTCTGGTTTTACGTCCCACTTACATGAATTGTATCTGGATTTGACAGCTTTCGGTACATCGGTAATGTTTATTAGCTCCAATGATTCGGGTGAACTTACGTTCTCAACCCGTCACCTTAAAGAGTGTTACTTGGCGGAAGACCCATGGGGAATGATTGATACTGTATACCGTAAATTCGAGTATACAGTTCGTCAGATTTATGATCGCTGGCCGGACACCCATGGTGAAGAAATTAATAAATTGTGGAAGTCTAAAAAATACGATGAAAAAGTAGAGGTGGTGCACTGCGTTTACCCCCGCAAAGACCGTGACAGAAAAAAGAAAACTAGTGACAACTTACCAATTGGTTCCACTTACATGTTGTCCAAGTACGAGCATATGCTCGAAGAGGGCGGCTTCGATGAAATGCCTTATATTTCCCCCCGTTGGGTTAAAGCGGCTGGGGAAACTTACGGACGTGGACCGGGTATGAGCACCCTACCTGATGTGAAAATGTTACAGGAAATGGCAAAGACTGTCATTAAGGCCGCGCAGAAAATTGTTGATCCGCCTCTACAGGCTGAAGATGATAGCGTACTTGGTCCAGTTAGAACTGTCCCAGGTGGTCTTAATTTCCGCCGCGCTGGTTCAGAGCCTATTACACCACTCCAGACTGGGGCTAATATTCCTATCGGTCTGGATATGATGCAGGACTTACGGCAACGCATCCGTGAGGGATTTTTCATTGATCAGCTACAGTTAAACCAAGGTCCACAGATGACTGCAACCGAGGTTTTACAACGTACTGAGGAAAAACTACGGTTACTGGGTCCAGTTCTTGGTAGATTGCAGTCAGAGATGCTAAGCCCCCTAATCAACAGAGTGTTTGGTATTCTTGGTCGCCTTGATAAATTACCACCAGCCCCTGAAATTTTAGTGGGCGAAGAATACTCAGTTGAGTATGTATCTCCCTTGGCACGTGCACAGCGACAAGTGGAGGCCAACAGCCTGCTAAGAGTGTTCGAGATTGGTGCTCCACTGTTTCAGATTGACCCTAATTCCGCTAGGGTGGTTAATGGCGCGGAAACAATCAGATGGTTGGCTGATTTATTCGGCATACCAACCTCGCTGGTCAAAACTGAGGAACAGTTACAAGCTATTATTCAGCAAGAACAGCAACAGATGCAGATGCAGCAACAGATGGCTATGCTGGAGCAAGGTGCGGGTGCAGCTGACAAAGGCGCGTCTGCATTGAAACAGCTAGGGGAATTTACAAATGGCGGACCTGAAGAAGGTTAAACAATTAAAGAATGACTACGCTATCGTGTTTGGTTCCGAAGAGGGGAAACGAGTCTTACATGACATTCTCATGAACACGCACGTTCTTGAGCCTACCTTCACTGAGGACCCGTACAGAACGGCCTTTAATGAAGGTGCACGAAATGAGAGCCTTCGTATGCTATCGATACTACAGTACTCACCACAAGACTTTATAACAACGGCACAGGAGATTAATGATGAGTGAAGAAGCAATGGAAGCTGAATCTGCAGACGCAGAGGCCCAGGAAGTAGTAGCCGCTAATGATACAGAGGTTGCCGACTGGAAGACATCCATCCCCGAAGACATTCGGGATAACCCCAATTTCTCCAAATATACATCTATGGAGAGCTTTGCTAAGGGCCACTTGAACGCTATTTCTATGCTTGGCAAACAGCCAGAGCTTAAAGTACCCGAAAATGACGACGAACGGAACGAGTTTTATAACAAACTTGGTCGCCCGGATGAACAATCTGGGTACGAGTTCAAGTCGTTTGAAGTTGATGAAATGATGCAAGACTATGTTAATGGTCGCGTCGATTCCTACAAAGAGCTGTCCCATAGTATTGGTTTGTCCAACGCACAGGCTGCTGCGGTTCATGAGTGGTACATGGAGGGTAATGCAGAAAACGCTAAGACTGCCACTGAAATGTCTGCTGCCACCGAAAAGGCTGGATTTGATGCTCTTAAAAACGAGTGGGGTGATGCGTATGATCGACACCTGAATGCTGCCCAGAACGCCCTAGCTGAATTTGGTGGTGATGAACTTAAGACTTACCTCGACCAGACGGGGCTTGGAAACAATCCTGACCTGATCAAGGCTTTCTTTAATATTGGAAAGGGTATGATGGGGGATACGTTCCTCGAAGAAGGGGACACTGGTAAAACTCCAGGTGCTCTTGATGGCGAGATTAAAGAAATCATGGCTATGAATGCGTACTGGGAGGCAGACAGCCCGGAACGTCCGGCGCTGGTGCGAAAGGTTTCCGAGCTTATGAAACAAATGCACCCAGAAGCACAGGCTTGACACGAAATATTCTTCTGGTGTAAAATGAAATTTGGCGCTATTTAGATACCGGGAAACCGCCTAGAAGCGTAACGCCGATCTACAAGGCCGGGAATCCCCGATACCCTTAAGAACGGTTCACCCTGAACCTAACTTTTTGAAGGTATAGAGCGCAATGAGCACTCAGATTACTACAGCTTTTGTGGAGCAATACTCCGCAAATGTACAGATGCTGGCTCAGCAGAAAGGTTCCCGCCTACGAGGTGCAGTTGTTGTCGAAAGTGTTGTCGGCAAAAATGCATTCTTTGAGCAGGTGGGCGTCACTGCTGCCCGTATTCGTACTTCTCGCCACTCAGACACCCCCCGTGTGGACACTCCACACTCACGGCGTCGGGTTTCATTAACCGATTACGACTGGGCTGATCTTATTGATAACGAAGATCGCGTCCGGATGCTGATCGATCCAACTTCACCATACTCTGCTGCTGCAGCGAATGCTATGGGCCGCGCAATTGATGATGCTATCATCGACGCTGCTGATGGTACCGCTTACACTGGCGTAGCTGGTGCAACATCAACTTCTCTCCCAGCTGGGAACACGGTTGATGTACAGGTTGGTATTAGCCCTGCTGCTGACACGGGCCTTAATGTCGGTAAACTTCGTGGTGCCAAGGAAATCTTGGACGCTAACGAAGCTGATGACGACGATCGCACGATGGTTCTCAATGCTAAACAGCTTAAAAATCTGTTGGCTGAAACTGAGATTTCATCCAGTGATTACAACGTCGTTAAAGCTCTCGTTCACGGCGAAGTAAACACGTTCCTAGGATTCGACTTTATCCGTACAGAACGTATCGAAGTTGACGGAAATGCGGATCATAAGGTCCTTTTCTGGCAACGTAAGGGCATGTTGCTCGGTGTTGGTTCCAATCCTACCGCTAAAATTTCAGAGCGGGACGACAAAAACTACGCCACGCAGGTGTTTTTCTCAATGGCAATCGGTAGTACTCGCATGCAAGAAGAGCTTGTTGGTATCATCGAATGCGACCCATCATAGGAAAGGATTGAAAAAATGGCTACAGTATATTCAGTCCAGAAAACCAAATGGGACCAAAACCGTCCTCGTGAAATGGTTGGTCCTACTGAACACAAAGGACGTGTTCGTATCTCTTACGCTCTCTATGAGGCAGCAGCTGAACAGTCTGATATTCATATGTTCAACTTGCCTAATGGGGCGCGTATTCTAGACATGGAATTGGTGCATGATGCTCTTGCAGCGTCTACCACTCTTTCCGTAGGTCATGCTGCTTACACCGATAGTAATGGTGATGCAGTTGCCCTTGATGTTGATGAGTACAAGGCGGCTGCGGCTTCCACATCCGTTACTACAGTGGGTGCGGCTCTGACGTCTGCTCTTGGTAAGAACAGTGTTGTTGATGCAGATGGCACAGGGATTCCTATCACGGTTTCTCTGGCTGGTGCTAATGGTACTGGTACTGTTGAACTTACTTGTATGTGGGTTCTTGACTAATTGAAATCGGGGCCGGTGGTTATCACTGCCGGTCCCATTTCTATCTAGGAGTTACAAGATGGCCTCCGAAGTAAGTATCTGCAATCTTGGTCTAACCAAAATTGGTGAAGAACAAATACTTTCCCTTACGGAAGACAGCAAAGCTGGCCGACTTTGTAACCTTCATTATCCTCATTTGAGGGATACTGTTTTACGGTCCCATTTATGGAATTTCGCAATAAAACGTGTTGCTCTGGCAGTTAATACCACAGCCCCAGTGTACGATTTCGACAACGCTTTCGCCTTACCATCTGATTTAATTCGTATTTTAGACACCAATCTGTTGAATGAGTCCGAATGGAAAATTGAAAATAACAATCTGATCGCTGACGATAGTGCCGTAAGTATTAGGTATGTTGCCCGTATTACAGACACCAATGAATTTGACATTTTGTTCGTTGAGGCCCTTGCTTGCCGTATTGCTGCTGAATTAGCACAGCCCCTTGCCGATAACCTTACTTTAGTGGATGCTATGTTTCAGTTGTACGAAAAGAAGCTTAGGGACGCTAGGTCCGCAGATTCACAAGAAGGAACCCCGGATAACATCACAGCCGATGCTTGGCTGGATGCCCGTCTTGGGTATATAAGTCCATATAATGCCTAAGGCAACCCATATACAAACGAATTTTACCTCTGGTCAATTGTCTCCACGGCTGGCTGGCAGGGTGGATATTGCTAAATATGGCAATGGGGTTAAAACTCTAGAAAATATGTATATTGTGCCACAGGGTGGTGCTTCCCGCAGAGGTGGTACCAAGTATATAGCCTCTGGTAAAACCAATACCAAGAAAGTCCGTCTTGTACCATTTGAATTCTCGGTTGAACAGGCGTATATACTTGAATTTGGTAATTTATATGTTAGGTTCTACAAAGATCAGGGGGTTATTGAAACGGGTTCCCCCTCCGCCCCAGTTGAAGTAACCACCACATATACTGAGGCTGAACTGTTCGATTTGTATTTTATTCAGTCAGCAGATATACTGTTTATTGCTCATAAGGATCACGTTCCAGCGTCGTTGTCTAGGACTTCTGACACCTCTTGGACGTTGGCTGATTACGATCTTATTGGAGGGCCACTTCTGGATGTTAACACCACAGCCACCACGTTAACTCCATCCGCCAAGAATGGCGATATTACTATCACTGCTTCGGCCATAACAGGTATAAATGATGGCGCTGGTTTTAGGGCTACTGACGTTGGTCGTGTTATTCAGATTACCCATAGTAGTATTCTTGGTCATGCTTTGGTAACTGCGTTCACTGATACTACTCATGTGAACGCTACCGTACAGACAGATAGAGATTTTGATGCTACTTCTGGTCAGACAGACTGGGCGCTTGGTTATTACTATAAAGGAAATTACCCACAGTCTGTAGCGTTTTATGAGCAACGGTTGGTATGGGCTGGTGCTCCTGATTACCCACAGATGATATCATTCAGCCAATCTAGCGATTTTCCTAACCATGTTGCGGGGGAAAATGCGGCTGATGCTTTGGTGTATACAATTGCCACAGACCAAGTAAATGCTATTTACTGGATGAATGCTGGTCCGTCTTTGGTAGTTGGTACAGCTGGCGCTGAGTTTGTTGTGTCGGCATCTTCCGCTGATGAAGCCCTGACTCCTACTAATGTTCGTATTGCAAGACAGACTACGTACGGAAGCGCACAAATACCCGCCATTCGAATATCTAATGTTGTACTGTTTGTTCAACGCGCCAAGCGTAAACTACGTGAATTTGTGTTTAAATTCGAGACTGATACCTTTGTTGCACCTGATCTTAATTTATTAGCTGAGGATATTACTGAAACTGGTATTATACAGATGGCTTATCAGCAAGAACCAGATTCTATTATGTGGAGTGTTATTAGTGATGGTAAGCTACTTGGTATGACGTACCAACGTGACCAGGAAGTGGTGGCTTGGCATAAACATATATTTGGTGGTACTTCTGACGCCAGTGGCACAGATGCTAGGGTTGAGTCAGTTGCTGTTATACCCGCCACAGCTGATGACACTGCTGGTATTGATGAAGTGTGGGTTTCTACTCTAAGATGGGTAAATGGTGCTCAGGCTAGGCATATAGAGGTTATCACTCCTGGACTTGAAACCACACAACAACGGGAACTGTCGTTTTATGTTGATTCTGGTCTTACTTTAAATACCCCAATCACAATAACTGGTGTCACTAAAGCAAATCCAGTTGTTGTTACTGCATCAAATTCTCTGACTGATGGGGATTTGGTTGATATTCGTGGTATACTTGGCACTACGGAACTTAATGACCGCAGATTTAGGGTTATAGAGGCCACTGGTAGTAATTTTGAATTAATGGCAGTTGGTAGTAAGGCTATAACAGCTGCGTCCAAGGCGAACCCTGGCAATGTTCAAGTAATTGGGCATGGGTTCTCAACTGGTGATGAAATTGGGTTCATAAGCGTGGTTGGGATGACGGAACTAAATGGTAACGCATATACTATAACCAAAGTAGACGCTGACAACTTCACCATTGGTGTCAATAGTTCCGGGTTTACTACTTATACTAACAGTGGGACTGCTCACCTTCTTAGAGATGGTACTTCTGACACTGCTTATGTGTCTGGTGGCACTGCTAGAGTGGCCACTACTGCAATTTCTGGTCTGGCCCATTTAGAAGGTGAGACTGTGGCTGTTCTTGGTAATGGGGCTGTACAGTCTGATAAAATCGTAGCTAGTGCTGCTATTACTATTGATACTGCTGCAAGTATAGTAACAGTTGGACTTCCATACACATCAAAACTAGTAACGTTGAATATCGAGAATGGTAGTCTTGATGGTACTGCGCAGTCCAAGACTAAGCGGATTCATAGCATTACAGTGAGGCTTCTTAGATCAATAGGGTTGAAAGTCGGCACGGAAGATGGTACACTAGATATTGTACCATTTAGGGGTAGTGACGATTTGATGAATTCTCCGCCATTTTTATTCACAGGTGATAAGACTGTGCCATATAATAAAGGGTATGAGGAACAAGGTAATATAGAAGTTCAGCAGACACAACCGCTGCCCCAGACGGTTCTCGCGCTAGTAGCGCATATGAAAACAAACAACTAGGTGACGATATGTGTACAGGCGCAGAAATAGCAGTACTAGCCCAGATCGGGGGAACGGTAGCCGGTACAGTTGGGGCTATTCAGCAAGGCAAAGCTGCCAAAAAAGCTGGTGAGTACAACGCTGCCGTATCCGTAAATCAAGCTCGTCGCGCTCAGCACAAAGCTGACTTTGATGCCAAACGTGAACGCGAAAAAACAATAGCTTTACTTAGCCAGCAGCAGGCTCAGTTTGGTGGCAGTGGTGCGCGCGCCGGAGAAGGTACCCCACTTATGGTTATGAGTGCACAGGCTGCACAGGGTGAATTAGACGCGCAAGCAATTATTCATGGGGGCAGGGTTAATGCCGCTGGTTTTATGGACCAAGCTTCAATTTCAAGATTAGAGGGTGAAAACGCGAAGGACGCAGCCTACTCCCAAGCGGGTACTACTCTATTAACTGGTGGTGGCGGTGCGGCTAGTTCAGCAAGCAAACTGCCCCCATCCTCTCCATTACATTTCTCATCCGATGTGCGTCTTAAGAAGAACGTCCATAGTCATGGAACTCTTAATGGTCACAAAATTTACTCGTTCCAGTATATATGGGGGGGACCGATACAGCTTGGTGTAATGGCCCACGAAGTAATTAAGTATCTACCCGACGCAGTGTCCAGTGTAGGTTCATTCCTTCAAGTGGATTATGGCAAGCTGGGATTTATTAAAAATGGCTAGAATACCTTTTCAGTTACGTACCCAGACAGTTCCAGGGTCAAGTATACCCACAGGCAGGGCTACCCCCAACACATTTGGTGCGCAGAGTGCAGTAGCTTTGCAACAGGGTGCTGCTCAGGTTAGTGCGTTCGCAGCTGATTATGTGAATAAGAAGGCCAAAGAAGACGCTGATATGTACGTTAGTAAAGCGTCATCAGCAGCCAAGGCCCATTTCACCCAGAGAGCCATTGATCTTCGTAAAACAACCAATGGCGACATTTCTGCCCTAATGGATCAAGAAATGGCGGATTACAAAAAACTTGAATTACCAAACGCCCCGAATGATGAGGCCACCACCCGAATGACTATGTCGTTTGATTCCATGTTTGGTACGTTCAAGGCTAACTCTATAATTAATGATGAATCTGAACGTGTTACAAGAATTTTATTTACTGACGAACAAGCGTACCAAGATGATCGTTCTACGGCCTACAATGCGTCCGACCCCGGTGCTGGTCTTGCTACCCTTACTGCGGGTATGGAAGCCAAGGTTAACGGGTTGGACATTAGTGAACAGGCCAAGGTTGAACTCATTGAAAAGCGTAAATTTCAGCTTGGGTTCGATTCCATACAAGGCATGGTAGACCGGGACGAAACTGGGGCTAGACAGGCTCTGGCTATGCTGCAGGACCCTAGTGACCCAACTGATGCGTTCGTTAATAAGGCGGACAAAGCCAAATTGATGAAGTACGCTGACGAGACTATTAGTGCCCACGAGGCTGATGAGGCGAGAAAGCTAAGAGTAGATAGTGCAAATCGTGCCATTGTTCAGCGTGATGAACGTAATACCCTGTTCCAGGCATTATTAGAGGATACCCTGACCCCCGATATGATTAAGGATTCGGGTGCTGATGCGGACACTAAGAGTTTCATTCGTAACGCTATGATTAACGAGAGTACCCGTGACACGTTACCACCTAAAATAGAACGGGTGGAAAAATATATGGATTTGGTAGAACTTATAGAAGATTCTCACCAAGACGATTATTTCGCTACTGAGACTGAAATAATGGCTGCTTATGATAGTAGGCTTATTGATAAGGCCGAGTACAAAGACCTTATGAAACGTCTTGATCTTCCTGAGGACCAAGCCCGTAAAACATTCGAGAAATCTCTGGACACTATAATCAATAGAACCGACCCAATTACTGGGACTAAAGACCCCAAAGGTGCGGAATTATTTACCAATGCTATGACTGTTCTCACCGATCTGGTGTTTGAGGCCGAACAAAACAAGGTTCCAATGCATGAACTGTTTGATTTCCGTAGTGAGCACTATGTCATGCCAAAATTACAGCAGTTTATACGCACAGAAGAACAAATATTTAATGATATATTCAAGGTCAATCAACCCCCGGCAGCACAAACGACTGAGGAAGACCAAAGTATAGTTGATTCCATAATTGAGGCGATTCAATAATGCCCCCATTACCCACCGAAAAATCAACAGAGGGTTTAGTAATAAACATACCTGGGGTGGGTACGTCTGTGGGCGAGGCATATAAGGCCCCACCTAAAATAGCCCCCGTTTCCGTTTTGGGTAATTTGCAGGACCAAGGATATGACCCTAATAGGATCAATAAAATTATAGGGGGTGTTCGTAAAGAACTTAACTCACAAGGAGTGTCTAATTTTGACATTGATAAAAAACTGGGTATTGCCCCATTTGATACTTCTGCGTTCCAAGAGTTCATGGTTGACCAAGCCCGTTCTGCTTATGGTGAAGACATGGGCGCGTTTACTAGGGACATATTCACGTTAGATGATTTCCTTCAGGTTGGGTTTGAGAAATCCACTGTCTCCCTGGCGGTTCAGCCCCAGTCTGAAGGAGCCAAACGCGCCGAGCATATGAAAAAATCAATACTACAAGAAAGTGCTATGGCTTTGGGTACGGTGACTGGTGATTTACCAGCCATTGTAACGGGATTTATTGGTGGAACTGGTGTTGGTACTCCAACTGGTCCGGGGGCTATGGCCCTTGGTGTTGGCGCTGCATTTGCTCTGCCCGAAGTTATTAGAACTCTTCAAATGGATGCCTACGAGAATGGTACCCCTACTAGCTTTAAACAATTCTGGGACCTGTTGACTGAGACTACCGTTAATGGGGCCAAGGCTTACGTCACTGGTGCTGCAACGGGTGCCACAGGTGGGGTACTTAACCCATTATTAAAAGGTACTGTACCACCCACGGCTGCTATGTTGGCCACATTGGCTGCTGAAGTTAACGCCTTCACCACAGTTGGTGCGGCTCTGGACGGAAGGATAGCCGAACCTCGTGAATATGCCGTTGGTCTGCTTACCGTGCTTGGTATCAAAACTGGGACCACCACTGCAGGTAAAATTTCCCAGACTGCCAGAGATATTTACCGCCACAACGGAACCCAACCACGCGATATAGTTAGGGACATGGCCATCGAACCCTCCATCGCTGAGGACATAGCCTCTATCAATATCGACGTTCCACGTGTGTACAAGACCGAAGTAGATATGTCTCGCAGGAATTTTATCAAAGGTAGTGCTGCTGTTATGGCAACTCTTGCTATTGGTGGAAAAATAAAACTGGCGGAATTACCAAGAGCTGTTAACACAGGTTCCGAAACTAGTCTCACTATAATGTTCGAAGGTGGACAAGGTGGTGGTCAAATTTTATTCCCATCTTCTATGCAATCTATACTACCAAAATCGTTTAAAACTCTAGAAATAACGGGCGATGTTAAAACTTTAGAGGAGGCCAAAACTCTTTTATTAGAGGCGGGGGAAGAAGTTTCCATTGTAGCTGATAAAAAATCGGTTAGTTTTGTAGATCTTAGAAAAATGAACGAACAAGAAGTACAAGAGTATTTAGGTTCTATAGAGGGTTCTGATCTTATAGTAATGGACCCCTTTTCCACCGGGATTAATAGAAATCTCAAAGAATTATACAAGGAGTCTATTGAATTATTTGGGGATAAAGAATCTGCTGCTGAAATAGTTTCAGAATTTACAGAGGGGAAGTATGTAATTGATCCTGCGACTGGGGAAGTAAGGTCTGGGGATGCTAAATTCTTCAAAAATGCTGCCAAAGAGTTAGAAAAAGCTGCTGAACAAGAAGAGACTGCGGCTATTGAAGCTAATTTACCCCGTCAACAGATAGAACCCCCTGTTGAGCAGAAACTTTCGGCAAACGAAATAGATGCCAAGGCCGATGCCAGAATTTCAGTTGGCGAGACTGAGCCTGGAAAGAAACTTGGTCTGCACGATATATACACCGCTATTTTTGATGATCTTCACCCCTTGTCCCAAGTGGTAAAATCCGCCGCTGAGGGTTCTACTTGGCCAGCTAATAAAGACCCGTATGTTTTGGCCCGGAACCTTAAGGGCGTATCGGGTGTTGGGGATTCATTCCTGGAATTTGGGGCGCTGGACTATGCTACCAAGTCTAGGACCACTGAACCTCTACGAGATATTATTCGCCCTATTAATGACGCTGGTGATATGGTGGCACTGAATCGGTATCTAGTGGCTCGTAGGGACCTTGAACTTATAGACCGTGGCATTGAGACTGGGGCTGATAGAGCAGAAGCAGCTGACATTGTATCCCGTCATGAGAAGAAATTTGAAGACGCTGCGGCTAGAATTGATGTGTGGAACGAGGCTCTGCTAAAGTACGTTAAAGATTCCGGTATCATCAGTGAAGAAGCTTATGTCGCTATGCGCGAGGCTAATAAAGACTTTGTACCATTTAATCGAGTGATGGACCCCGGCAAGGGGGGTGGTACTGGTCTTAGGTCTACTACCCCAATTAAAGGTATTAAAGGCTCAGAGCGTAGGATTGTGGACCCAATAGAATCTATGATTAAAAATGCCTACGTCCTGTCTACACTGGCCGAGCGTAACAGGACCTTCAACGCGCTAATTGAGTTGTCGGAACTACGCCCTGATCTTGGCATTGCCACGCCCAAGAAGGCAACCAACACAGTAACCAAAGTGGAATCCACTGAGTTACAAAAATTGCTTGAGCCTTATATGGGCGAGGGCGAACTTGGTATGCTATCGGAAGCGGATATTAGTGTATTCCGTAGTAAAGTGTTTATCAACGATAAGGATATAGTTCGCTTCAAGGATGGCAAGGCTGAAGTTTACGAGGTTAATGGCGAACTAGCTACTGCACTAGCTGGGATGGATCGTGCTGCACTGGATGTAACTATCAAAATCCTGGCCCTCCCGGCAAGTATGCTTAGAACTGGCGCTATTCTTACCCCAGAATTTATGGCAATGAACGCCACTCGCGATACGCTATCCGCATTCTTGTACTCCAAAGATGGGTTCGTACCAATAGTGCACACTTTCACTGGTATGGGTCATGTTCTGGGTAGAACAAATGCGTACAAGGACTGGGTTGCTTCTGGTGGTCAGTTTGCTCACATTCAAGCCATTGATAGGACATATCACCAGAAAGGTATGAAGGAACTTCTTCAATCTATACCAATGAGGAATGTGGTGCGCAACCCCATTGAAATTCTACGCGCCATGTCGAGTCTGGTGGAGCAAGGGACCCGTGTACAAGTATTTAAAAATAGGTATAATAAGGCTGTCGGTAAAGAAGGAAAGCCTCGTATTGAGGCGCTGACCGAGGCTGGGTTCGAGTCCAGAGACGTTACACTTGATTTCCAGAAATTCGGTACAAAAACTAGGTCCCTAAACCAGATTTCCGCATTCTTCAATGCGTGGGCACAGGGTGGGGAAAAAATGGTGCGTTCCTTTGTAAATAACCCAGTGGCCATGACTGCAAAAGTAACAGCTGGGCTAGTACTACCATCTGTCGGTTTGCATCTGGTAAACAGGGACAAGGAATGGTACAAAGACCTGCCCCAGTGGAGGCGTGATTTATACTGGAACTTCGACACAGGTACTGAAGGTACTGATGACCACATAATCTGGAAGATACCCAAGCCCTTCGACGTGGGTCTTATATTCGGCACAGGTGCTGAAGTAATGGTAGAGAATATGATAGGTAATGACCCCCGTGCGGCTATGGATTTCTTGGAATCTGTTGGCACGGCTGTGGTCCCTAACCTCATGCCACAGGCTCTTACCGTACCGATTGAGGTATGGTCTAATAAGAGTATGTTCTTGGACAGACCCATTGTACCCAGAAGCAGAGAAAACATGCTCCCTGAGTACCAGTACGGAATCTATACATCGGAAACTGCGAAACAAATCGGACGGTTGGTTGGGAAGCTGCCCCCTGTGGCAAAGGCTTTTATTCCAGAATCTCCTGCCGTGATCGATCACGTAGTCCGTGGGTGGACGGGTGGACTTGGGAAACACGCTTTGGACTTAATTGACAAAGTGCTGGTTGCTTCCGGTATTGCCCCTGATACAGTTGAAGCTACCCCCGCTGCTTTGACTGATGTGCCGTTGGTCAAGGCTTTTGTGACCCGCTACCCGTCCTTGAATACTAAGACAATAGAACGGTTTTATGATGCGTACGAAAAACAGGAAGTTATAATAAACACATATAGGAAACTTCTTAAAGAGGGTAATATACAGGAAGCTCGTAAAGTTCTACAGGACGCCAAGGAAGACGGCGGTATCTACCGTCTTACACAACAGAAAAATGCCCTAAGTAATATGTCTAAGGCCATTCAACGAATTAATCTTATACAGAATATGGAGGGGCTGACTAGGGACCAGCTTTCTGATTGGAAACGGGAAAATATAGACGCCTTGTATATTCGTATGAATCAAATTGCCAAGAGGGGGCTTAAAATTGTCGATAAACACGAGTCCTTGCCACAGAATTAAAATTATGATATAATATAATATTGTAGGAGTTGTTTTATGACCGTATCTGGAGTAGCTACAGAAGTATCTTATACTGGTGACGCTAGTGTCACTTCGTTCACGGTGACATTCCCGTTTTTTGGGACTGGTTCCACTTCTGAGTTAGAAGTTGTATCACGTGTAATATCCTCTGGTGAAGAAACAACTCAAACTTATTCCACTCATTACACGGTTACTGGGGGTTCTGGTTCCACTGGAACAGTTACAGCTGCAACTGCACCCGCCGCCACTGTAGAATGGCACATACGTAGACTTACCACCCAGACCCAAGGCACGGACTATGTGGAGAACGATGAGTTTCCCGCAGACAGTCACGAAGATGCCCTGGACCGTCTAACTGCTATTAATCAGGAACAGAAAACTGAACTTGATAAAACATTCCAGTACCCAGTTACGTACACCGGTTCGGGTACTACGGTTGTGCCAGAACCATCCGCCCGTAAGGCATTGGTTTGGAACTCCGGTGGAACTGCCCTGGTTAATAGTGTATCGGACCCTGATACCGCCGCCGCCGCTGCTGCCTCCAGCGCCGCTGCCGCCCTAGTCTCTGAGAACGCTGCTGCTGCTGATGTAGTTCTTACCAACGCGGATGTTGTCCAAAGCCAGAACTGGGCAACCAAGACTGATGGTATCGTTGATGCTACAGACTACGCATCTAAGGCTTGGTCTATCGGCGGTACAGGTGTAACCGACACTGCTGGTAAAGGTGCAGCTAAAGAGTGGGCTACTGAGGTAGAAGATAACACGGTTAATGGCTCTGGATACAGCGCACTGCATCACTCTGCCAAGGCTGCTGCTCAAGCCTCTGCCGCTGCTGCCTCTGCTACGGCTTCTGCTGCTAGTGCTGCTAGTAATCTGTTCTCAAAGGTTAGTGCAAAGGCTACGGCTGACAGCCCCTACACCGTTGTGTCTGACACTGATGATGGCACTCTATTCGTTATCACTATGGATGGAAACGTCCAGTTTACACTGCCTGATATTGATACTGCTGGAGAAGGTGAACGTTACGGTATCCTACGTTCTGGTGCTTCGAATGCTTTAACTCTAGTTCGTAATGGTACTGACACCATTAACGGTGTTGCTGGTACATACACAGTAGAGGCTCTTGATGGAACCTTAATCCTAATCGTAGCTGATGATGCTAGTCCTGATAACTGGATTGTAATCCCGTGGACACAGGCTAAGTCTGGCACTGGTTTGTCACAAGCTGGCTCAGTAATCTCACTCGATCTAACCTCAGACCAAGCATGGACAGGTTCACAACGAGCAACCACAGTCGCACTGACTGATGGTACTCTGCTGGACATGAACACCGCACAGGATTGGGATTGGACACCTGCTGCTGCTGACGTTCTATCCTTTGCTAACATCACTAACGGTCAGCGTGGGATGATCCTACTGAATAACCCTAGTGCACATGCTATCACCAAGGCTGCTGCTGTTCATTGTGACGCAGACTTCCTCACGACTGTATCTGCTGCTGGTGTTTACGCCTGTTGGTACTGGACGGATGCTTCTGGTTCCATCGTGTATGTTGGCGGTTCTCCCGCACTGGCTACTTAGTATGTTTAGTGTAATGCCTCCCGCTGGCCCTAGTGGGTACTTCATTGAGAATGCGGTGCTGTTTGATGGTACGAGTGGGTATCTCTCAATCACACCAAGTGCTGGTAATCGTAAAGTGCATACGCTTTCCGTCTGGCTCAAGCAAGCCATTGGCCCAACGTCACAAGCAGTGTTCAGTTGCAGTAGTAGTGGGACTAACTATTCAGAGCTAACATGGAATAACTCTAGGTTTGAGAACGCAACAATAATAGCTAACGTACTTAAGGCATCATTGAAGTCGGCAGCACTCACACGAGATTATGCTGGTTGGGTTCACATTGTTGAGGTTGCTGAGTTCTCTAATGCTACAGCAGCGGATAGGCATAAGAGGTACATTAACGGTGTTGAGGTGACAGATTGGAACACTAAAACTAACCCTGCCACCTCTAACGACTCATGGATAAACGCTGGCTTGGCGCATAGATTAGGACTTGATGTAGGTGGTGGGCAGTATTGGGCTGGATATATGGCAGATGCAGTCTTCATTGACGGACTAGCATTAACTGCTTCATCATTCGGTGAGTTCAACGATGCTGGCATCTGGACACCTAAGTCCCCTAAAGCATTAACCTTCGGCACTAACGGCTTCTGGCTAGACTTCGCAGCCTCCGGTGACTTAGGTAACGATGTATCAGGCAACGCTAATGACTGGACAAAGAACGGCACCATCACACAGGTGAAGGATACCCCAAGCGATAAGTCTGAGAATGGTACTGCTAACTATGCTACGATTAGCCCGTTAGATAGGTCGTCATTCAGTACCAGTATGGTTCTAACCAATGGCAATCTCACCGTAGTTGACTCATCCACCAAGAACTCTTGGGGCATATCCTCACTCCGTATGGAGGAGAACAGTGGCATATACTATGCTGAGTTCACTGCTGGGGCAGACATTGCTAATCTAATTATGGGAATTTGTGGGCCTTCCAGACAATACACAGTTAATCGTACTTTATACCAAGAAGGAGATGGCTACGGCTACCTCCCAGATGGTAGGTACGCTAATAATAATGTCTACGAATCCCCCGGTGATCGTGCAACATGGGCTTCTGGTGACATTATCGGTATTGAAATGGATACGGATAATGGTTCTATAAACTGGTGGAAGAACGGTAATGATGAAGGGCAAGGCTACACGGGCGTAAGTGGCCCCTACTTCTTCGCATCAGCCCAAGAGTACGGTGGTACTGGCACTTGGGCGTTTAATCCTGCTGACATGACACACTTCGATAGTGTCACTAATGCACAAGCCCTCTCCACAGACAACATCACACGAAACCAGAGTGGTAAACTTGCGGATCACTTTGAGGCAGTGTTGTGGGCTGGTGATAATACCTCACCAAGAACCATAACATGTGGCTTCGGTCAGGCTGACTTTGTGTGGATGAAGAACCGGGACTACACTGGCGGCGGTGGGCATAACCACCTAGTATTCGACGCAGTCCGTGGGTTTGGTGTCAGCAAAGAGATAGCAACAAGCGGTACTTTTGAAGAAGGTTCTTCCACAATAGACACAGCCAATTACGGTTACGTTGCTAGTCATGCCAGTGGCTTCTCTTTAGTCGCAGGAACCACCAACGATAACTACACTAACGATAGCACCATTTGCTCAAGTATGGTGGCATGGTGTATCAAAGCAGCCTCAACAGC
>TARA_R110000851_G_scaffold236991_5_pt1 | contig 20306 bp, 24 predicted proteins | sample TARA_R110000851 | Tara Oceans TARA_R110000851 (sample SAMEA4397627) | marine metagenome | biome: Polar Biome; feature: [DCM] deep chlorophyll maximum layer (ENVO:01000326); material: water (ENVO:00002006), including particulate matter (ENVO:01000060) such as... | depth 17 m
GATTTATCAATCGCACCGTTTTTTCCTGCCACGTTATATACTCTCTATTGGTAAATCAGCACCACGCCATTTTAAAAATTTTGCAGTTCTACCTTGTGTTTTTTCTTTGGGATAAACATCTATGTGAATGTGATTTCTAAAAGTTTCTACAAGAACAGTTCTTAAAAAAGGTAATTTAGAAATATTATTACGCAGATGTTCAGCGGCTGCAAACATTATTGCGTCTCTTTCATTTTTTGGTAATCCTGCCAACCCGCCGTAATCAACTGCCAAACCTTGGGCATGAAATGAGTTTGGATTTCCACCTACTGCGGAGTTTACAGCATCACTTCGGTATACACTAGTGACTACAAATCTATTGTCAATTTCATGTAATACTGGGAACAAACTTGGAATTACTTCTTCGTCCATATATCTTAAGTTTGCTAATTCTTGATCATCGTCAGGACTATTATCTAATCCTGTGCTTGTTTGAAACAAATCATATTGAGGACAATCGGGTGGTGGTGGGGCAGTGTTTTTGGGTTGTGGTGAGCCAGCTTGTGGTTGTTCAACATCATCATCGTCGCCGATAAAAAAGTTTTTAATTCCTTCGCCAATTTGGGAGAGTTTGTCCACAGCGTTTCTTAAATTTAATCCATCGGGTGCCCCGTTTAATGTTACTTTTCTGCAATTAGCAAATGCGGATGATGGGCTGCCTGTAAATGCTGCATTAGATTCATATGGTGTACCGCCCTTGGTAAAGTAAGGACCAAGGTACACGGGGTTATCTCGCTTTTTATAGTCTCCAAAATCTACCAGTACAACGTCACCAGGGACTGCACTTTGAATTCCAGATTCTCTAGAAACATAAGTTGTATGTAATTCAATATATTTTTGAGCTTCACTTTCCACCTCAGTGTTTAGTATATGCTCTCCGTCAGTATAATCAGATGGGTCTGGAATAAATGCATCTAGTTCAGGTATTCTTATTTTGTAAGCTTGTATATCTTCAAATAATGGTGAGTCTGTTAATGATCCTTCTCCAAACATTTTAGAAAACCAGTGGCTATAAAAAGGAGCATCGTCTTTGGATGGAATAGCTTCAACACGTAAGACTACGCCCAGATACGGGCCTGCCTTGATAAAGTTTGGTTCAATAGATTTTTCAATAGATAAGTTGATACCTCTTAGAAAATGACCTTTATTTGAGATATCTAATTCGGGCTCTAATCCTGGGGTTTTTGAATCCTGGGTGAAGTTGAGGCGTTTGATAGTCATTATTTTTCCTCGTCACTCGGTTCACTTTCGTTTTGTTTTATTGCTTCGTCTTCTTTGATCATATCAAAAACACTGTCTTTATCTTCACTAGAGAGGCCAGCAAAAGACGTACTTTCTTTTTTCTGTATGATTGCAGACATTTTTACCAATTGTTCGTTGGAACGTTGAAGAGTCTCTACATATTTAGAGGCTATAAGGCCAAGAGTTTCATGAGTATGATCCCCTTGAACTTTCATATGTTTCATCAATTCAACTAGAAGCGAAGACGTAACAGCACGGTCATCGCGTATATTACTGATTGCTTCCTGTATAAAATGTTCTAATTTCTGTTTGCTCATATATAATTTCCCTGACCGTTCCGTTATTCCAATCGCTCTTGAAAGTTCTATATTTAATCCTAAGTTTATTTAAATTATTAACAACTTGTTTTGTGTTAAGACCAGTTAGTTCTCTCAAGTATAAATAAATAGCTTTCTTGTTGAAAATTTCAATATCTTCGGGGTTACTTAAGAGAACCTTGACCGCTTCATAAACTCTTTGTTCCTGTGGCTTCATGGGCATTTGGCCCCATTCATTTATTTCCATCCAAAGAGCTGACCAAAATTCATATTTTTCTCGTTCATGTACATAATCGTTTTTTACAGTTAAGTATTCATTCTCAACTCTTTTAGGAATATCTTCGTACTGAACTTCTCTCCTTCTGGCATTAGCATGTTTCTTAACTTTGTGTATAAACCAGTTTTTAGTAATAACACTGAAATAAGAAAATGCTTTTGATCCCTTGCTTGGATCGAATTTTTCTAAGATTGTTGTAAGCCAAACTTTGCACTCATCTTTAAGTTCATCAATATTTGGAAGACTAGTAAATTTATATGTATAAACTATTTTATCAACCATTTCGTTAAATGCCGGTTGTATCCAGTTTTGATATAAAACTCTTTTTTCTTCCCTATCTTCACTTAAGCAATATTGAATAATTGCATTTTCATGATCTTTGGTAAAATATTGTTTACTCGGTTTCTTTGGCATTTTCTTCCATATCCTCTTCTTTTCTTAAGTCTCCTTTGTCGAGAAATATTTCAGATCCTTCCGGTGCAGCTTCAAGCATATATTCTTCTATATATACCTTTAGTTCTTTAGAGTGAGAAATCAAGCCTTGAATCGTTGCATCTCCATAATATACATCCAAAGAATGAACATTTTCTAAATGATTCAAAAATTCTATTACTGATTTATTCACCTCGCCAACGGTATCTGTAATAAAGTATATTTTCTTTAGTAGCCTAGTACTGTACCATGCTAAAAGACTAATTACTCCAACCAACGATACGTTAGCGACAACTGAGATAATAAAAGGTATATCTATAATTATATTTAAATTCTCGTTAAGCATCGTAGTCTTTCCGGGATTCTTTTTTGTGTTGTTCTAGAATCTCTTGATTTTTTTTAATTCCTTGCTTTACAACATCACCAACTTTTTGTTTTTTAATCACTTTTGTGGACATCAATGAAGGAAGTTTCTTAACTTCTTCGGAACCACATTCTGTACACTCTGTTAAGCTCTCTTTCATTAGGTGAACTACATTTAGTGTACTGTCACAATCATGACAAAAGTAAGTGTATCTAGGCATGATTAGTCTTCAAGGTTAAGTGTGTCTTCACCATTAACTTTAAATGATGGTGGGTTAGTAACCACAAGTTCATCAACTTCTTCATCTGAAGGTATAAAGTCAAATCCTTGCAAAACAGGTACGATATCCGATTGTTCCAACAAAGATTTTTGAAGGGCCATCATTACTGCCCCCAGTGCTTGGTGTGATAATTTCATATTATTCTCCTAATTCTTTCTTTAATAGTCTAAAGCATTCATCGATGCCTTGATTAATTTTCATTTGTGGCTTCCAGCCTAATTTAAGTATAGGGCTAATGTCAGCTTTTGTTAAATAAACATCGCCCTTACGTTCTTCTATATAGTTAAAATTAACATTTGGAAAATGTTTATTAACCATTTCTTTTATTTCATTTAACGAAATGTTGTTACCAGTCCCTATGTCCAGAAAACATCCATTTAATTTTTCTTCGTATTCCATACAAAATAAATTAGCAGACACAACATCAACCAAGTGAGACATGTCTCGTCTTTGTTCTCCCGTGCCTGTAATAAACGGATCCTTGTCATCTCTAATGTGTTGCATCCAGTTTGCAACAGCGGTGGCATAAGGCCCCTCTGCTTTTTGGTCTGGTGAGTATACATTGAAATATCTCAAGCACACCGTATCAATGCCGTACAGCCTCGCCCAGACACCGCACATGCTTTCCGGCATGTATTTCGATGCCCCATAGGGGTTTTCTGGTCCTTGGCCGTTACCGCGAACTGAGGACGAACTAGAGTATATAACTCTTTTGGCCCCTACGTGTCGAGCAAATTCAAGTACATACAATGTACTCAAAACATTATTTTCGATTACTTCAACAGGGTGTTCAACACTATAAGCTACTCTTGGAATAGCAGCAAAGTGAAAAATGTATTCTGGTTTAAACTTTGAGTAGTAATGATGAAAGTTTCCATTTAAATCTGGTTTCAAATCTACAAGGATATCATGGTTATGATCTTTTAAATCAATACCTATAACTTCATGCCCTGTATCTTCAAGTTGTTTAAATACTTTAGAACCAATATAACCCTTGTGACCTGTTACTAAACACCTAGCCATTATTTCTCCTTTTCTTCGTCAACCCAACCCGTTGCATCCGGTTGAGCATAAGAAGTTTTTTCTTCCGTGACGGCACCTTTAATTCGTTGCCAATCATAATCTTCTCTTACTTCTAAATTTTTATCCCATGCTGCACTCATAACTTTTGGTTCTACACCTATTTCCTTAAACAAACTAATAAATGCGTTTATATCTTTTGGAAAACATTTTCCACCGAAACCATACGAACCATCGTGCCCAGGAACATCTAAATGTGAATTTCCAATTCTTCCATCGGAAACAAAGCCAGCCATAGTTTCGTTCCAATTAACTCCAAGGACATCAGCGGCTTGCCTCATTTCGTTCATAAAAGAAACTTTAGTAGCGAAAAAACAATTACCCATGTATTTTATAAACTGTGCTGTTGTAACGTCTGTTTTAATAATCTTAATATGTGGGAACCTAACTCTGAACAATTCTTCTACTCTATCGAGATGCTCTTCTTCCCCACCTAATATAATACGAGGTGCATTAATAAAATCTAATCTTGCGCTTCGCTCTGTTAAAAACTCAGGACTGTGTATAATTTTTAAGTTTGGATATTTTTTAATTAATTTTTCAATTGTACCGGGAGTGACGGTTGACTTGACTATGAAAATATTGTCATTTCGTCTGTTTAACTTACTTATATTATCGAACGCTTCATACATAATCGTGGGATCAATCGAGCCGCCCAAAGCTCCTCGCATGGGTGTTGGGACTGATACAAATATAAACTCTGAGGCGTTAATGACCTCTTCTAGCTTGTGGGTTGTTTTACTGATATCTACATCATAGATGCGAACATTCGCGTGTAGTGAGAAACCACTGGCTACTGCTGATCCCACAAAGCCATTACCTATAATACCTATGTTATGTTTCATGTTTTTATCCATCTAACAGTTAAGTTTACCAATTCGATCAAGAAATTTATTTTTATACGAGTGGCTTGTCTCCGTAGTTAAAACAATACTTTTTCTTACATTTAATCGTGCTCTGTTACCGGAATGAAAGCCACTTGACTCAAACAAAAAACAATCGCCAAGGTGTCCTGTGCATATAAGATTGTTATACTGTTTGTCTCTTATGGTTACTTTTTTATTATCAGATGTAATTTTATCTAGATAGTTGTTAACATCGTTATCTGAGATGTATCCTTCGTGCTTACTTTTATTTTTAAGTATTTTAGTTTCATTCGTGAACAAAGAACTTTTCTTTTCTTTTTCTAAATTTGTTGTGCAGTTATGTGAGCCCATAGCGTAAAACATCGGGGCGGCATCGTAATTAACATCGTTCAGCAACACCATGACCTTCAACTGATCTCTCAAAGTATCTAAATGCCACTTATTGTGATTAATTGGAGCAGGGCTTATCCACTCTATGTTTTGTCTAACAAAATTAACTTCCATCTCTCCTACATTATACCACTTGGAGAATATGTTTTTAAGTTCTTTGTTGTTAATCAATGGTTTTATTCCAGGTATTTCAAACAATAAGTTTTTTGATTGCATCCTAAGTTGTCCATCATTATCGTTTGATTTAGCATTGTAAAGAGTACGACCGAAGGAAGGATCAGGGTGGCCACGAACATAGCCTGCAAACTTAACATCGTCGCCTATTTGTTGCTCTGCCTGTACCTGAAATTGGGTTAGCTCTGCTAAGTCTTCTTCGTTAAATAAATTAATTTTAGAAATCCCGTGCTCTATCAGCTCATTCAAACAATTTTTAATTTTATTTTCTTCTTTAATGTTGCTCTTACACAACAAATATCTATAGTGGTTAAAAAGATTTACTAGTTTAGCAATGTTATCTTTGTCTTCGGATAGGGCAAAAACTATTTTATCAACTTCTTCATCATCAATAATCACATCAAGGTTTTCCTGAAACCTTAGCTGATCGGTGACTAGATAATCTTCTACGTTTTCATCATTGTGTTTCATATCTTGCCAAGAAAGATAAATATCATAATCAAGATTTTTTTCTAAATTATATGCTTCGTAATCAAAGTGTAGCTTATCTATTATTTCTTTTATATAACTCATTTCACCACTTTATAGTATTTCTAATTTTAACCATATTTGTATATAATTTAGTATAAGTATCATAATCCAAAGCTTGGAGTGGATCACTAACCGAATTCGGTGGATCATAATGAACTTCAACAATTGTTCCATCTGCCCCAGCAGCTACGGCGGCTTGTGCTATTGAAGGAACGTAGTCACTAATTCCACACGCATGACTTGGGTCGATAATAATAGGTAAGTGAGAATATTTTCTAACTGCCGGGATGATAGTTAAGTCGGTTAACCATCGAGCGTTTTCATCATGTGTTGCAAATGCATTTACACCTCTTTCACAAAGAATTACTTTTTCTGTTCCATTAGCAAGAAGCCATTCTGATGCTCCCAGAAAGTCTCGCAGTGTTGCTCCTGGGTGTCGCTTTAACATAACTGGCATTCCTAGTTGAGCTACCTCGGCTAGTAAATTGTAGTTTTGCATATTTCTAGCACCTATCTGGAATATGTCAGTAGCAGGTTCAATTTTTTTAATATCTCGAATATCCATAACTTCTGTAATAACCTGCATGCCTAAATCATTTTTAACTTCCTTTAGGATTTCTAGGCCATCTTCTTTAAGCCCAGTGCTTGCATATGGGAAGGTGCATGGTTTAAATGCACCGGCTCTAAAGAACTTAACTCCTAAATCATTTAAGAAGGAAGCAATTCTATATACTTGTTCGTATGACTCTACACGGCAAGGACCAGCAATGCTTAGTAAATCTCGACCAACGTAACAGTCTCCAATTAAAAAATTGCTTTTGTGCTGTGGATTGTTTTTTGATGACAGTTTTAAATTATTTTTTTTGTCTTTGTCAGTAATATCTTTCATGTTGTTCCTCAATAATAATAATCTAAGTTATTAATTTTTTTCTCTCGTTCTAGGGCTTTCTCTGCCAAATAAAGAGTTCTTTCATCATGAATATCAATCATACTATATTCATCTTCATTTTCTAGTATGTAAATGTTTTCACCAATTCTGTACTCTTGTTTAACAACTTCAGTTCTTGTTGCACAAGCGATGCCTGCGTCTTCTCGTAAATATAAGTTTCCTTTTTGTCTTGGTGTATATGTTTTACTAGACATTCTTTGGTATCCATCGTTGTCTCTACGCCAAAACTTTTTATGAGTTGGGTGAGCAACGAAAGCAGAATCAAGGGAATCATCTTCTTTTAGTTTTTCAACTAAGTGATCAATCATAAATCTTTTTCTAAAGATGTCTGTGCATTGTAAGTATACAACAATATCTGTCTTGTAGTTTTCATTTTCTTCTAGCCACTCAACAGCATGTTTCAAAGTACTTTCCGGGGTTGCCGTATCGTTTGCTAGATGATTCGGCCTAAGAAAAGGTGCTTCTGCTCCCACTTCAATCGCTGCTTGTTGAATCAACTTACTGTCCGTACTAACTATAACTCGGTCTACATTCTCTGCACTTAGGGCAGCTTTGACTGTGTAATAAATTAAAGGCTTACCCAGCAATGGTGCGATGTTCTTGTGCTTCAGGCCCTTTGAACCGCCTCTTGCTGGTATGATAGCTGTGACATTATGTTTTTTCATTATCCCATTCCATTCCATGTAGCACAACAAGAAGTCCAATGGTGGTGGCAAATATGCTCCGAATCGTAAAGGGAATGATATTCCTTGTTATATAATTCTTTTGCCCATACTCTATCTTCTTTACCAGATACTTCTTCACAAAAATTATTTTGTTTCCACACGGCCATGTTTACAAACGAAAAAGCATTGTGGAAAAACACACTATCATCTCCACTGTTTTCTTTTAAATTTTTTATAATTTTGTCGTGTGAAAAGTTCTCCCATACATACACAGATTTTAGCTTTTTGCCTCTATAAATCGGGACTTGCTTACCTATTATACCAAAACACTTATTGTCTGTAAAATGTTGCACTATCTTTTCTGCATTAATATTTGAAACTGTACAATGTGCTGAGATTAAACATCCTGCTTTTGATTTTTTAGACGTGGAGGATAAACCCAAATTCAGTGCTTTACCGGGGGTATATTCTTTTCTAGGAATAGTAACAATTTTTAAGTTTTTGTTATTAAACATCTTAACTATTTTAACCGTATCATCCGTTGATTCATTATCAACAACAACAATTTCATATTTACCCGATACGTTATCCATAATTGACTGAATACAGTGTCCAACCCAACGTTCTTCGTTATATGTTCTGACTATAAATGATAACATCTTTACTCCTGAATTACAAGATCTAATATCTTTTTCGATGAATTACCGGTAAACAAATATTTGTTTATCACATCATCGTATATTTCAACCGGTGTTTTTAGAATTTGTTTAATTGAATTTGAAAAATCATCAAAACTAACTTCCGATTTCAATACTTTGCAATAACTGTAATCATACAGGAAATCGTAGTCTCTGGTAATATGTTTTGGTTTAATATTAAAATCTATTAATGGTGTTTTGGTCATGACACATTCTTTCACGGTTGTTGAGCCAAAGTTAATCACAACCTCAGATAAGTTCATCAGTTCAATAGTGTCATGTGGGTACCAAGAATAGTCCATATAATAGTGATCACCTTGATGTTGTTTTTCATGTACGGGGTCTTTACCCCTTGTTTTGACAATTATTTTAAATCCCATGTTTTTTAAATAACCATATATAACATCAAGATTGATTTGTCCAAGATCTCTTCTTCTCGGAAACACTACAAGGGCATATTGATTTTCATCAAGCTTATACTTCTGGAGTAGCTCATTTCTATTTTTTGTCTCGTAATCATATTTTGGGCAACCAAGATATAAATTCTTATCAGAAATTTTATTATAATATTCTGCTACAAACTTACTTGGAAATATAACATGATCAACTTTATCAACATAGCTGTCATATAATTTAAAAAAGTCGGACATGTATAAAAGAGAATATGTCTTGTTTGGCAAATCACCTATAACCTCTGTGCCGCAATCTTCACATAATAGAATGGGACCAGTATGGTTTTTAATTTCGTCAATATCGAATAACTTAAAATTATATTCTTCAGAAAGTTCTTTTATATAAGATATATTTGTTTTTGCACAATTATAATGTCTTGAGCTTTTGCCAACAAATACATTGATATCAATACCTTGCTTATTTGCCTCCACAATCAAAGGAACAATGTATCTAACAAACGTCATCTGGTATAAGAGAATGTTTACTGGTTTTGTAGCCACTCTTTTACTCTATTTTTCCACAAGATTACTGCCTCTTCTTGACTACCTCTTGTTAAAGCTCTACCCAAGTGGGTTAATATTGGGGTTCCTTCAAGTTGATATTCTTCACCACGCATACCCTGTTTCATAAATTTTATATCACCAATGTCTATTCTAGGACTAACCAAAGGTAGAGCTATTCCCTTAAGGCCCGCTTCATGTAAACGTTCTGGAACTTGTGAAGCAGTATCTAAGAAAATCTCATCCCCAATATCTCTATTATATATTTTACAATTTTGTTCATTAATTTGAATGTATTCGTGTGCTGGGATCCAAGACAAGTCGGTTTCTTTTAGCTTATCGACTAAAAACAATGACATAATTGCATTTGGGTTTTTCATGAATTTTTTATCATCGCAGCCGTATTCTGTTCCAATAATTATTGTTTTATCGTCCAATAAAGATACTAATTTTTTATCCCAATCTTTACATAAAAAAGCTGTATCGCAGTCTATAACCATGCCATACTCTGAGTTCATTTCATGAAAAAGTCTGTTTAATATTTCTCCATGGTGAATGCTGCTTCCACCTGCTACCTTACCAGTGTGAGTATACGATGGGTGAACCAATCCTCCATGAAAAATCTTTTTTGAATATTTTGTTTCTATTTCTTCTAAAAACTTTTCATCAACTCCATACATATTTATCCCAAGCAATAACTCAATGTTATGTTCTTCGCTTGCTGTTTTTTCGATTGATTCTATTAAAAACTTAGTAAATAGCTCTGAATTGGTTCCGCAGGGTATTCCAATTTGAATAGTTTTTTTCACACGTTACTCCTCATAATTTTATTTTGATATACGTAGCCATACATAGCCAACCAGCGAATTATGTCGCAGTTATTGTATCCCTTTTCCTCTACGTGAACATCTACTTGGAAACCAATATACGCATTCTCCCAATTTATGTTACCTGCTAAAATAGCATCAATAATACTTGGTTTCAATTTAAATGTAGTGTCGGTTACTACAACATCACTAGTGTCAAGAACCTCAACGGATTCATCGCCAACTTTTAATGTAACTGTGCAATTAGTAGAAGAATCTTCAAACCCAATTGTTTTTCCATAGACACCTGTTTTAAACTCTCCCTTTGTAGTACCCTTTTTTGAATTTACATATTCATTAAAGTTTTCTAGGAAATAAACAATTTTTTCTAAACGTTCGTCTTCCGAATAGATTTCACAACCATGTAAGTGTGAATCAGTTTCTTTTACTATGTTATAGTTTTGATAATAATCCACTGATGATTGTTTTAATTCTTCTTCGGTGTAATAACTCTCTCCAAATAATTTATTTACTTTCTGGAAATCAAACGAGTCGCCGGGATATACTTCAAGTATTTCTACTTGTCTATCTTTCAAACAATTTTTTATAAAATCAAAACTTTTAAAGCCCGATAGACTTAATAGATCTGGTTTGTCTTCCACAAAAATTTTTGTGTGTCCTGCGTAATTTAAAAAATACTTGGCACCAATTGATTCAGCGTTATCAAGAGAGGAGTTTGTCATAGTTATTATTCTATTGTTGGCTATGTCAACTTGTTCTTCTCTAGAAAAGTTTGTGTAACAGTAGGGGAACCCATCAGCTAAATTACATTGTGACATAAGCAGCACATTGTTTTTATTGGTTATTCTTTTTACATCGCTCTTTATTGTGTTTGTGCAGAAATCATCAAGTTTTTTCCAATTGTCATTTGCATGTACAACTAGTTTGTCTTTTGTTCTAATTGTGACGATGGCATCATCATGGGATATATCGTGGTGAACAAAGGAACGAAAAGAATAAACTCCATGCTCTATTTCTCCACTACCAACTTCTAAGATATTTTTAAATCCAATATTCTCTATTCTTTTACGAAGGCCGGGGGCCGCAAACTTAGGTATGATAACAGTAGTTTGTTTCGGAAACATCTGGAGGTAATCGTTGTCACAATGATCGTCATGACCATGAGATATTACTATAGAAAAAGAACTTCCTCTTGATTTTGCTAACGCTGCTAAGTATACGGGGTTAATAGCTGATGGTGGAGCAGAAAGCCAGCTTCCAAATGATGGTTTAATATGCCACGGATCTAATAATAAAAAGTGACCACTATCTTCAATCAGCACAGAAGCATGATTGAGATATTTAATATTCATTCACTACACTCACAATTTTATTTCTATCTTCTTCTGTTAACCACCACCCGACAGGAATGTTAATCATCTTAGAGCAAAATTCATCACAACCTGGGAGATTGGATTTACCGTACTTTTTAAACACTGAATAAATATCATTCCTGACGTGAACTACATCAGAAGAAATTCCACAATCTGCCAAATACTTTTTAAAATCTTCTCTATCATCAACCAGCACAGAATATATCCAACTAGAAGATTCTGATTTGGGATCTCTAGTCATTTTTTTAACTTTAGAATTATTAATGTGATTATCGTAGAATTTAGAATTAAATTTATGTTTTCCGATTAAATCTTCAACATGTTTCATTTGCTCAATTCCAATAAGAGCGTTCAGATTATTCATGTGAAACTTATAACCACATTCAGTAATGTCTTGTTCCCATCGAGAACGACCTGTCTTAGCCGTAAACTTTCTATCCAGGCCAAACCATCGAAGCTTTTTGATTCTCTCGTCATCAAGCGGTGAGGCACTACAGATGGCACCTCCATCAGCCGTTGTAAGGTGCTTGATAGCTTGAAAGGAGAAACATGTGTAGTCACTATGGCCGCCGATTGGTCTTCCATTGTAGGTGGCCCCAAGGGCGTGTGCGGCATCTTCTACTACCTTCAGTCCATTACTTTTGGCAATGTCATTAATGGCATCAATATCAAATGGCTGCCCTGCCCAGTGTACTGCTGCAACTGCTTTTGTTTTACTAGTAATTTTTTTAGCAACATCTTCTGGGTCAATGTTCCCGGTGTTTGGATCGATGTCAGCAAAAACTAAATTTACCCCAAATGAATCAAAGGGAACATTTGTGGCCATACATGTCATTGGGGTAACGATTACTTCATCACCTTCTTTTAAATCACACAAGCGATATGCTAAAGTAAGAGCACTCGTACAACTATTGACCAGTGAAGTATTTTTATTTTTTACGTACTCTGCAAGCATAAATTCAAACTTATCAGAATATTCTCCTTCAGTTATTGTTCCCTTAGCGAATAAGTCGCTAATCAATGGACCCAGTGTCTTAGGATCATGTATTTTAAATAACGGAATCATTTTTCCTCCAACCATTCTGTGTTTGTTACAGTCCATTCAATTGTAGATTTCATAGAGTCTTCAAAATTAACAGGTAGTTCCCACCCTAAAGTTTTCATTTTTTCACCGCTTAAGCTGTATCTTAAGTCATGCCCTGGTCTGGTGCTGTGGAAGTCTACCATTTCGTACTTTAACTCTTTACCTATCACATCTGCTATGATTTGTGCAAGCTCTAAATTGTCAACTTCTTGCTCTCCAACAATATTATATTTTTCTCCAATCTTTCCATTTTCAAACAAAAAAAGAATTGCGGCGGCGATGTTTCTAGCATGAATATAAAATCTACTGCCAGCTCTTTTCTTATCGGGATATGAATGAATAAATACTTTTTTACCTTCCATAACATTTTTAATTGTTTTAGGAATAAATTTTTCTACGTGTTGTCTGGCACCGAAAGCATTCATAACATTAATGCTCATCATTGGTACCTTATAGGTGTTTTCATAGGCTATACAAATATTTTCAGCAGCAGATTTACTGGCTGAGTAGGGATTTGTTGGCTTGTGACGATCCCATTCACCATAAGCAACATTATCTGGTGCAGATCCATACACCTCGTCTGTACTAAAGTAAAAAAACATCTCCAATTCTTTTAGAGTTCTAGCATATTCTAACATCTCAACTGTTCCATTAATATTATTATGAAAAAAGTCTCTTGGGTTTTCAATACTGTTGTCCACATGTGATTCTGCTGCCATGTGAATAATTATATTAACATCTTCTCCAATTTCTTTTTGAACCCCTACTGTAAGGGGGAGTGTAATATCTATTGGAAATACTTTAACTCTTGGACTTGGGTAAGCACCGCAATTTCTTAATCTTTCTAAACCAAAACTGGCGTAACTGAGCTTGTCAATTATATAAATGTCCCAATTTGTTTTTCTTAGTAAATGCTCTACCACATGATGCCCGATAAAGCCTGCTCCGCCAGTAATTACAACTTTCTTTTTTTGACTACAATAAGTCTTCATATCTTACCACCATTCGTATTTTATTTATTTTATCACCGTTGCTTCTAATTACAAAGTTATTTTCCACCGTTGCCTCTAAGAATCCAAGTTGTTTATATAATTTTCTAGCTCGGTTATTACTTTCTAAAACTTCTAGTATATAAGTGTTATATCCCATGTCGTTTAATTCTTTAGCAAACTGCCTAAACATGGGTTTTGATAGCCCCTTACCACGATAATCTTTATGTAAATCAGCTCCGATCCACAAACTTTTTGTTACATCATACCAATCACTGGTTCTGAAGTATCCGATCTTTTCTTCGTTAAGTTCTATAATAAAAAACTTAGGACTAGAACATCCCGTGGACTGTATGCCAGTTAATTGATTTTCAAACCAATCCTTTGACTCTTCTAGTGTATACTCACTGTCATCACTAAGATAAGATCTACAATCGTTCCTAACCTCTACAAAGAATGGAATATCTTCTAATTTCATTTCTCGTATTTTAAATTTCTTCATAGTAATCTCCAACTTGAAATTTCTTTTTTTGATTCCTTGAAGATTTATAGCTTTCTGGGCGGTATTGGCTTTTAGGGATAATTCTAAAATCAAAACTTACTCTAGACTGCTCTGTATTATTTAATTTATTACCGTGACTGAGGCAGGAGCCTTTCCAAATATAATATTCTCCGTATTTTGCATCCATGGCAGAATAATCTTTTTTGTCTTCTTCACTCTCAGCCCATATTGTATTAGTATCATAAGCATCCGTTAGAGGAAGATAAATACTTATTTCATCCCTTGGGTGGCCATACCCATCATCGGAATCTTTATGGAAACCATCTTCTTTTAACTTATACGCACCAACTGCCACATTATCTGGTAAGTGAACCCTAAACGTTGGACGAGCTTGATAAACCAGACTAACATCAAAATGTAAAGAGACCTGTTCTTTTATAAATTTTCTATATAATTCTAAAAATTCTGGCCAGCCGTTATTTAATTTAGAATAAAATTGTTTATGAATCCAAGTTTCATTATCATTATCAATATTGAACACTTCATTATAATTTATATGCCCCGGCAAAACATTATGAATATTTTCTAAAACTTCGTGAGAAAGAACTTCTTTTACAAGTTTAGCAAAATCATATTTACCAGTATCATAAGAATACTTATTCATCTACATCTGTTCCCAGAGTATGTATTTCACCAGTATTGGTATCTTCAACTACCATGTCTTTCTTATAGTTAACATAGTTTCCTCTATTAATCGATTGCCATGCTTCGTTCCTAATTTCTTCCAATTCTTCTGGTGGTATGATTGTGTTCTTCATGTTTGCTTTTTGCCAATGCATCTTATCAGGATTGAAGTCTCTTGGCAAGTTATTATTTCTAATCGCATAATCAAACATTGGGGTTCCCGGCAAAGGCATCACTAAAAAAAAGTTTGATGCATCAAGCCCATACTTCATGTTCTCTCTTGCAAAATCAATAGTACTCATAACTTCTTCTCTAGTTTCATCAGGGAAGCCAATCATATAATTTGCTGCGACCCTCATACCAGAATCTTTAATTGCTCTTACCAAACCTTCAACATCAATGTTATCTACTTTCCATTTGTTAGAACACCATTTCCTAATTATTCTTTGGTGTGCCGATTCAAACGGTAAAACAATATCAGTAAAACCTACTTCGGCAAGGAGTTCAATTACTTCATAATCTGGTTTTCCTCTTTTCAGTAGATGAATAATGTTTACTCCATTTACGTCTAAGATGTCAAGACCGAATCCAGAAATTTTCTTTAACATTCCAATAGCTCGTTTTTTGTGGCCAAAAATAGAATCATCTTCAATAAAAACTTGTTTAACACCAATTTTGTTTTTTAAAATGTCTAATTCTTGTAGAACCCGTTCGTCAGATTTAGTTCTAAATCTCCCAATGTCACCCGACATGGAACCTTCTTTTTCCAATGCAATGTGGCAATATGCACAAGAGAATGGGCAACCTAAAGAAGTCATCATAGAAGCATATTTAAGCTCTGTGCCTTTTTTGAAGTGGCCTCCGTGCGGTCTACCTATTTCCCAATATCTATCGTTAGGAAGCAAATCCCAGGCTGGCAAGGGTAGTTCATCAAGTTTCCAAACTATGCCTGAGTTGACAGGGTTGATTATCCCCTTTGATTTTTCCATTATTAGACCGATGTGGCTAAAATCATTTGAATTGTTTTCTAAAACTTTAACAATTTCTATAATGGTTCTTTCTGCTTCTGAGGTACAGATGATATCCACACCGGCATCAAAAAATAACTTTGAACGGTGTCGAGCGTTTACCCCACCAGAAACAATTAGCTTATCGGGAAAATGTTTTCTTATCAATCTAACAGATTCAAGCACCATTGTTTCTTGGTGTGAAAAGATTGAAGTGATGCCTACTAAATCAGCATCTTTTACTTGTTCTAGAATTCTTTCATCTGAAACCCCTGTTTTTAGCATGCCGCTGGGGAGATCACTTGAGTTGTAAAACACAGTGCTTAGATCGTCTTTTTCATTTCCAACACATGCATCAAATATTTCTACCTCATAGCCAGCTTCGCGCAATGCGCCTGCCAGCATAGGGTAGGCAAGAGAGCCGTTTGGCTTACACATGGTGTCAGGCCAGTTTTGCTCCGGTGGATATAATAAAACAGTTTTAATTGTTTTCATGGTTGCTCCCGATTAAAACTTAAGCTTGTTTCTTGATACCCTTTAACAATATATATAATTGTGGTGAATCAGTCCACAAAGCTAATAGCGATGTTGAAATATTAAATTTATCTTCGATTTCCTTTAGTTCTAAAACAGTAGGAACTTCGTTAAATATAGCTTGTTTAACATTGTTATATTTAAAACTTTTAACTCGCTCTTCAAATAGTTTGTATTGTTCATCTTCTAAAAATGATTCATCCCACACGGTAGACCATAAAAAGTTATTATCTTTATAGGCGTGTTCGTGTTCTCCGTTTTTTACCCATCCAATTTTGTAATTTTTGAATCTCCAATGATCCCCTAAGCCAAAATCTATGAATATCTCACCATTATTAGTTAAATTATTATAACATCTTGTAAAAAAATCGTTAAGGTCTTTTCCAAAATATGCACAACGTGTACATACAATTGTATCATACTTCTGCGGCAAAGTCCACTTAGAATTTATATCCCAATTATCAAGTTGTAAATCATATAAATCACCTTGAAACCAATTATTGTGAGTATATCCCAACAAAGCTGTTTTTCCTTTAGGCTTTATACGCTGAAAATAATAATCTTTTAACACTGGATCTGAACGGCCCATTATAACATGTCCTCCATAAAACAAAATTTAAAATTATTGTCACCAATAAACTTTATTAATTCATCCGTCTTATCTTTACACAAATAGTTACTATCCCATTCACAAGCGTGGTAAACAATTTCAGTCTTATCAAAAAGACTTAATTTTTTATTTGGTGGACTAACATTATAATATACCACGTTTTTAAAGTTGTGATCTTCTCCCTTATAATCAAGTGAACCGTCTGGATATTTATCGGGGGATAAAGCTAAAATTTCAAATCCAAAATCTTTTGCTGCACGTATGGCATCTGGTGACATTCTCCAAGCAGGGGGTCGTAAAATTTTCTTAAAAACTTTGCTTAAGCCTGCTTTTTCTACTTCATAATACATTTTTTTATAAAGAGAAAGAGAATCTTTATAATTTTTGTCTTTAAGTTCGTCATTGTCTGATCTCCATGGAATACCGTGGTGATAACCGTGATAACCTACTTCAAAATTATTTTCAGGTAGATTTCTTAGTTCTTCACAGAAAGAAGGAAACTTTGATAATTCTAAAGGTTGTGGGGTAGCAACATTCGCTCTCATGGTTCGCCAGTAAGCAACTGGTACAAACAATGTAAATTTAACTTCGGGGTATTTTTCAATAATCTTATTACACTGTTTGATTACTTTTGTCGAGGATAACGGATGAGGAGAAACATCGTCAATACTTATGTTAATGTTATGCATTTCATACTTCCAATATAATATTACAGTATTCTTTTATAACTTGATTTATATCTTCATTATACCTTAACACAGACTTTTTATATTGAGAATAGTTGTCAGAGATTTTTTCAATCTTTTCTACTAGCTGTTCAAACGTCTTATATCCTTCACCACGACGTTTACAGTAATCTACTATACTTCCACCGTCTTCATGATAAACAACTGGCAGACCGGAAGCCATGGCTTCTAGAACGTGGTTTGCACCAGCTTCTTCAAGTGAAGCAGTTACGTAAATGTCTTGCTTGGGTAAGAACTCTGATAACTCTTCAGCGGTCATTGGTTCGAGGCATTTAATATTTTTATAGGATGTTTCCTTTGGTAACCTTCCTACGTATGTAAAATTATAGTTTTTATGATCTCCCAGATACTCATCTAGTTTTTGGTACACATCAAAACCTTTTTTTGGATTTGTAGACCAATGGTGTGTAACTAGATTTATAACGTTACCCAACTTTGGATCCAATTGTTTATTATTGTGAAACAGTGGTAGTGGCTTATTGTTTATTATTTTAAAATTATTATTTTTAAATCCAATCCATTCTTTCGCCCAATGGCTAGTGAAAATCACAAAGTCAGAAAAATTTATACTTTGTTGAACCAAGTGTGTCAACTCTGGCTTACTGTGTGTCCCTAAGTCTCCCACTCTTTGAATAATTTTACAACCAGACGATTGTTGATATTCCAAAAACGTCTGGTACCATTCTCCATTATCGTTTGGGCGGGGATCAAAACAAATTATCTTATCAATGTTTTTTTCTAATTCATATACAACGTCTACACCAGCTTCGGTAAGTTTTTTAGCCAACTCAGAAACTACTTTGTTTCCTCCGCCCCATGGTCCAGCTATTGGTTTGCGATTTAAATATATTTTCATACTTGTATTTTTTTATAATTATTTAAATCAATTGCAGAACCTAGCTTTTTCCAGTTACCATCTGTGTCAAGCGGTAATTCCCAATCGCCATTTGGGATGGCAAGCTCTTCAATTGAATACGGTCTAAATTCATTTTTTTCTAATTTATCATATTCTACCCAACTATAATACAAAGAATTATCAGCTTCCCAATAGTCTCCATATCTTTTTCCATTTCTGACTCTTGCGTTTGTTCCGGTCTTATCAGTAGTAATGACAATAGCGGGAGGTTGCCAAGGCATGAATATTTTCTTTTCTCCTTGGAACATTTTTGCAACAGACAATCTAAAATTATCCTCTGCATTTAAATTGTCTTTTGCTTTCCATCCTCCAATTGCATCTACGTATTCTTTTTTTAACATTACGTCACCTGCGCCGCCTATAACTCGGCCAGCTTCAGTTGCAAACATTTCATTTTTAACTTTATATTTTTCGTAATATTTACTTTCCAATCGAACTTTTCTTTGTGCATCAAACATAATGGAAAACACGTCACTTCGTTCTTTAAATAATTCTACGTAACTTTTTAGCCAACCTTTTTTTACAAACTGCATATCTCCCTGTAGTGGTGCAATCAAATCCCCAGTAGCGTTATCTTTAAAAATATTTAATGCTTCTGCGAATGGACCGATATGCGTAACATCGTCATAATCAACATCAGGCTTTTTTTCTCTAGCACTTTTTTGATCAATAATAGTCCAACCTTTATCTTCAAGAGATTTTAAATATTCTTTTGTCCCTGGTTCTGTGCTGCTGTCATCAATACAAAGAAATTCAACGTCTGGGTAATCCTCAACTGACTTCATTAGTGATTCTGCACAACTTTTTAAATAAAATAAACGGTTATAATTTATAATTCCAAATGAAACTTTCATGATTTCCTCTTAACTAAAATGCCTTGTTCGTAAAAATAAACATAATCTATCTCTGTTCCTAAGAAACATTTTAGTGCATCTTTTGGAGTTTCGCAGATTGGTTCTCTGTCATTAAAACTTGTATTTAATAAAATAGGGACACCGCTTTCTTTGTGCCATTTACTAATAAAGTTATAATACCACTTATTATCGTTTTCAGTAACTGTCTGTAGGCGAGCAGTACCGTTTAGGTGTACAACCGCTGGAACTTTTTCTTTTGCTTCTTCTTGAAATTCAACAACGAAGCTCATATACGGACTGTCAATGTCTTTAACAAACCAGTTTTTAACTTCTTCTCTGAGAATTGAGGGTGCAAAAGGTCGATACCATTGTCGATGTTTTACTTTTTCATTAATTAAGTTTTTCATATCAGGATTTCTAGGATCAGCTAAAATACTTCTATTACCCAAGGCTCTTCTACCTGATTCTGAGCCGCCTCCATAAACTGCTACTATATTTTGTTGATCTAACAACTTAATAACATCATCATCACTGGCTTTTGTAACTTCTATATTATCCGTTTCATCAAGATGAGATGAAATCAAATCACTGTGATTAAAACCTAAATATGGTGTGCAGTTATCTTTCCATTTAATTCTTGGGTTATCAAGTTCATGGTGCCATATATATTGGGCTGCGCCAAGTGTTAAACCACCATCATGTGGAGTTGGAGTAACATAAAAGTTTTTATCAGGAAACCAATCAAGCATCTTACCCATTATTACGGAGTTTAATGTTACTCCGCCCGCAAAGCATATATTTTTAATATCTTTGTGCTTACTAATGTGTTCTTCCATTAATTTTTTAAAATACTTTTCAGTTGCACTCTGTAAACCAGCAGCTAAATCAAATTGCTCCTGTTCACTTTTTTGAGCTGCTTTTAC
>TARA_R110000851_G_scaffold333546_1_pt1 | contig 20303 bp, 22 predicted proteins | sample TARA_R110000851 | Tara Oceans TARA_R110000851 (sample SAMEA4397627) | marine metagenome | biome: Polar Biome; feature: [DCM] deep chlorophyll maximum layer (ENVO:01000326); material: water (ENVO:00002006), including particulate matter (ENVO:01000060) such as... | depth 17 m
CAACAACATTTGAATGGCCATTTACTTGGCATGATGCGGTCCTTTCACAATATTCAGCGCAAAAACTCCACAGTTAATGCAACAGTCCCATATACACATCAAGAAATGTTGGGCTAAATTGTACCTCCTTGCCCTATTCAGGCAATGAATAGACAAGGCTTCCCAGATAAGGAGCGCTTTTAACGATGGTTTATCAAATTGCATATGTAAGCGTTACAAACCGCCCGTTAGCTGCATCAGATGTTTCAGACATTCTGAACGTTTCCCAAAAAAACAATGAACGGGAACGAATTACCGGTCTTTTGATGTACCATGATCAGCTTTTCTTTCAGGTTCTGGAAGGTGAGCTATCCTCTGTGAAAACCAGTTATGAACGGATAGGTTTTGATGAGCGCCATCATGGTCTCGCTCTTGTTTGGGAAGGTGAAGTTGAAGAGCGAGCTTTTCCCGCTTGGTCAATGGGGCTTGCTGACCCGGACGCGTTGGGGGAGCAAAACAAAGCACACCTTAGATCACTAACAGAACTAAAGAGGCGAGAGGGGTCAATACTTACCGGGGATACCTTGGCAGAAGAATTGGTGCGTTCAGTGTTGGATGAGTTTCGAGGTGTCCAAGGACAGATGCAGACCCCCTACTGAAATGACTGCTGCTTTAGCATTTTCTGGTTTTTCGTCGCTTCTGATGTGATCAGCTATCTACTTGACGGTTAGCGACCTCTCAGCTTAGTGAGGCCATTACCCCGCCAAACCTTCTTGTCATTGTAAAGCTCCAGATTACCTCAATCTGGGCCGCCGGATTGGTGACTTCGCGGCTGTTGGTCTTTCGCTGGTTGTGTTCGGCATTGTGATGCCACTGATCGGGGCTGCACTGGGGTTGATCGCGGCCATCACTTGGGCATGTCTCAGGGCAGCGGTCTGTTGTTGATGGTGCTGGCGGCCAGCGCATCTTATATCGTGGTACCAGCAGCGATGCGCTTATCGCTCCCAAAGGCTAATCCGGCAATCTATGTCACGCTCAGTCTGGCTGTTACATTCCCCTTCAACCTAGTCGCTGGCATTCCCATCTATTTCGCTATTGCGCAGGCATGGCTGCACCCGTAACCGCTCAGCAGGCCCAAAATGGCGACACTGTACCCTAAGAAACGCATAGAAATCGTGATCGAACAGATCCGGGCAAACGATGCCATCGAGATGCTCGAGAACGCCGGTGCCAAGGGCTACACTATCTTGCGCAAAGTGTCGGGCAAGGACAACCGGGGGATTCGTGTTGGCGGGCCACTGCCCTATATCTTCGGCAATGTGATGATCATCGCGATCGTTTCAGACCATATGGCCACGAAGATTCTCAACAACGCGCACCTGTTGTTCGAAGATGTCGCCGGCATCGTCGCCGTATCAGATATGCAGGCCCTACGTTCCGAACACTTCTGAACTCTGGCCGCAAGCGCCAGAGTTGGCAGAAATCTTTCTGTCTGTCAGGCATTGTATTAAGGCTCATGCACCCCATCTAGGCGAGGTATGCCGGTGCCAAGGCTGGCCTGACGCCCATAAGGATAGTACCGTTGACTGTGAACACAGCCAGCCCTGGCGGCCAAAAGAATTTGCGCCGGATTCCGCCATGTCAGGCCGGGACAATTGGCAAGATGCAGGCGTTTCTGGAATCGGCCCGTTTCCAGAACGCGATCATCTGCCTCATCGTGATAAATGCCGTCACTCTGGGTCTCGAAACCAGCCCGACGGTTATGGCCGCTATTGGCCCGCAATTGATAGCACTCGACAAGCTGGTCCTCGGCATCTTTGTCGCCGAATTGCTGGCGAAGTTGGTTGTCTATCGGAAGCGTTTCCATAGGGATCCTTGGAACCTGTTTGACCTAGCCGTTGTGGCCATCGCTCTACTGCCCGCAGCCGGCGGCTTGTCGGTGTTGCGGTCCTTACGAATTCTGCGGGTGCTGCGGCTCGTTTCTGCGGTGCCGTCGATGCGCCGGGTGGTAGGGGCGCTGCTGTCGGCGGTGCCCGGAATCGCGTCGATTCTGGGACTGCTGTCGCTGGTCTTTTACGTGTTTTCGGTGATGGCGACCAAGCTGTTCGGTGCCGACTTTCCCGAATGGTTTGGCACGATCGGGGCCTCGGCGTATTCGTTGTTCCAGATCATGACGCTGGAAAGCTGGTCAATGGGCATCGTGCGCCCGGTGATGGAAGTGCACACGCTGGCGTGGTTGTTTTTCGTGCCGTTTATTCTGGTCACCTCGTTCACAGTGCTGAACCTGTTTATCGGCATCGTAGTTGACGCCATGCAACGGCAACATGAAACAGGCGATGCGGCCACGCCCGAGACCCAAGCCGAGGAAGAACGTCACGACAGGGCTGAGATCCTAAACGAGCTGCGGTTGCTTCGGCTTGAAATCGCGCAGATTAAAGATCGGCCCGGCTCCCCTTCCGATCGGTGAGAGGTAGCACAATAAAACCGGTTCTCTTACGTTACTTTATTTGGGGCCGGCCCAGATTATGCGTTGGCGCGCGCGGCCTCTCACTATGAGTTGAACCCATTTGCTGTAAATCAGATGATTCATTTGCTGGAAGAGCAAGTCGATTTCGATCGGGTTAATAACGGTTCTGCCACCAAAGTGTTTACGACCCCAACCGAGGTAAGCACCTTTTTCCAAAGGTATTCCGTCAGGGCGAGGTTAGCTTGGGTGCGGTCATGGGCTATTCCTGTCTACCCAATATGTTTTAAGGCAGTCGAGACTGACGGCGAGGCCTATTGGGACGGTGGTTCTAGTGGCAGTCTAGCACCCCCGCCGCGGCGATCCCCGATCGGATGCACGAGGTCACTTTCAATTCCCGCCTGATCAAGGGATCGCTTTCGATCGCATTGCTGCAGCGCATCGGAGGTAACCCCCGTCAGCTTGCCTCCCATAGGGCAAGGCCTTCGAGACTGTGCGCACGGCATTCACCCAGCATGGGAAGAAATACTCATGAGGGTGATCGCACGGCGCAGACTGTAGGCAATGGCCGTCAAACTGAACTCGGCGCGCGCGCTTTCCATTCTGCGTATCTGAAAGCCTCCTAGCGTATCCATTGTTTCACCGCATCAAACGGGTGTGTGACAACTTTCACGGCGTTTGCAGAGCACCTCGGTCAGCGAGTCCAGTACTGATCTGCGTTGTGGAGCCGCTGCGTGGCGATCAGCGCATGCTGGGTGCCCACAGCGATCTAGAGGTTCTATCCAACGCCAATGCGGCTACTGTAATGCATCGCCCTCGACCCTTTCGGCAAGTTTCCATTGCTTTCAAGGCGTTTTAGCCGCTCTTGGATCGCTGCGGTTTTCTTCTGAAGCTTCTGAACGGTGCTGTGCTCCGGCGCTTATTGCTCTCGCCAACGCGTTGGAAAATTTAGCCTTAGTGAAGTTGCGCTTCCCGCTGTTCACTGCCTTGGTCCGGGTGCCGTCGACCGCGATCAGCTCGCGTCCGAACAGATCCAGCTTCCGGCCCAACATCACGAACTGCCGAAATACCTAATCGAACGCCCAAGCAACCAGATCATTTCGAAGTTGCATCGCGTTTCAACCGACGGCTGGAACCCACCCGGGCCAAATATCCGTAGATGTAAAGCTACAAGAGATCGGCCGGATCGTATCCTGAACGACCGCTGATATTCGCCCGAACCCATCCGAGCCATTGTCTTCCAGATCACGCCCGTCAAAGAATGCGCCAATAACCCGCGCCACGTTGTCTGGTCCCACATAGTCGTCGTCCACAAAGTCCGACAAAGTCACGCTAGGAGCCCTGTTCGATTTTTCTTAGCATCTGGCTCGGTTGCATGTCCAATCATCGAAACCTAAATCGATTGTCGATATCACTTTACGATAGTCTGGGACGCTGAGACAGTCGGTTCATGGAACATCAGGAACTACTATCGGGGCTCATACGGCTTCACCTCCCGTATCACGCCGCCGACGGTGATATATACGGCCAGTGGATGATCGACGGAATTGGCACGACAGGGCTATCGTGTCAATGCCGCAACGCTCCATGCGATGCAGCGGAAAGGCTATCTCGAATTCCAGACCGAGCAGGCAAGCCGCTCTCAACGCCGACTTTATCGGGCAACGCCTTACGGCATCAAGTCGCTGGCACAGGCGCAAGAGAAAATCCGGGAGCTCTTTCATGAAGTCGGACCCAAAAACGAGGGAAGCTGAAATGCCAATGCCACAAGGGACGGCGTGTGAGGTTTTTCGCGCATTCCTGAAACTCGGTCTGACCTCATTCGGCGGACCCATCGCGCATCTGGGATATTTCCGGGACGAGTTGGTCATACGCCGAAAATGGATTGATGAGGCGGGTTACGCTGATCTTGTTGCCCTCTGTCAGTTCCTTCCCGGCCCTGCGAGTAGTCAGGTTGGGTTTGCGCTTGGCCTATTGCGTGGCGGTCCCCTTGGGGCTTTTGCTGCATGGGCTGCGTTCACACTTCCTTCCGCCCTGCTACTGGTGCTGTTCGCCTTCGGCGCGTCCGCTTTCGAGGGGCCGGTCGGCGCGGGACTGATCCACGGCCTCAAGGTGGTGGCCGTTGCCATTGTTGCACAAGCCGTCTGGGGAATGGCGCGCAACCTTGCGCCCGACCGCGAGCGCGCAAGCATCGCTCTTGCAGCCGTTCTGATCGTGATCTTCGTGGCAGGCTCGATTGGGCAGGTTGCGGCTATCCTCATTGGGGGCCTTGCGGGCCTCTGGCTTTGCCGAGCTGCCCCCGGTCCCGATGTCGGGCACCTGACATTTCGCGTAACGAAACGAATGGGGGCGATGTCACTGGTGGTGTTTGGCCTGCTTTTGCTCTTGTTGCCCTTTGCTGCCGGGATGACGCAGGGCGTTGCCCTGTTTGACTCCTTCTACCGGGCGGGTTCGCTTGTATTCGGCGGCGGCCATGTTGTGCTGCCGCTCTTGCAGGCTGAAGTTGTAACGTCCGCCGCGGTCAGCAATGATGCCTTCCTGTCCGGATACGGCGCGGCGCAGGCGGTGCCGGGGCCACTATTCACCTTCGCCGCCTACCTCGGTGCGGTCATGGGACCGGTGCCAAACGGTCTCATCGGGGCAACCATCGCACTTGTCGCGATTTTCCTGCCGGGCTTTCTGCTGCTGATCGGCGCGCTGCCCTTCTGGGACGCATTTCGGTCGCGTCCGATCACTCAGGCTGCAATGCGCGGTGCAAATGCCGCTGTCGTGGGGATTCTCGGGGCGGCGCTCTATAATCCGGTTTGGACAAACGCCATTCTCACGCCCTATGATTTTGCACTCGGGCTTACGGGCTTCATCCTGCTTACAGTCTGGAAGGCTCCGCCTTGGATCATAGTGGTATTGATTGCTTTCGCAGGTGTAGTGCTCGGCCTATCCTAACGGCTTTGATGATGTAACCGCCCCCCGACGGCATCGATGTGCCGAGGTGGGTCTGCAATGATCCACAAAAAGGAGAGCGGTCATGTCGGGTATTATCACGGTCGGGCTCGATTTGGCGAAAAATGTATTCCAAGTGCGACCAACCGAGACCGCGTAAAGCTCTCCCGGACATCTTGGCGCTTTAACTGTTCATCCCCACCTTTTTGACGGCGGGCGTTTCAGGGGCTCGCCAGTCCACGGGGTGACGCCTTTGGGAAACCCCTTGTATTCATCTTGCTCCGAGGAGTATCCGTCTTGGTCAAGTTACTTTTTCAGCCCATTTTCGTTGATCTCGTAGGAGCGCATTGGCGAGGACAAGCAGTTTGCGCATGACAGCCGTGATGGCTACCTTTTTCTCTTTCCCAGCGGCCACCAAATGATTGCACTTGGCTTTCAGAGCTGGATTGAACCGGATCGCGACGAGCGCTGGCATGAAGATGGCATAGCGCAAGTTTGGACGCCCACCCTGTATCCGCGCCTTTCCTAGCCATTTTCCCGAGCTTTGTGACATGGGTGCTAACCCTGCAAAACTGACGACCTCTTTGTTACCCAGCGTGCCAATTTCGGGCATATCCACGAGGATCATAAGCGCTGTGATCATTCCAATTCCGGGAATGCTGAAGAAAATATCCAGCCGTTCACTCATGCGTTGATCTTGGCGCGCCAATTCCAGCATCAGCGCATCAATTTTTTCAATATCACTTTCGATTTGGCGTAGGCGTTTTTCGAGCTGCTGCTTTACCTGAGCGTTAGAAACCGTAGCCTTGCGGGCCTTGGCTGCTGTACAGTCGGACAGTTTTCGTTCGACAACGCCGAAAGAAACAATACTTCAGTTATTCGTCATTAAATTTCAAGGAGAAACAAGATGACCGTTAAACTCGCAATTGTCTATTATTCCAGCTATGGTACCAATCACCAGATGGCCACCATCGCGACGGAAGCAGCCAAAGCCGCAGGTGCCGAAGTGCGCCTACTTAAAGCGCGTGAAACTGCCCCTGCCGAAGCGGTCAATAGTCAGGATGCATGGAAAGCCCATACCGAAGCCACGGCTGATATCCCAGAGGCAACCATCGAAGATATGGAATGGGCAAACGCCTATCTCATCTCCGCCGGTACCCGCTTTGGCGTGATGGCCAGCCAGATGCGCGCCTTCATTGACACGCTCGGTGGTGTCTGGGGTAAGGGGGGGCTCGCGAACAAGCCGATCTCGGCGATGACGTCTGCGCAGAACGCCCACGGTGGACAGGAAACCACGCTCAGCTCGTTTTACATCACGGCGATGCATTGGGGGGGGGTCGTGGTTGCACCCGGTTACACCGATGAGGTCGTCTTCAAGACCGGTGGTAACCCCTATGGCTACAGCCACACACAGGGCGCTGAGTTCTCCGAAGACGTGAAATCCGCCATCGGGCACCAAACACGCCGCCTTGTCGAGATGGCCGCAAAGCTCGCCTGAGGCAACACCTAAAATTCCCTGTCGGCGTAGAAATCCGGTGACCGACAGGGAAACATTCCTGACGCAGCGCATCACGGGCGTCAGGTTCTATCCTCACCGCCCTTGATCGAGCCGACCGCGCGGACACAACCGACATTGCCAAGGGGCTATTATGGAAGCCCTGAAAAAATCAAAACGACCTTCCTTGCCTTCGCTGCAGGTGTGTCGATACTCTTGCAGCCGGTCATCAATCGCATATGGCGAACAGGGGTCGGAAAAGTTGGCGCTCAGATTCCGTAGCGTTTCCAGATGTGCGCGGGCGACCCACCGCCAAGTTGATTTAGCTGTAGGATTTCACACCCAGTTGGAATAGCCCCCTATGCCGATCTTCTGGCAATTTGACTTCGATCTTTACAATCACCTCTCTGGCAGAAATATGCGGGTAAGCGAAAATCACTTTCTTTGGGGTTCGCAGATGGCTCTTCTGCCGCGTATTTCTTAGGGGTGCGTTTTTGTCAAAACTCGGTTCATTTGGGCCAGCAGTTGCGAGGGTATCTCCAATTGAAGCTGCGCGGGCTGGTCTTGGTGCTTTTGTCGGCCTCGCGATCGCTGGCTTTTTTGTCCTGTCATCCTCCATCGACCTGAACCTCGGCTTATACCTTGTGGCCCCTTTCGGTGCGAGTTCGGTCCTTCTTTTTGCCGTGCCCAACAGCCCTCTGGCACAACCTTGGTCGGCGATTGTCGGCAATACCGTTGCTGCCATCGTTGCGGTCGCTGTCTGTTTGACGGTGTCAGACCCTTTACTACGCATCGCATTGTCTGTCGGGCTTGCCATTACTGCAACGATCTCGTGCAGGGCGTTGCACCCCCCTGCCGGTGCGGTGGCTATGACCGCAGCAATGAGTCCCGAGGCAATTGAAGAGCTGGGGTTCATGTTCGTTCTGACGCCAATCGCTGTCGGGACTGTTCTGCTTGTTTTAGTCGCCATGGCGTACGGTCGACTGACGGGACGACATTATCCGTTCCGGCAATTCGATGACCCCAATTCGCACGGAACCACGGACCCTGAACCCATGGAACGCCTTGGCCTGTCGGAAACGGAATTGATTGATATCCTTGGGCGTTATCGGCAGTCATTCAACCTCGGTGTAGAGGATCTAGCCCGACTGATCGGGGCCGCTGAAATTCAGGCCGCCGCTCACAGGACGAACCCGCTAGTGGCCGCGGACATTATGTCGCGCAATCTCATCACAATCCGCAGAGATGCGCCTGTAGCCGAAATCGCGGGTCTTTTCCGGCACCATAGGTTTACTTGTCTGCCGGTGGTCGGGACAGACGACCATTTTTTTGGCGTGATCTTTCAGATGCATCTGATCGATCGCGCCTGTCATGTTGCCAACATCACCCACCGCACGTTTCGGGCGGCCATCGGGCGATTGATCGACAGGACAGGTGACGCGCCACTGCGTGCAGCGGACATCATGAGCTCTCGCGGCCCACGCGGGACGTCATCAACGCCATTGGCCGCCCTTTTATTGCTAATGGCCGACGGCGACGTTGATGCCGTACCAATTCTGTCCGATGATCGCATCATTGGAATCGTGACGCGCACGGATTTGATCAACGCCCTCGCACGGAGCAGTTTGAATACAGACGTGCAGTCGGATTTGACTACTTCGACCACAATAGAAGAGCGATAATGAAAAACAATTAACTTGGAAGTTCGGGCCCTTACATGACGCGCCCTCTCATTGACGGGCAACCTTTTGATCCACAGACCATGCAGAATGTAAGCCGTTTTCGCGCAGCAGAACTTGCCCGCCTAACGGATGCGCCGGCGATAATCCATACCGGAGCGCGCGGTTATGACCGCTAAACTGTCAGCAACGATTGATGCTGTTGTCGCTCCAAAACGGGACATGTAGATTGAAGCCTATGGCCAATTAGCGGTGCGTAATATGCGGCCAGATGGTCGGGCGGACCGATCCCGAAGGCAACGATGCGCCCCTGCCCCGCTACCACATCCAGCCTAGGAGCAAAAATCGGTAGGGGTGGCTGGGTCGCGCAGCGCTTTCAGCGTCGCGGCGTTCAGATCGAATAGCGCGGCCAAAGTATTGGCACTCTCGGCCGCGATCCGCGCGACCGAACGGTTCATCCGATTCGACAGAGCAAGTTCATCCTGCATCGCACGACACAGAAAGCGGAGCATCTCGTCCAGACCTGCAAACTCCAGCTTGCGCACCTTCCGAATCGCAGTCGCATCGGACATGCCCGTTGCTGCTCCCGGATCCTGCGCCGAGGCGAACAGCGCTTCCTGCCGGTGTGCAGCCAAATAGTTAGCAACGCGCGTCTTACTCAGCGTCAGTGAAGTGGCTAGCACCATGCGAGCGGCTATTAGCTCGAATCCATTCATTTTTTGGTTTTATCGGTTTGTCGCGATGATGTTTCAAAGTTTTCAACTTTCAATCTCGCAACGGGCGTTGACTCCGGACTACGGTACGGAGTGTAGGGTGATCAGCAAGAAGGAGTCGTAAATCATGCGTCGCACCATAAGCAAGGCCGCAAAAGCCGCCGACGTAAGCGTGGAAACCATCCGGTTCTACGAACGGCGCGGTTTGGTTTCGCAGCCCATGACGCCCGTGCGTGGCTATCGTGAATACGATCTCGACACCATTGAACAGATTCGTTTCATCCGCCACGCCCAAGAGATCGGCTTCTCGCTGAGCGATATTCAGGAGTTGATGGAGTTGCGATCCGATCCTGACAGCGACTGCTCCGATGTGCGGCTGCGCGCCGTCGCCAAGCTGCACGACGTGAATATCAAGATCGAGCGTCTGCTGCGCGTTCAGGACGCGCTTGAGACGTTGATCGCCGCCTGTCCGGGCGAGGGTGCCGTCGGTTCCTGTTCGATCCTGAAAGAAATTACGAAACATGAATCGCGTCCTGACTACGCGGTTCATTCTTCAAGTCAAACTTTAAAGAGGTCAACACTCATGAAAACTACAGAATTCACCGTCGACGGCATGCATTGTGACGGCTGCGCAAAGACCGCTGAGACGTTGCTGTCTGCGGTGCCCGGTGTGCGCAAGGCCGAAGTGTCATATGCTGATCGGCACGCGCGGGTCCTGCACGATCCAGATCAGGCGAGCGTCACCGATCTCTACGCAGCGGTCAGTCGGGCCGGCTATGTGGCAAGCGACAAATCGGAATGAATTTTGGAGGCGCGATCGGGATGATTCTGATCGCCCCGCCTGTTGTTTTGGACGACATTTCCGGCTCCACAATAACATGAAAGGACTTTGGCGATGAATGTTGCAACTCAGATCGACGACACGTCGGCCCTTTGGAGCGAGGAGCCCTCCGAGCGCCCAGACCGGGCGCGCATCCGGGCGCGCATTGGTGGGCTTCATTGCTCGCTCTGCACCGGCACTATAGAAAAGGCCTTGGGCCGACAGCGCGGCGTCGACAAAGTTGCCGTCAGCCTGACCCATGAACAGGCGCTAGTCGAATACGATCCGCAATTGGCCAGCCCGCAAGCTCTGCTGCAGATTCTGCGCGACATTGGTTACACGATCCACGACCCCAACAAACTGCGCCCTTTCGAGGAAGAAGAGCGGGACCTGGTCCGCGAAGGACGCAGGTTCCTGGTCGCGACGTCATTCAGTCTGTTGGCCGTTGCCCTGACCGTAACCCCGACCGGGCCGGTCTCGCTAATCCTTCCCACCGTGGCGACGATCAGCTTGATGGCCTTCGTGTTCCTGGTGCTGCGGGCCGGCGGAGTCGCACGGGCCACCTTTGGTTCGCTGGGCCTCGGGATCTTAGCCACTGCCATTATCGCGCTCAACACAGAGGAGGCTCTGACCAGTATAACGCCCTGGTTGGTCGGCGGACTCGCCGTAGCTCTCGTATTCGGAGTGGCACGCCACATTCTTATTATGGCGGTGCAGGCGCTTCGGCGCGGCATTCTCAACCAGCATGTGTTGCTGGAAGCCGGAGCTTTCGCAGGTCTTGCGGGCGGTGTCATTGGCCTGACGGGAAACTTTCCCGACTACCCGACAGGGCCATTTTTCGCGGTCGCTGTGATGGTCACTACCTATCATATCTTTTCAGAGTGGCTGTCGCTGATCGTCAAGACACGCTCATCGCAGGCGGTCCGACGATTGCTCGATCTTCAACCCGATACCGCGCGGCTGCTGCGCGATGGTCGGGAACTGGAGGTGCCGGTCGACACAGTCGTGGTGGGCGATCTGGTGCGAATCCGGCCGGGTGAGCGTCTGCCCGTCGATGGCGAGGTGGTCGACGGTCGATCCGTCGTGGACCAGTCACTGGTGACCGGCGAGCCGATGCCGGTCGAGCGTCAGCCCGGCGACGCGGTCGTCGGCGGGACGGTCAACGGTCACGGCACCCTGGTTGTCCGGGTCACGAAGATCGGCAAGGAAAGCTTTCTGCAACGCGTCATCAGCGAGGTCGAGAACGCGCGCGCGCTGAAGCCGGGGCTTTTGCACTTGGTTGACCGGATATTGCGGGTCTACACGCCGCTGGTGCTGACGATTGCGCTGGCGGCCTTCCTGGGTTGGGCGTTTCTGCCGCAACTCTTCGGTTTCCCGCCGGATCTGCAACGCGCCATCTTCGCGGGCCTCAGCGTACTGGTCATGGGCTATCCCTGTGCGGTCGGTATATCCGCGCCTCTGTCCATCGTGCGGGGCGCGGGCGAGGCCGCCGAAAAGGGCATCCTGATGCGGACCGGCGAGGCGTTTCAAGGCTATCGGCTGGTCCGTCAGATCGCCTTCGACAAGACCGGCACACTTACCGAGGGCAAGCCGCAGGTCATGGCGATCGACGCCATATCCGTTGATCGGAGCGCCTTGCTTGCGCTGGCGGCGGCTACCGAAATGGCGTCAGAACACCCCTTGGGCGAAGCCGTGGTCGCAGCGGCTTTCGCCGAAGGGGTCACTCCGCCCGATGTTACTCAGTTCGAGGCGACGCCGGGCTTGGGGGTTTCGGCACGGATCGGCGGGGCCGAGGTGCTGGTCGGCAGCCCGCGCTACCTGATGGCCAACGAGATAGACCTGAGCGCGCAAGAGGCTCGGATCGCGGGGTTGGAGGCCGAGGGCCACACGGTGATCGCCATCGGCCGCAGCACAGAACTGCTCGGTCTGATTGCCCTTGGCGACGCCGTTCGCCCAGATGCCGCCGAAACCATCGCGTCCCTGCGCCAGGCCGGGATCCGGACAATCCTCATTACCGGAGACAATCCAAAAGCCGCCGAGCACGTTGCCAATGCGTTGAAGATCGACGAAACTCATGCCTCCATCCTGCCCGGTCAGAAGGCAGAGCTTGTCCGCGATCTCCAACGGCGGGGACGCACTGCGATGGTCGGCGACGGCATCAATGACGCACCGGCATTGATGCAGGCCGATATCGGTATCGCCATGGGCTCCGGCACCGACATCGCCATCGATTCCGCCGATATCATCATCCTCAGCAATCGGATGTCCGCTGTCATCGAGGCCCGCAAGATCAGCTCCCTCGGTTATCGCAAGATGGTCCAGAACGTTTCGCTGGCCTTCCTGTTCAATGGCATCGGTGTGCCGCTTGCCGCGACCGGTCTGATCTTTCCGGTCTGGGCCATGATTGCGATGGCGGTCAGTGTCACGACGATCTTTGTCAATTCGCTCTGGGGTCGCCCCGGTCTTTTCATTCAGGCTATTCTGAGCGTGGGCCGGAAAGTCGAGGTACCGGCGTGACCGACCTCCAACCGCTTTTGCAGAACATCACCACCCTGACTCCCTTCGCGGTCGCACTGGTCGTCGTTGCCGGTCTAGTGGTTGGCGTGGCGCCCAGCTCGTTTCCGCTGATTTCTGTCGCAGCGGGGCTGTCGGCTGTACAAGATGCCGGGCGGACCGGCGGACGATGGGCGGGGATCTGGCGCTCGGTCGGCTTCGCGCTCGGCATCGCCAGTATCGATGCGATGCTTGGCGCGCTATTCGGCCTAGTCGGTTTTGCGGTACTGCGCGTACTGGTGCAATATCTGGCTTTCGCCTATGCGATGCTGGCGATCATGCTCATTGTCACCAGCTTGGCTCTACTTGGAGTGATCCAGATTATCTTGCCTATGCTCAGCCCGTCAGCGCGACCAGCCAGGAGCTTTACCAGCAGCTTCCTTCTCGGGCTGCCATTTGGACTTTCGACCTGTCCAGCCTGCACGCCGCTGTTGCTGCCGGTGGTCGCGGCGGCGGCGGGCTCGGCCGATCCGCTCATGGGCGCGGTTCTGATGGCAACATTCGGCATCGCACGCGGCGTGCCTATTGTGATCGCCGGGTCACTGGCGGGTGCAGCGACGCAATTTCCCCGAACCCGTCATCTGACCCGCTGGGTCGAGCGCGCAGGCGCCGTTCTGATGTTCGCGGCAGCGGCGTATTTCATCTATCAAGCTTTCTATTATGCCGGCTGGCTCGGGGGCTAACTAACTAAAATACGACACACATACCGCCTAAATGGATGCTCATCGCGCAAAACACCGGTTGGTGAGGATCATTTCCCGGCATTCAAAATTCCCCGCGGACCGTCGCAGGGCGGCAACCGAACGAACGTAAGCCTTCGGCGAAGGCTTACCGGCCATGACGATGCAGCGTCAGAGTTCCAGGAAGGGATTTATCATTACCATCTGACGGCTGACAAAGCGCCATACATGATCGACTGTTACCACGGAGGCATCAACGTTTCCGATTTACAGAGCCCAATGGCCCGCATTTCGCGGCGATTGCAGAGACGCTTGGGGTGAGCGAATAGGGCCTAATTCAGACGCTTGGCGAATATCCGATTGTTGTTATCCGGGGGCCTGTAGAGCCTCTTCAAGCCTGCGTGACTGCAACGGTTTAGACAGAACAGTTGCCGGCTTTGTGGCCGCGATACGCTCCAACTTAACTGGGTCTGTTGTTCCCGTTACGAACACCACTTTGATATCTGGACATCTCTTGCGAATTGCCTCGACAATATCACAGCCGTTTCCATCGGAGCTGAGGTCCATATCGGAGACAATCGCATCCGGGCAATGATCGGCGAAATTCCGTTCGGCTTGTGCGACGGATCCGGCGACAGCTAGCACAGTGTAGCCCGCGTCTTCGCAACGCTGCCAGATATCCATCGCGATCAACGGTTCATCTTCGACGATGACAAGTGTCTTAATTGGGTTCATTAGAAACTTCCCTTTAAAACCAAACATAGGAGTCGTCATTTCTGTTCCATAATTCTGACAGTTTTTTCGTAACCACCCGGCGTAGGCCGCCCGCGGTCAGCGTGCGCGTTAACGGTCCATTTCGATAAGCTCTTACAGGTTTTCGATACCCAACGGAGGGAAGACGCTGGCGTCGCCGACGCCGTAGACCCAGATCACGCCATCTTCGGCTTCTATATCGATGGCGAGATCGAAGACCCGATCGACGGTTTCGCCCATTTCGGAAGCAACGCGATCGATGGTCTTGACGGAATGCACCTTGTTGAGCTGCATGATCATGCCGCCGCGTCGAGGGGCCGGGTTTTCCAATTCTAAGGCAGAAGTACATAGACGCGCGAGACAGGTCGGGTACTGTTGAAGACATTCCCGTGACAGTTCAGGCACAATTATCGTGGCAGCCAACATTTGCAATGTAGCAGCAAATGTCCTCGCCAACGACAATAAGAGTGATGCTGCTGAATGTGATGCGGCCACCACCTCTAACGCATTGTTACAAATAGTGAAAAAGTATAGGGGGTCCTAAGGACTCAAAGCTTCTGCGGCCTATCCAAGCGCTATATCCTAATAGGGTCGGTTCCAAGAGGACTGGCCCTTCCAAATTACGCGCCGTCCGAAGATTCCGATTTTTCAGTTGAAGATATGATGTGGGCTTTGGGTAGTCTCATAATGAAGTGAAAACCGGCTTCGTCTATTTGGCGTTCAAAAGTGCCACGTAGCCGCCCCTCAACCATGGCTTGTACCAGTTGAGACCCAAACCCGATGCGTTCGGTATGTGAGGGAGCTTGATCTAAAAGGTGATCGCGCAATTCACACCACTCGATACTAACGACATCTGATGACGGATCGGTTTTAACTCGTATTTCCAGTTTGCTTTCGCTGCCCAAAGCGCCGTATTTCAATGCGTTGGTCGCCAATTCGTTGAATATTAACGACAGTGGAAGCACCGATTCACTGGGGATCATGATTGAGGGGGCCTCAATCTGAATTTCTTCCGGATTGGGCAGTATTTCAATCGAGTTAATCATGAGCTCCCGCAAGGGAATGCCGGTCTCTGCCTCGATAATTGCCATTCTATTTGAACGGCCCATTATATCAATTCTTCCGAGAAAAGCCTCATCAAGTTCCTCTTTGCAGGCCGCATTCCGAGAGCAACTGCGGTAGATGGCGGATAGCACCGATAGACTATTGCCAACGCGGTGCACCATCTCCTGCCTGAGCATCTCGCGGTTCTCCACGCTCTCTTTACGGCGGATAGCAGCACCGATCTGGTTTCCAATAGTCTTTAGCATGCGTAAGATTTCGGGATCCAAGCGAGATGTCTCTGTGCCGAAAAATTCCAAAACCGCGTGGATCTCGCCACCGTGCTGAATAGGCAGGGCCACACCCCTCGTCAGACCGACCTCCGCAAAAGATTCTCGACGAACGAAAGCTGACTCACTCGCAAGGCAGTCAAGCGCTTCCAACTTTCCAGTCTGCCAGGCACGTCCAGGAAGACCTTCGCCCAACTTAAATTGCAGATTGGCTGTTTCTTCGATCACAGGTCGGAAACTATCGTCCCGAAGGTGCCAAATGCCTGACGGGATAAGCGCTTGATCCGATCCTTTCCCCCTTCTTATAAAGAGGTGTGCCGCGTCCATTCCTGCTATCTGGCAGACTTGATCGAGGCAAAAAAGCGTGAATTCCTCAAGCGAGACATCGTCTATCAGCTTCTGGCCGATTGCCATGACAGCTTCGGCTTCGCGCGCACGAAGTTCTTGCTCACGGTTGAACCGCTCCTCAGCTCTCAAACTTCGGATAAACGCATAGAACATCGGTTCCCGGTTCTGCTCGTTCATCGGGAAGATTGAGAGCTCTACTGGAAATTCCGTGCCGTCATGGTGGATTGCTGAGATGCGAATTCGCTGTTCAAGAACGGGACCTTCACCAGTGCGATTATAGTGAGCCAAGCCGCGGGTATGACCCTCTCTGTGCTGAGGGGGCACGATGAGTTCGGCCATTGATGAGCCTATTGCTGCTGCTCGACTCCAGCCAAAGATCTCTTCCGCTGCGCAGTTCCAAGCCGTGACACGGCCCTCGGCATCCATACCGACCACGGCGTCAAGAGAGCGGTCAAACAATGATTTCAGGTAATCCATCCGGTCCCATTCCCCGAGTTAGGTCGTGTCACAAGGTAGAGGCCGAACGCGAAGCCCCGCTTTAGGTACCCAGAGACAAGCTGAGACACAAGATGTGATGGATGTTGGCCATTAGTACAGTGCCCAGTGACAAGCTTATGCATGTCCCGTTTGTCTCGGGTCCGGTCTGATAGACCTGTTGATCGTTCCCCCTCAGGCCAAGCGCAGGGTTGGCCTAGCAGGCATTTGCACGGTTTTGCGCGATTTTTTGTTGGCGTTACCAACTTTTACCCCGTCGCCAACTGTATCAGCGCATAGTGATGGGTTCGCAGGTGACGCTGCCTGCGGCTGAGTGTGGTTTTGGTCATGTATGGCGCGTGTGTCATGCTGCGCCCCTTTGTGTTTTTGGCGGCGCTCTGGAATGTTGAGCTGGTGCGATTGTCTCAACGATGGTCAACTGCCCGTCACAACAATGGCACCCCGTCATCGTTTGGTTGCGTGTGCAGATGCTGACGCCGCTCTCCACCAGATGTTGCTGGAAGTACTTCACATCATCCGGCGTCGCCGTCTCTGGCGAGCGCCCGAGCCAGGCCGCAAATCGTTTGCAGGCGCGCAAAAATGACCAGTCTGAGATGCGGGGCCGAGATTGCGTCCTGACATATCCGCGATCATGCGCGCACGAAGGGGCACCATTGGTGCGAAATGCCGAATGTTCATGGGAATACCCTCTGTCAATCGAGGCAAAATCTCCTCGACTAATAGCACACACCCGACACCAAAGCCCGTGCAACAAATCCCTGCTCAGCGCATCACCTGCCACAACCGCCCCTATCGCGAAGCGATTTAGTGCTCGAGCTCAAAGTACCGTAAGCTGCAGCCCACACCAATGTCTGTTATAGGTGAAGTGATAACTACAGGCTCCCCAATCTCTGGATTTCATTTCGTGTTTCACCTGCCATATTACGGAGCCATGCGGCGAACCTTTGCACTTGAGGTCTTTTTGCAGCATCAGACCGAAGCTTCAGCCTGTAGGGATGCGGTGCAGTAATGTGTTGAGATGCAGGGAATGGATTAACGATTGAACCGACTTCCAGATCGCTCAACACTAAAGACAAGCCACATACCAGAAATCCCACGTTCTGCCGCACCGCCTCCAGTGCAACCCGGGCATTTGGATAATGAACGCCACGATCTGGGCCGCTTTCACGATGGCCAAATGTCTGAAACCACTCGACCCACCCAGGATGGTTTAAGCTATACTGCTGTCCCTTCAGATGCAGGAGCGGCATTCCCTCCATTTGGAACACAGGGTCCCAATCTGCTATACGGCGCGGGTTGTCGGGACCGGTTACAGGTAAGAAAATGTCGGTGAACAGTAATTCACCAAGTCCTTCCCCGTAGTCGATACGTATATCAGGCGCGCCTAATCTCAGAGGGACGTCTCCCGCCCCATTAATGCAGAACAAGATGTTAGGGTGCGCCTCACGGAATGCGTTAATACGCGGTGCCAGCCATAGTTCAGCCCAATCGGGTTCTGCAACTATCTGTATTTCGCTGACGCGTTGAAAATCAAGTGTATCAGTCACCCGTTCGAGCGCGGCAAAGGCCAGCTGCAGATCAGCAAGAGCGTGCTCAAGCTGAGGCGTCGGCTGCAATCCAGATCGCCCTCTTAACAAGAGGTCGGTGCCCAGAAAGTCTTCTAACGTGCGAACGCGCTGTCCTACAGCAGCAGGCGTAATTCCTAAAGTGTCTGCTGCAGCTTTTAGCGATCCCTTACGGATCGATAGCTCGACAGCTTGTAGTGACTTTAGGTGTGTTAAGGTGACCATGACTAAAGATTACCTTTAGTTATAACAAATTCAACATCCTTTTCTAAAGAAATTCTTTACTCCGCTAAAGATAATTGAGTTTTCATTTTTCATGGTGGTCATGCACGGTCAGAGAGTGACATCGCGTGAATTAACAAAGGAGATAGCAAAAATGGACCGCTTCATAATCGAACGCGACATTCCGGGTATCGGACAGTTTTCACTGACCGAGCTCTGTGGCGCTGCCCGGGCTTCAAATCAGGCTCTGGCCACCATCGGCCCCAGTATTCAGTGGCAGCATTCTTATGTGGCTGCCGAGAAAACGTTCTGTGTTTATCTTGCCGAGAGTGAAGAAGAGATCACCAAGCATGCAGAACTGAGCGGCATTCCCGTGTCGAAGATCACAAAAATTTCCCAAATCATCGACCCTTTGACTGCAAATAACTAAGCATTCAGCACTTCAAGAATACCGGCGATGGCTTGCTAAATTTCGCTGGCTCTCTTTCACTTGAATCGGCACGCTTAGTTTGCCCGAAGGCAATGATCGCATACGTTTTTCTCACGTCCTAAAAACGTTTGATTTTCGAAAGTAGCCGTTGGCGCGGCCACAGCGAAAGCTCATCTGCGCTATTGCGCATTGCGACGCCGGGTGATGCAGGAGCCAACCGCACAGCGGCCATTCGTGCCGCCCCAAAAACCCTCGATACTGGTGAAAAACTCGGGCATCAGCCTTCACAACGCATTTATGAGAATTCTGTCCTGATGGATCATCATACGGGAGCTATATCTGGTGAAAAATTGATCGACGGCAGAACATTTGTTCGCCTTCTGCGGCTAATCTCAAGTTTGATGGAGTTTTTTTACCAGTATCCCTCCTTTGTGGAACACACCCGCCCTGCCCCAATTTCCGCTGCCATAAGCCCCGTTCAAAGCCGACGTGGTTGTTGAAAATTTTTGAGATTGGGTGTCCAATAAAGGATCGGTTGTCCACCCGCTCAACCTCACCAAACCCACGTGCCGACAGCCTGCACACTTGAAGCAGCGCGATGGCGTGTCTTTTTCACTGAAACCGGACACTGGGCTTCGCGCGCAACCAATCATTCAAGGCGCTTTCCATGCAAGCATATGATCCAAGATTCTGAATTTCAAAGAGATTTCATAAGCATTTGTGTTTATTGTATTTTATTGCTAGCGACCTAATCTAAATGCTATGAAGGAAAGCGCGGCTCATATTTGCGGCGGCGCCAAGGAAACCATGAGCAAGAGCTACACGTTGTACATCACAACCTATACCCCTGAGACCATTCCTTTGGCTCGGCTGGCTCAGTACATGCAAAATCTGGCTGCTTTGCTCGGGCATGACAAGGCCGTACACTTTGAGACACTGAAACCTGGAAATACGCAGCTTGTCACGAAGATCGACCACGAAGACGCGCCAAAAGTTGCCAGCCACCTTGCTCAAGTAAAACGCGGCGAGGGGAGCCCTGAAGCTACCAAAGCACAGACTGAAATCGATCGGTTGCTCGCAGAAGACAATGCAACGGGGTTTATTTACGAGGACGAAGACGAGACCGCCGAAATTATTGCTTTCCCAGGTGTGACGCGGCCAAAGCCCATAACATTCGGCCCGTTCAACCAAGAAGGTTCGCTTGACGGTATTTTGATCAGTGTAAGCGGTGCAGATCAATCAGTGCATCTTCAGCTTCAGAACGGCGAATAAAGTAGACGGGTATCGACACTAATCGTGAGACAGCACGCCGCCTTGCCAAGCACATGTATGAGCCCGTGCGCGTTTTCGGCACGGGTAGGTGGTTGCGAGACCAGGAAGGAACTTGGGTGCTTAAGAAATTCAAGGTTGAGAGCTACAACGTCCTTGTGGCCGCTGATCTGAAAGATCCCATCGACCAGATGCACCGCAAAGGGCTGGTCTGATACTTGCATTTGTTCACAACGACAAAGGCAATCCTCTGAATACGTCGAGTAAAAAATCCGCGCTATGTTTGACCTTTTGTAGGGAAGCCCGCGAGGTCGGTCAACTTTTCCGCCATGCTGCAGCGGCCCCGCCAAGGTACTCATAAATCGTCAGTACCAGCACAAGCACGTCATCCGAGGATTGCTCAACGCAGAACGGCTTCTTTCCAGCGGTAACCGATTGTGCGGATACCGCCCGTATTACAGCCCGTTATGCGTTGTGTTTTCAACAGCGACGTAGGTTTCGCTGTGGAAAATATAGATGCTATCGCTCAGCAGATCCCAAGTAAGGGTTCCTTGGTTGCTAAGCGCA
>TARA_R110000851_G_scaffold132920_2_pt1 | contig 20184 bp, 12 predicted proteins | sample TARA_R110000851 | Tara Oceans TARA_R110000851 (sample SAMEA4397627) | marine metagenome | biome: Polar Biome; feature: [DCM] deep chlorophyll maximum layer (ENVO:01000326); material: water (ENVO:00002006), including particulate matter (ENVO:01000060) such as... | depth 17 m
TGTTTAAATAAATACCAGGCTCTCCCGCTCCCGATAGTTCTACACGTTTCCACAGATCCATAAAGAAGTCCTTAGTGATCTTATGTCTCATTAACACAGCAGAGTTATTAGCTCTACCTCTCTGAGCATTTAGTTCCCACCAATTTCCTGATTTACATCCAATCATTTCTTCATCATGTGCACTAAATAAACTAATCAACGCTGCTCTTCTTATACCTCCAGCCAATACTGCATCTGCGATGTGACATACTATATCATGAGTTTCCAAGCATGATAAACGTGATCCAGTTTCCTTCTCTTTAAGCATACCTTCGATCTTAACCAAACATTCTTTTAGTGGCTGAGGTCCTGGTGCTTTACCTCCGGAAGTTACTAGTCTTGCTCCTTTGGGTCTAATATCTGAAAAGTCAAATTCTATCTTACTACCACCTCCATTCATATAAGACTTCATAAGAACCTTAACTGAGTCTGCCCATCCTTCAATTGAATCGCTTATTAAGTATCGCTTTTTTCTTTTAGGATATGGTTGTTGAATTACCGGTAGTTGTTCTACGTGATGTTTTTGTACTGAATATCCAACACCCGTACCTCCTAGTAATAGAAACATGCATTCACTAAACGATTCTAATGAATCGATTGGTAAGTATGCACAGTTATAAACTCTATTAGGGGATATCTCAATTGGCTTACCTGCAAATTGCATTGACCTCATTGATGGTAATATCTTTTTATCATATACCATTTCATACGCGGATGCTATATCTTCTTTCAGATTTGGATACTTCTTCTGATGCATGTTCATATTTCTAGTGACTAACTCTTCCCAAGTTTCTCTTCTATTTAACTCTGGGTTGTATTTTGCGTACTTCATGTAGACAGTAATGTCTGACAGAATTCTGTTTGAAATTTCCATTCTTATCTTCCTCTATTTATTGTTGTATTTTATTACCGGCCTATAACCGTTGTGTATATAATAATTATCTGTATATATGTATATAGCCCTATTCATCTACAGGTTTATCTTTCATTTCGAGAAATTTATTGGCTAACCTTTTACGTAAAAATTCCTGTCCTCCATCCATCTCTTTCTGTGCGTCTTGTCCTTGAACCGACGCTCCCTCATATATAAGAATCTGGCCGTTGGATGTATTCATCTTGCTTGGAAATGTTAATCCATCTGGTCCGAATCTATTTTTGATGACATGCCATCTTCCCGTACCTGCTATCTTATCTTCTATCTTTCTTGATAATGAAATCACAAAGTCTGCAGTCATTATTTTTGAGTATGATTCTGCAATCTTTTCAGCTCCAATAACATCTTCTTCCAATGCCGATCTATTTGCTTGAGATGCTGTCCAAACTGGTATTTCATACTCTCCAGCCATACCTCTTAGGTCTTCGTAGATATTACCCAACTCATGTCTCATTTCTTTACCATTACCCTTCAAAAGATCTGCATAATCCACTATAACTATATCTGGTTTGAATCCTTGAATTGTACACTTATCTATATGTGCACGGATAGTATTTACAGTAGCACCTTTAGTTGGGAAGTATTTAACTATAAGTTGCCCTTTAAGTTTCTTTACTCGTTTCTCTACATCCTCTTGATGGAACTTTAAATTTTGTGCTGGTATACCTGTAAATACTGAGTCGAATCGTAATCCAACATATGCTTGATTTAATTCTAATGTGTAATGAACTACAGTTTTTCCTTTTTTAACTGCATTAGCAGCTACATTGACTAATCCCCACGATTTACCGATCCCAGCTGGTGCTACGAATACTCCCAATTCACCTGCTCCTAATCCTCCATCTGCTATATCATCTATTACATCCCATCCAGTCTTCACAGTCTTACGTAAACTTTCTACATATCGATCAGCGATATCAACATTATAATCATGACCTATATCTTTATCACCTCCTGCTTTCATTGCCTCATCGATTTTGGTTTTTATACCATCATAATCTCCAAATTGTAATAATTCAACGGATTGAGTAATTGCTTGCTTAATTTTTTGATTCTTACAGAACTTTATAGTTTCATCTTTAACAAAATCTAGATCTACCGCGTCAAAGTTACGGACTGCGTCTTTTAAGTTTTGTATGACTTCAGCCTTTAGTACATCATTACCAACTTCTTCCAATTTTACTTTCATTACCTCTAAAGTCGGTTGGGCTTTAAAATCAATATAATAATCTATAATAGTACTCATCATCCACTTATTAGCTTCCGATTCAAAGTAATCTGGTTCTAGTATATCCATTATTTGTTGCAAGAACGGTTTGTCCTTGAATAAACATGCTATCAATTTAGATTGAAAGCTGTAACCGTATTTTAAGAATGTATCTGACATATGCTTTTAATATAAGGAAAATATTTGTAGTATGCAACTAAACTAACGAGAAAGCGTGTAATGACATAAATACTTCTTTAAGCCAAAACTCTTGATTTCTGATAGCTGTATTCATCTTGTCTTCTACCAACATTAACTGGAATTTTGGTTTGTTAAGAGATGGTACTGGGTTGTGTACAATATTTCTAATTGCTTCTTTTGCTCGTCCAGATATATCTACATCGTGGAGTTGCATCAGTTGGTGATTTAATTCTAATAATTTATGACTTTCATTGATTGAGTTCAGCATTTTTATTTTACTGTCAGCTGATATCGTGATAAGATCATCAATTGTAACTTTATGCTCTTCTGATAGCTCGGGTACTCGCTTAAGCAATGATTTTAATCCTACTCCAGGTATTCCTGGAATATTATCTGATTTATCACCACTCAAAACTCTATACATTAAGTAGTTCGAGGCAGTTATACCATACTCATCTAAGATATCTTCTTTGAAGTACATTTTCTTTTTAGTTGGACTCCAGACACCTATTCTATCGTCAATCAACTGTAGGAAGTCTTTATCTGATGACATAATGAAATGTCTAGATTCTGGTAGTACTTGTTGTGTTATATAAGCAATTGCATCATCTGCTTCTATATTATCGATTGACATGCAACTAACTGGTAATGCGTCTAGATAGTTAATCAATCGTCCTAATTGCATCTTCATGTTTTCTTGCTGATCCGTTAGGGATCCAGATTCATACGCTCGATTCAATTTCTGTGTAGGTTTTCTATTTCCTTTATATGCTGGAAATACTTTCCGTCTTCTGGAAGATCCACCTTTACCATCAAAACAAATGATGACTCTGGTTGGTTTGATCTTTTTAATTGCAAAACCTATAGACATTAAAAATCCACTTATACCTCCGACGTGTATTCCATCATCATTGGTTGCTGGAGATACTGACCAGGATCTTATGAAGGTATTGAGGCCATCGATAATCAATACTCTATCATTGAGATTGGTATCAACGGCCTCATTTTCCTTTAATGAATCCAATATAGAAAAATATTTGTTTTTCATAACCTTTATTCTTTATCCTTCTGGTACTGGTTCAGAACTTAGATCAATATCATCTACTCCTAACTTGTCCGTTTTATATTTCATAATACTAACGTCGCACATTTTTTCATAGATTTGATTTTTTAGATCTTCGTCATTCTCAAGCATTCCTTTCCAATCTTTGGATAGAAACTTATGAACTTCTCCGGTATCTGTATCAGTATATCCATACCACGCACCTGATTGCGTAACTAATTTGTGGTTTTTCAATACATTTAACCATCCACCGAAGTCATCCACTCCGCTTTCAAATAAAATTTCGAATTCAGCTTTTCTCAAAGGTGGTCCCATTCTATTTTTAACTACTTGAGCACTTGTCTTCATTCCAACTACTATATCTTGCTTATCAACTTTAGTTTTCAACTGTCCCATAGATTTCAATCTAAGTCTACAACTTGAATGGAATCCTACTGCTTTACCACCTGAAGTTGTCCACGGATCACCAAACATCACTCCCAACTTCTGACGAAGCTGGTTTGTGAACACTAGACATATTCGCTGTCTACCAATCATCTGAGTAACTTTTCTCATTGCTTTCGATAGAATAATAGCTTTAGAAGTTGCCCAACCATCTTTTTCATAATCAGCTTCCATTTCTACTTTCGTAGATGCTCCAGCCAATGAATCTACAACGATTGTTACCAATCTATCCTTACTAGCTTCTCTAACCTTATTTATGATATTTTCGATTGATTCGAATATGTCCTCAATTGTTTCCAATTGAACATACAACATCTTTGATACATCCATACCAATAGCACGTAAGAACTCTTCATTCATTGCGTTCTCAGTATCAATATAAACTGCTAAGCCACCTTTCTTTTGAGTATTGGCTAATATATGAGCTGCAAGTAATGATTTACCTGAAGCTTCTAGACCAGTTATTTCGGTAATTCTACCAACTGGTATTCCACCATGAGGTCTGTTTGCAATAGCTAGATCAAGCGTTGATGATCCAGTTGAAATCCATTCCGTCAAATCGGTTGGAGTATCTTCCGTTCCATCTAAGAAATGTGCTACCTTATAGTCTTTGAATTGTTTATTCAACGATGCCGCTAGCACCGTAGCCAGTTCGTCCCTGACTCCTGCTTTATCTTTTGCCATAACTTACCTCTTACTTAAATAATTCGTCAAATGCGTCATTTACATCATCTACTTTTTTAGTAGAAGATTGCGCTGATGTTTGTGTTGAAACAGCACCTGTTGGTCCTGCTGGTGTTTCATCACCCGAGCCTGGTTCCAACCATTCTGCTAATGCTTGCTTCAAGTCATCATAAGATACTTCCTTAAAGATCTCAGTAATGTTCTTTTGCTGATTCATTATTTTATCTGCGACATCCTTATTATCTGTAGCTGGAGTTTGGTTAGGTTTTACACGAATTGTAGTTTGAGGGAAATTCTTTCCAGTTTCTTCTTTTGTCATGAATTCAACTGTAATGTCTCTTCCTGCTTGTACATCTGTAATATCACCGTAATCTGGATCAGCTATAAAGCTTAATAGTTCTTGGTAAACTGTTTTACCGAAGCCCCATAATTTTACACCTTCTGATTCCTGTCCTCTTACGATTACTGGTACGTAGGTTCTTAATGTTGGATCTAGCTTTCTAGCCATTTGCCAATCATCCTTATTACCGGTAGCTTTCAATTGTTCTGCAAATTCTACTACTGGATCTGCTTTACCAAATGTTACTGGTGATAGATAGTTCTTTTGTCCTAAGTTGTAGTGAAAGTACATTTCCAAAAACGGGTTGTCTTTGTCATGTTGGTAAGGTACGATTCTGATTTGTTGTTTGCCTGGTTCAGGCTTCCACAGACTTGATGTTCTGTTGGTTGTTGCTTGCAAGTTATTTAATTTCTTGCGGATTGCGTCTAAGTCAATAGCCATTGTTTATCCTCTTTTGTTAGTTAATAATTAGTATTTGTTAAATGTCATTAGTTACCTATATAAATAGTCTTCTGACTTTAATTACATTAAATATACGAAATATATTCCGACTATGCAACTTATTTCCATATTATTTGAATTCCTACTAGAATGCTTGCAAGCAGTAGTGAAATCATCGTCTTTGTATTTATACCCTCATTCATATAGACACTTGTCAGTACCGCGAATGATGATATACCTGTTGCAAATCCTATAAATCTTCCTGGCCAAAGTGATCCATTGAAATACCCAACTACATATGTAGTAGCTATAATGAATGCATATGATATGGGAACTGCGAAAATACACGCCATTGCAAATGGATGGTCTTTAGCCCACTTCCATACAAACTGGCCGTTTGTCTGATACCAGATTAAAGTCTGTCCAAAAAAGAATAATAATATACCGAGTAATAATTTTGCCATAGTCTGCTTGCTTTTAGTTAGACTAAATATACGACATTAATTTGGGATATGCAACAGTTTAGTTGTTTTTCTTGATATAAATTACTTCTTCAATTTCTGTATTGATTCTTCGAAGTCCTTCATCATTTGTAACGAGCATTGTATTTTTATAATTATTCCAATCAACTTGATACGATGTATCCAGCATGCCATTGTTTAGCAATTTGATTAAATTATTCAATGCGTTTATAGTGTATAGTGTATTTGTATTTTTCTTACGATGTAGTGAGATGGTATTATCCATTATAGTGAAATCACCTGACGCGTCTATATTATATGTGCACATTAGATCATTTGCACTTCCAGCTTCTCTCAATATAAATATCTTGTTATATAATACTGTATATGTTTGTATGATGATGTCTACGGTATCTGTTAAGTGTGGTTTTTGTGTGAATGTACATAGTAGTTGTGTTCTCATTACTCGGAGTCTCCATCTGTAGATTTCTTAGGTTGTGCATTTTTTAATAGCTCTTGCATAGCTTTAGCATATTGTATGATAGTTCTCGTAGTACCAGTTGGACCGTCAGATGATCTATATGTTTTTTCACCGAGCTCGATAGGATCACCTCCATCTGATGCAATAATATATGTAAATACTTTTTTACCGGTTATAGTATCCGAATTTGCACCAGTACCATATGTATATTCTTCTTTTTCCTCCACTCTAAATTTCTCTTTGAACTCGTCCAAGCTGTTTACTCCAAGAGCTTTTTTCAAAGTATCTCTATTAGCTACAGTACCACCCATGTGAATATCAAATGAATCTGACATAATAGCCTTCATACGTTTATTTTGATCTGGTTCGTTCTCATCATACTTATCATCATCTAGTATTGATAAATGAAAACCTTCTATTACTTCATTAGATTCTTGAAGATCTCCTAGTGGTGGTGGTCCTGGATCCACTTCGTTTAGTTTGTTCTTACGATCTCTATGCAAATCAACCACTTCAGTTCGTCGTTTTGCCAACACCTTTTTGATATTGATTTCAGCTGGTGCATCTTTACCCAGTTTTTTAGATAGATGTTCAGCTATTTTTGATATCACTTTGAGATCATCTCCCGTTTTTTTATCTGCACGTTTTGCATCCTCAGGCGTTGGTGTTTTTATAAACGATCGTATTGCTTGTATCTTATCTGCATCAGTCAGGTTATCTGGGTCAGCTCCTTTTGGTAAGTGTTTTGCGTATTTACCTTTAAGCTTACCTTTACCTTCTGCGTCAAACATTGCACGGTTTAAGTAATTTTTATTAGTCTTTGATTTAGCTGTTAATTCCTGCATTACTTCAACTTGTTTATTTATATCCATACTCTCAAGTGCATCTGCTATTGCAGCCGTTTGATCGTTATACGTAGTTTCAATACCAGACATCTGACCATTGTATTCTTCAACTACTGCTTGAGCAGCTTTTTTCTTTTCCGGAGGTAATGATGTATTTGAATCAATTCGTTTCTTTAGATCTTCCATATCAGTGCTTAACGTCTTACTACCTTGTGGATCTGAAGGATCTGTTTTATCTGAATGGAATTGAACCAGTAATACGCCTTTATCATCCGAAACGAACGTTGCAGTATCTGATGGATTAAGTCCGCCACCTGATTGTCTAATAAGTTCTTGTACATCTTCCTTCTTCAATTTGATACCACTTGGTCCTATTACTTCATCTGCACTTTCTACTGCAGCTTGTTGAGCTTTAAGTGATGCAGCTGTTCCATAATATGTTTGCGGTTCTCCTGCTTTACCAAATATTGGAGGTAATGGATTACCTTCTTTATCTTTAGGATTTTGTAGGTTTGATACTCGTTCACTCGACTTATTAAACTTATCTTTTGCAGCTCGGGCTACAATTATACATTTTGTGTATGTAGCTATTTGTTGATCGGCTGATTTCTCAATAGCTAGCGATTTCACATATTCATCTCCTTCTGGAGTTGGTGGTTTATTCTGTTTAAGTGCTGCTAGTTTCTGTTCCCACTGCTTGAGAAGTTTTGGCTTTTTAGCTTTGCTGGGTTTAGGACCTGCTAATTTTAGTTCAACTGCTTTCCTTTTACCAATTGCATCTTTCCGTACTTCTATATATTTATCCGGTATAACTATCCCCGAAGATTTGCTTTGCTCTTGACCTAATGCTGTTTGACCATACTCATTCATCATTTGTCCGGCTAATTCTTCTTCAGTCATATCAGGATTATTGTGGAGTATATGTATTCCTTCACCTGATACTATTTCATTGAAAGCTGAGCCTGCAGAACCCGGTGCTGGTTTTTTGAATCCTTTACCATCATCAGCTTTTATTCCATTTTTCTCATAATACTCTTTAGCTCCGTCAAAGCCATGTTCTAGCACATCATGTTTATCTTGATTGTCTCCATCCTCTAGATTACCATGAACTCCAGTTGATGATCGTTTAGCTTCAGCTGTTTCTGTAGAATCCAGCTCGTCCCCTTCCGCTTCTCCTGCAGTAGTTTCTTTACCACCGATAGTTACTTTAGTGCTGTCTCTCATGCCTGGATGATCAGCTTTGTATGCTGCTAATGCGGCTTTATCTTTGAAATCCAATTCAGTTAGGAATTCAATTGTTTCCTCTATTACTTGGGTTGGGTAGTTGTTAGACTCTAGAACTTCTCGCAATACTTTCAAATCTTGCGTGTTGTATGGTTCTACAGCAAATCCGTGTGGATGTTGGTAAAACCAGTCTTCTATTACTTCGTTAATTAACTGTGTTAAGTTCATATTCTATATCCATCATATTGTTATAATTATATCCATGCTTCACTTTCATTGGAAACTTAGTGGAGTTTATTACATCTTTTATAAATATCTGTCCATCGGCTGAATCAAAGTCAAATAGGAAGGAATCATACGTATATAATACGAGTTTTGATTGATATCTTTGCATAACCTTGTTTATCTCCGATAATATCGAGATATTACTCTCTGTTTCGAGTGATTGGATGTAATAATTAAATAATTTTTGAGGTGTCATATTATTCAATACATGCTTATACATCGGTCTCTTAAATAAATATGTCGGGATGGACTTTTCCATGGTAAATTCACGCCACAACTCTTTGATCAACTTATCCACTTTAGCAAAGAACTCTATCTGCATGAATTCTTTAGGTACTCCTCCATACAGTATTCTAAAGCTAATCTCCTTCGATTCATTATACTCTTTCTCAGTGAGTACATCTTTCCCAAAGTACTGCTTTCCTAGATACTCATGTACAGATCCATCTGGCAGCTTATGGTTTAATACATCTGCTATTAGTCGTATATGATATGCATCAAAATCCATCTCTATAAGTTTACCGTTTGGAAACCTGCTTACAAAACGTTCTCTAGATCCATCTTCCTTGTTAAGTGCAGCATAGTTTATGCTCTGGAATCTATTTGAAGGTCGTCCCGTCGTTGTATATGGGTTATACTGCGTATACTCATACCCATCAACAGTATATAATCCTTGCCGCTCAATTTCATACAATGTTGGAATAATTACGTCATTGTAGATTGGGAAGTATATTTCAGTTGGTAATAACGACTTTATACGGTTGAGCTCCGGTAACATGCTTTGAACTTTCTCCAAGTGCTTTGATATTGGAATGATCTGATTTGTATCAGCACGGTTCCAAAATCTAGACTTTGTAAACTCATGAGCTATTGTAGTATACTGATCCGTTTCTACAATTGATCCAGTACTCGACCATTGAATCATATTCATATCGATCAATTTACAATCGAGAAAATACATTAAACTCTTTTTATCTAATGTATATAATGTTGTTCCATTCAATAGAGTATTAACAACCTTAATGTCAGTTGTCCATACAGCTTCAGGGTGGTTGATCGGAATTATATATATTTCTTCAGATATAAATATCAACAAGCTCAGTTCGTTCTTCATTGAGTGTTGGACATCGTTACAGTATATAGGGATAGCTATCGAATTATTCAATACATCTAATACTTCCATTAAAGATTCTTGCGATTCTATTATATTCATAACTTAAATTTTATCTAATATACGAAATTATTTTCGAATATGCAACTAATACCCGCCTGAGCTTCCACCACTCGAGCTTTCACCACCTGAGCTTCCACCACCTTGTGGGAAAGTTACATTAGCATATTGAGAAGATTCAGATTCATATGATGCATCTACACTTTCTGCTTTCAACATCAGTAATTCGTGAGGTGCATCTCCGTGATAAGCTCCTTCCATAGGTCCTTTTTCTGGATGAATGTGATATAATCCTTTATACTCTCTCAGTGGAGCATTTCTATATACTAGTTCTCCCTTCAGTGCTAGTAAATTTTCCCTTATTCCAACATCCATAGTCGCAAATAATGTATAATCTCGTACTGCAGACATGATCTTTGGATTACGTTTAGCTATATTATCCACAGTGGCTTTATTAACATTAACCACACCTTTTTTTTGCATTATACCATTCTTAGAGATGTCGAATCTAGGGCCCTTCAACTTCCATTTCATTCGAATAGGCTTCCACAAGTGAGGACTTATTCCTTTATCGGCACTTGAGACCGTAGTATACTGCTCTTCATCAATCTCAATTACACGAGCATCAATCTCCGATATAACAAAATACCTAAAAAACTTGCCCGACTTGTACTGTTCATTAGTTGGTGATTCCGGACGTGGGATTGGAGAACTATATTTTCTATGATCCGTCATGGATCTTTGTTCATCAATTATTCTATTATACTCGTAATTCATTTCAATTCACAATTATTCTGATAAATTATTAGAGCCAGCTTGTTCGGCTGCATTTATTGTATTATACGTTACTTTTTGCATTTCTTCAGCTTGAATTCCTTCATGATACCAATTGATAGGATTTTTCGAGAATGTTAATTGATCTTTGGTAAGTTTTATAATTTGATTTGCATCAAAGGTACCACCACCTGACCCTATACGGTATACTCCCATATCCAGCGGTCGTCTACGCATTATTGCGTCAATTGTAGTTGTCCATCCAGATGTACTTATTGAGTGCTTAACATTTGTGATTTGAAATACTACCGTGTCTTTGTACCGCTGTGGAAGGTGAGTTGCAGTTATTGCATGTCCGAAATGTATCCCACTGATTCCATCAATTTCGAGACTCATCTTGAGTGGGATTATATTATGGTCCAATAATGCATTATCACCGGGTCCAGATTTAGCTCTATCATTCAATATAGTTTTAAGAAGTCTATCACAATTACTAACATGCTCTTCTCCTAAGCTGTCGTGTACGTGGTGTGATAAGAGATGGCCCAGTGCTTGCACACGTTTTGTTGCTGATTTAGGAATCTGGAATGTCTTCTCTCCAGCTTCAGTATCAGTATTTTGGATAGGTACTTGTATGTTCTCATGTGCCATGTCTACAAACATATTTCCTAATTCATATAAAGTATTCGGAACCGTTCCATCTCCAACTGTAGTATTATTTCCATACAATGCTTGGACTGCCATTGCGTTTGGTATCTTACTCTCAAGTGAATAGCTTCGTACTATACTATCAGTCCGCTGTACGGGAAATTCAGCTACGATATCTACTGCAGCGTTTGCAAAATTAGCATCTATGATTCTAGTAACTCCCGAGTCTACTCCTCCATCAATTTGAAATTTGAAGTTCCATATATTACCACACGCTCCAGAACACCCATCTAATATTTTTTGAAGAGCGTCTTTAATTGTTGTTGATTTATCAAAACACTTGAATATAAATTCCGTGTTTATAAGTATATTTGTTAGGTGTCCATATCCTCTATCTGGATCATCTGTAAATAGTTTAAATCCTTCTTTCAATTCTGCAATTTTTTCATTACCCGCGTCATCACCAATTATCTCAGGTGCATCATCTAGAGAAGCAGCTGAAGTTACTCCCGTCTGTCCTGGTAGTATACACACTCTTGGATCAGTGGATGCTAAAAACTTATGGTTACAGATTTTACTCGGTAAACTAACTGTTTGATACAATACAGTTGGTAACTTACCTTCTTCATCACCAATCATTGCCTTACCGTAGAAGTACGTTGTTAAATTGTTCGAGCTATCAGAGAATCCAAAGTGATATGCATAATTTTCCAGAGATGGTGAGTCTACAGCCTCTCCATCTTTCGTTTGCTTTGCTACTTCACCAGCATAGTCCTTCATTCTTGCACCTATGTTTATCGGTTGAATTCCAGATATTGCCGCTGATGGTGCAACATCCTTATAAGAGGCTGGTACTAGTTTATACCCTGTATCATTATATTCGTTTATATACGTAGCTAAATTGTCCACCTCCCACAAATACCCATCCGACATTGAATTTTCTGGTATGTCTTTATCCTTACCAGCTAGTAATTGATCTCCACTATCAAATCTAAGAAGCGCTGAACCTTTTTCCGTTTGCATACCGATGTTATCATTGATAATTTTTTCCAATACGCTGTATGGTATGAACACATCCCCATCTGTTATCTGTCTATATTCTTCATATTTCTTATAGGCTTCACCAAAGGCTGATTTTGTTAGTAATGAAGCATTTTTCTTTTTCTCTTTAACCTCATTCATAAACTTTTTTTTGTTTTTGGCAATTGTGTTAACAAACTCAAAGTTTCCCTTCCTATCTAATTTTGAATAATGTCCCCACATAGGCATTGGATAATCCATCATACCCATACTATAATCCTGGTTCCAGGAAGTAGAGGGAAGAGTACGTATACCATACTTCGTTACCTTTCGCGAGTCCCTCCTTCCATCATCCCCACCAAAGCTCTCTTCTATATTATCATAACCTTCTTTAGTTTTAGACCCATATGCATATATTCCATCACTCCACCCCGATACGAGACGTCTATCAGTGGTTCGTTTTAATAAATTTATACCAGATTGTAATCGTGCGTGAATTTCTTTATTTGGATATTTCACATGTATTGCTCCAAGATACCTACCCACTTTTCCTTTAGTAAATTTGTGAGGTAATCCGTAAGATTCACTTTTAGAAGAAGTGGAATCACCTTCCCCTACCACCATATCAAGATCAGACCACGCTGATTGAGCTCCTGATATTGATGTCTTCTTGTGATAAAAATTTACATTGGTAATTGGGTTGACACCACCAATATAACCCGCGACATCGGTTGATGTTGGAATTTTTTTGAAGTGCTTTTGGATGTACGCGGTTATTCCTTCAAATCCTGCTCCAAATCCTAGAGTATTACTAGCACCCGCTGATGTACAAGCTTGCTTCATAGCCATACCTAAGACACCTAAAGGACCCGCAGCTGAAATCATCTTGTTACCTGCATTACCCAGTCCACTGATTACAGTTGTTTTCTTATGCACTAGTCCAGTACTATCAGTTGAAGAGTTTGAAGCAAATATCATATACATCCTACTTACAAGGTGGAGTAGTGGGTGTGAAATTTCGTTTAAGTAAGTTACACCATTAAATGATGAATCCATACCTCCAGTATCCACCCTCGCGGTGTTTCCCCCTAAATTTTCAGGCCATCGTTCCATCCATATCCTATTATAATATTGATAGAATGCATTATTTAAACTGATTGGCATATTACCCTTAAAATCCTGACGTAGTGGATCTGATATTGCAGATTGCCAAGACTTACCCCAATCACCTCCATTACCCATTGGATGATACCCACCAAATAATAATCCATACTTCCCGTCCCCTATATGTGGACGATACATCATACTAACTTTAGCAGTATCAGCATTTGGTACTCCTGTCCATTTATCGCCATGACCTGAGTTAAAGTATCTAGTATAATCCATATTTAGAGGTTCTCGATTTTTTGTCCAAGGAGCTGGCGATCCACCTAAATCAAAACCCATATATTTTGTATATCCATTTGTTAAACCGGTCAGTCCTTTCCTCCACTTCTGGCCAGTCATTTGTCCATATGCAATCGAACTTTCGTCATGATGCATCATTCTTAAACCATAATCACCCATTGTACCACCCCAATTTGATTTATTCCATTGAGGTACATCTGGTGATTTGGTTCCTTTTATGATTCCATTTCCATAGCTATTTTTTGCTATTGCAGGTGCTAGTATTTGAGATACGTAATTTGCAATAGTATCTTTAGCAATCTGAGCAGCTTGTGCTTGTTGCGCGCCTGCTCCTTTTTTACCTTGTAATATGGAGTTTTTTGCTGAGTCTGATATTGCTCCTCTCCTTTGGGATGCATTTATCGCGTTGTAAGTATAATACCATCTTGGAAATGGTGGTACATCCGTAGTTCCCAAATTTAGAGTATCAATATCACCACCTGGTACTTTCCCATTAATACCAACATATCGAGCTGCTGCGTGAAATGATGGGTAGTAGTTATTTGGCTGAGTTCCTAGATGAGTCTCTAGATAGTTTTGAGCCATATTTTTATCAGAGTCAAATTTCCTATTGGTTCCATCATCAGCTGTTATTTTAAATTCACCGCTCTTGGCATTAGAAGATATCTTTCTAATGGATTCGAATAGTGGAGCGTGAGCTGATTTTACTTGCGTTCCTAGTAGGGCTTCTCCACGAGACCGCAATGATATATTGCAAGAGAATGATCCATTTGCTTTTGCTGACCAGCTGTAATTTGTTATTGTTGCAACAGCACCTTCATACGAATATTTAGCTTGTTTTGACTTCAGTAGTAGTTTTTCGTGAAGCTTAGCGACATTTGATAATCCACTAGCATCGGAAAGATCTACCAAGAGGCCTTGTACGTCAGTACCCGATGTATTTACAGACCATCCCCACTCAAGTAGCACAGATACACCAGGTGACATGAACAGTGATTCAATCATTTGAAGTTGCCCAAAATCGTGGCACTCCACTTCCATATCAATTTTTTTAAGAGAACCTAATGAACCAACATTTTCACACGTTACACTTACTATACCTGGAGATGGGACTCCCATTCGTGAATTTGGAGTAGGATTATTCTTGCCTTGTCTGTTGCTAGTATCAGTTTTATATCCGGTTAATTTTTCCGATAGATGTCCTCCATACCCACTATTATAAGTAGCAAAATCATCTACCATATTAGTATATACTTGAGAATCTAACGTTTCACCGCTTTTATCTATTAACCCCCCTCCATGTAAAACATTTTTCAATCGGTGGTAGTGTTTCTTATCGTGAGCTGTGAATATTTCACCACCAGCAAATGATTCCCTAGCTGCCTCTAGAGTTTGTCCCCGTTCTTCCCAATGTTTTTGAAATTCGGGATTTATAGAATCTCTAATAACTGCGAATGATGCTGCTCTGATGAACGGAGTTCGTCCATGAGACCATTTACTTGCACCTGAATTTATTTTCCCTAAATCTACACGATTTCCTCCACTAGAATCGCCCAATGCATTTGAGCGTATTTCTAATTCAGTTAAAACTGATTGAGGAATTGGTGATAAAAATAATGCCATAACCTATCTTTCCTTATTTATTTTTTCTAACTCTGTGTTAATCTTCCCTAGATCTTGTGGTATTCGTATTTGCTTTCCTGGTTGCAAAAATAAAGTTCCTCCACCAATATTGTTAGCTTGAGCAATAATCCACCACATACTTGCATCACCATAGTATTCATTTGCAATTGTATCCATCCGTTGACCATCTCTCACTACGATATACAAATCCGTCGATCTTGGCATAATTGCTGGGTATATAGTCTGCCCTTGGATTCTCTTATTATCAAGCTTCACAATAGGTCGTTGAAATTGGTATCTATTCATAATTCATCATCTCCTTAAAATCTTCCCATTATTCCACCTAATGCTTTCCCGACTCCTGATCCTGCAAAGGTTCCTGCGTCACCTCCCATAATACGATCGAGTGCTGACGGTTTAGGGAATTTCGGTTCGCCATTCTTCCAAGATCCATCTGGATTCATAAATCCAAACATATCTCCACCAACCTTTCTATTTGCTGAAGCCATTGATGTAAAGCTCAGTGTAATATCGATAACATGTGGTAGCTGTGCAACTTGCTTTCCTTTACTATCTATCGATTTATTGAGTAATGCTCCTTTTGCGACATCCTTTACCTTATTCAATCCAGTATTTATCAATCCTCCTATACCACCCTTTACTGCGCTGTCTAGTAATCCTCCTATCAAACCACCATCTGCTGCATATCGGTGATCTTCTAGATTTATTTCCCACGGAGAAGATGTATCGACTGTAATATTCACAGAATCGAAAAATCCTGGTTCATCTTGAAACCAATCGCCTAGAGTTAATCCAACGACTGGTCCTATCATTTGACCTGTATTGGAGTTGACGTGAGGATAACATAAACTGGTTAAATAATTTACCTTTTTCCACATATGCACTACATCGTATCTAGATAATGCAGCTACCTTCAAACTAAAGGATAATTTTCTATCAGAAGCTCCTTCATATAAGAATAAGTTATTTGGCCTTCCTATATACTTTACTCCAGTCCAAGTTGCTCCTAGCGAATCATTCATAGCTGTAATGTACGATCTAAATCTCAACGTTTTACCTCCAATTGGATCCTTAATGTAGAATTTTATCAAATCTCCATATTCCTGTTCCATATTTTTTATATTCGTCCCAGTTATAGATTGTTGAGTAATTGCGTCTCCACCATAGGGCTTAGTTTTTGAAGTAGGTTGTCTATAATCTCTACGCATCAGACCAGTTCGGCCTTGATTATATGAACCCCCTCTAGCTATCATACTATTCGTATTATAATTTGCTATTGTAGATTCTCCATAGAAACCTGCTAATGGATCGTTTATCAATGCCCTAAAATCTACATGAGAAACTGCTCCAGATGAAGCTAATCCCTGTGCAACCATTAGTCCAGGATATCCTAGAACTGAATAGTATCTGTTTGCTGTTGTATTCCCTGCTGATGCTATGTTAGTAACCTCTGGAAACCATCCATCTGCTATACCACCAGCCGCTACTGCTACCCCGAAGTGTTCGAGACCTTTATGAAGGCCTTGATTTCCTTGAGTCGTATATGAGTTGTGAGTTTCCCAGATTCTGTAGGTCTTCTTACGCTTCATCATTTTCTTTAACTGATCAACGCCTAACTTGGCAGATGATATATTTGATCCCAACATCATCGGAAATGCTGCTTCGTACCACTTCTTATCTTCACCACTTCTAATCTGAGTTGTTATATAATCTCCATAACGAGTACCAATTTCCATAGTATTATCATTAAAATTCTTAAGGTATTCTGATGGCTTTTCTCCCAATGGTACTCCATATTCCTGGTTACCGATTCCACCATTGTATAATCTAGGGATTTGGCTTTGTATTGTATCGCTAATAGAGGTAGAGTTTGTTGTAACGGTAGTATCCATTCCATATGGTCCCAATCGATGTACATACATCCCACCAGCTGGGTTTGATAAGCGGGATTGTAAACTTGTGCCATCTGACTCAGCAAATTCTAACTCTTCAGAGTCATTGATTTGAATATAATTGATTGGTTCAACTTGATTTAATGTAAATTTTCTGAGAGATCCTGGCGTTAGGTGGTTTACCGCGTCATACGATATTACAGTAGCTGTTCCAGTGTTCGAATCTGCTAATGTATGTTCCAATCCAAATGCTGATTGATATATTGTTTTATGACTATATGCACCGTCTATTCCAGGGTGATCATATGCACCTTCATCTATCCCTATATATTTAGATCCCTCTTCACCACCATCTGAGAAGTTTTGTTGCATATTAGTGGTGAATCCGATTCTGTGGGATTCTTTGAATTGATGCATTCCATCTGATATTTGATTTTTTAAAGATATTATATTTGCTGTATCAATTGAATCTAGCATACCTATCTGATCATATGTTTTTCCTCCGAATAATGATGTGCTAATCAGTTGACTATCATCTAGAGTAGTTTGATCGAATGAATTCTTCCCTCCAGTTACTGTGATTTGGTTTATAGGTACAATTGTATTTTGAGCTGGTACAGTGAATGATTGAACCATGTCTAATCCTACCATAGCTCCGTCATTGGAAAGTAGTGTTTCTATATTTCCTGACTTTAACCCTGTTACTACCGTATTTGGTAGTGGTGAATTAGCTGTTGATAGTACTGTGTATGTCTGTCCCTGCCCACTACTTACAGCTGTAGTTACGATGTCATATCCAAAGTTGAATATTACCGAAGTTGAGTCCGTCCCATCGAAAGGAATTATATAATTTAATGGTGTTGCTATTAATTGTGATTGGTATGTATCAGGTGCAGTGTTAATCGCACTTATATCTTGTAAATTGTGTTGAGTTACTCCATCAGGTTCTACAAATCCTATAGTTGCAAAATCAGATACATATTTAGTGTTTATCTTATCATATAGTTCAGTTGCTGTGACAATTAACGATCCTACTCTAAACGGTTGATCTATAGATACTAATTCTCCCGAGACGATTCCATCTGGAGTGATCAATTCGAGAGGTGCCCAGAATTCTTCACTGGGATTATTACCATAGTGTACATTTTGTTGTATCAAATCACTTGAAACGGGTTCTCCTTGTATATTTATCTGAGTTCCAGCTATTACATTTAATGAAGTTGAATATTCCAGTGAAGTTCCATTGGTGTCTAGAAGTGAAGAATATGATAATGCTCCAATTGATTTTATCGGTCTTTCTGAGAACGTATGTGAGTCCGAATCGTCGATGTCTACCAATGTTCCGTTATATTTTACAGCTTTTCCAAGATCGTACATTGCAGCTGATTCATCTTCTATACTTTGTATTCCGAATGTAGTGGTATTTGTTATGGGTATATGACTTGGAAGTTCATTACCATTCCCATCTGTTTTAACTTGATAACCTTCCAATACAGATTGTATTGGTTTTACATCACTAGTTTCAAATCGTCCTTTCAATACAGACAATAATGGATCTATATTACTTACAGTAAATCTCCCATCAGCTGTTGTTTTTGGTATTACTACCGTTGATTCTACAAATCGTCCTTTTGGATTAGTCTTTTCATGCTCTGTTAGACTTTCCTCATTGTTTCCTGATATTGTTATCGGTTGGATATCGACTGGGCTCTTATGAACAGTCTCTAATCTTCCCGTCAACCCATCTGGTGATATATTAACTGATGCTAATTGTAATAATTTTGATTCAAAGTTTTCTGAGTATCTTTTAGTTGTGTCGGGTTGGTCAAAGTTCGTTGGGATTATTGGATTGCCAGACAAATCCGATTTGATATCAGGTCGCTTGTATGTTTCTAATTTACCATGTACATCTAAATCAGACATTGTTCTATCAGGTTCTTGGAACCTACCAGTTGGTTTAGGTACTTCTCTTTTGAAGTATTCTGTTAAGTCCGATTTTAGATTTTTTAGTGCCATTTCTTATCCCACATAGCTTTTTGACATATTAATAGCTTCACCGACTTTACGGCCGTCCATCAGTACTACACCTGGCTGTGATAGCAATGCTGCAATATTGTTTAGTGCATTTATTACTTCTTGATTACCACCACCACCATTACCCAACGCTTGATCTAGCTTTGTTCCTCCTATTACCAGATCATCTTTTCGGAATCGTCTAGTCTTATTGCCTCGTGAAATAAAATCACCATCCACTCCAGCTGCAACTTCAGGTTCTGTAGAGCCGTCTTGACCAGTATATCCCATGGAATCTGAAGCTATTAAACCTACATCAATAACTGCTGATACAGCAGTACCTACTCCTGGGATCATGGATGCTAGTCCGGAGACAATCTCTGCACCTGCTCCCCAGAAGTCACCTTTTTTGAATCGCTCAACAGCAAAACCGAAACTTATCAGAGCTCCAATTATAGGTAGTTTCTTAAATACCTTTAATACTGTCTTACCGAATATTGCTAATGCTTTAGTTGCTCCTTTCCCCATCATCTTTATTCCTGTCCTAGCTAAATTCGGTAACATTGAAAATAGCTTTCCTGCATTTTTGATCATCATTTTAACTATACCAGACATTACCGGACCTATTGCATTAAACAATGCTTGAGATTTTTCAATTACCCATCCCATTGCGTTTCCAATACCCATTACAGTATCTGCTAAATAACTAGTTTCTGTTTGAGCTTCTTTTGCTTTATCATCTGAAAATAAACCTATAAACCATTTAACTGCGCTTATTACTGATGGGAGAGCCTCGCTTGCAAGTTTCGAGAAGGATGCTACCAAGTCTTCGATCTGCTTCTTTCCTTCTGGAGATGCAATAAATGCTTGAAAGTCTTTTGCAAGAGGCATTAGTATACCACCTAACATCTTCCCCAATCTGTGGAAGAGTGCATTAAGGCCTTCCATGGTAGTTGCTATAATTTT
>TARA_R110000851_G_C13101778_1_pt1 | contig 20171 bp, 13 predicted proteins | sample TARA_R110000851 | Tara Oceans TARA_R110000851 (sample SAMEA4397627) | marine metagenome | biome: Polar Biome; feature: [DCM] deep chlorophyll maximum layer (ENVO:01000326); material: water (ENVO:00002006), including particulate matter (ENVO:01000060) such as... | depth 17 m
AGAAAATTCTACTTCTGACGAGGGCTGATTTCAGGGGGGATTACCGTCGAGTATGTCGCCTTCCTGTTGATGGCCGTCATCAAAGGCGAGAAAGGAGTAAAACGCCTGCCAGCGGCAGTCAGCTACATAAAGAGCCAATACCTCAAACTGGAATCGCCACGGCCTTTCACATACTACATTGACGGCCGTAAGCGGCATGCTGACTCTGTAGAGCTGGAGCTGTATCCAGAAGCTGTACGCATCAATACAGGCCAGATCCTTCAAGCTAACCAGCCAAGCAGACAGGAAAGCAAAGACACGATGAGGGTCGATAACCTGCCGACCAATGAGAGTCGCTTGCAGATGATCGAACGCCACCTGCCATTGTTCACCCGAGCCCTGGAGGAGGATTTCAAGGACCTGTTCTTGCTACTGCGGGAAAACGCTCAAGCTCGCGCACATTACATCGCCCTGATGATTCTTAGCGTGGTAGTGGCCAGCTTCGGGCTCTTCCTCTCAAGCGCAGCGGTGATCATCGGGGCCATGGTCCTGGCACCTTTGATGGCGCCGATCATCTCACTGGCAATGGGGCTGCTACGTGGCGACCGTACTCTGCTTGATCGTTCACTGCTGACCATCGGGATTGGGGTGTTACTTGCTCTCGGCACGGCATCGCTAATTGCGCTTCTCATCCCCATTGACCGAATCACTCCCGAAATGGCTGGGCGATTGCACCCCAACCTTCTGGATCTGGGAGTGGCAATCGCGTCCGGTATTGCCGGCGGCTATGCTCATGCGCGCGAGAATGTCATGAAAAGCCTGCCAGGGGTGGCAATTGCCGTTGCGCTGGTCCCACCACTGTCGGTCGCAGGCATCGGTATCGGCTGGTGGCAGTGGGAAGTTTTTAGCGGCGCGCTGTTATTGTTTATCACCAACCTGGTCGGCATTGCCCTCAGTGCCGCATTGACCTTTCTGGTATTGGGCTATGCGCCACTGATACGCGCAAAGCGCGGGCTGGTAATTTCTGCAGTGTTGTTGCTCGTGGTATCAATTCCTCTGACACTGGCCTTTATCGACATGAACCGACATTGGCAATTCGAGCGAGACCTGAGTCGCAATGGCCTTCTGATCAATAACAAGCCCATTAATTTTGGTAATTTGCAGATCAACCGACAGAGCGGTAGCTTGCTGGTCCGGGGCGACCTGATCTCTGAGGAGTGGCTCGACCGCAGCGATCTTGAGCAACTGCGCGTTGAACTAGAGAGAAAATGGAGTCTTCCGGTATCACTGGAGCTGGGTAATCGCCTGAGTGTGCGGAACCAACCACTCGATCCTTGACTGTTAGGTGAAGTAGCTGTTTTTTGATTTAAACGAGCTACTTCAGCTTAGGGCTAACGTCTCAGTACTGCCTGCTGGTTGAACGGCGATTAGCTATTTGAACCTGGCTCCACGTGTATATGCCTGAATGCCTGTGCTATATCGTGACGTAATAACTCATCATCCCAAGGCTTGGTGAGAAATTTGTAAATCGCGCCCTTGTTAATGGCATCAGTCACGGACCTAAGGTCGGTATACCCGGAAAGTACGATGCGTACGGTATCAGGATATAAGTCCTTAACCCTGCTGAGGAACTCCGTCCCATTCATCTCAGGCATCCGCTGGTCCGACAGTATGACCTGGACATCGTTCTTGGCAAGCAGCTCGAAGGCATCCTGAGCTCGTGTCGCCATGAGAATTTTATAGCCATCTCGCCGCAGGACGCGTGCAAGCGCACGAAGGATATTTTCCTCGTCGTCCAACAAAAGGATCGTCTGCATTGGCTGCTCAGAGGTCGCATCGACGACAGGTTCGCGCACCAGCATGCGTTGACGCAAGAACGACTCGATCTCGGAGAACGGCATAGGTTTAGCGAAGTAATACCCCTGGAATTCATCGCAATGACTCTTCTTGAGGAAGGCAAACTGCGGCTCGGTTTCCACACCTTCGGCGATAACCTTTAACTGCAGGTGGTGGGCCATCGAGATGATACCCTGAGTGATGGCCGCATCATGCCGATCGCTGATTATCTCTTGGACAAATGAGCGATCAATCTTGACTTTATCAATGGGCAAACGCTTCAGATAGTTGAGACTGGAAAAACCTGTACCGAAATCGTCGATCGCAATGCGTACACCCAAATCTTTCAGCTTGTGAAGGGTATCAATCGCTTTGTCTGCGTTCTTGAGAAGAACCGTTTCTGTAATCTCCAACTCAAGCATGCCTGCGTCGAGGCGATGCTTGACCAACATAGCCTGTATGCTCTCAACGAAGTTGCTGCGTTGGAACTGTACAGGGGAAATGTTGATGGCAACAGAAGGCCCCGCCATACCTTGCTCGCTTAGCAGGCGTACCTGCCTGCAGGCCTTGTCGAGCACCCAAAGACTTAACGGGATAATCTGCCCCGTATCTTCTGCTACGGGAATGAAGTCGGCTGGTGAAATGAAACCCCGTGTCGGATGATGCCACCGCAACAACGCTTCCAGGCCAACCACTCGACCGCTGCGCCCCTCGATCTGCGGCTGGTAATAGAGTTCGAAATCCTCAGCCTCGATTGCTTTCTGGAGCTCATTACGCAAGCTAACACGCTCGCTCACGCGCAAGTTAAGATCGTTAGTGTACCACTGGTAGTTGTTACGCCCGTCCTGCTTCGCCTTGTACATCGCCAAGTCCGCTTGCTGGATAAGCTGCATCGGCTGCTCAAGATGTCCATCGCTCAGTGTGATGCCAATACTCGCCGTCACATGCAGATCGATACCCTGGATGCTGTAGGGTTTAGAAATGGACGCGATCAACCTGTCTGCAACGGGAATCACATCCTCTGCCATTGCCAGATCAGGTAATAAAATAACGAACTCGTCACCGCTCATGCGAGCCACAGTATCCCCGGGCCGAACCTGCTCGCACATCCGTTTGGCAACCTCAATCAGCAACAAGTCGCCAAAATTGTGCCCGATGGAGTCATTAATTGGCTTAAAACCATCCAGATCAATAAACATCACCGCTAGGCTACGATGATAACGTTTCGATATGTTGCAACCCTGACGGATACGATCTTCGAGCAGCGCTCGATTGGGAAGGCCCGTCAATGCATCGTGACTAGCGTTAAAGCTCAGCTCGTCCGCGAAGCGCTTCTGCTCAGAAATATCGTTCTGCACACCGACAAAGTGAGTAATGACGCCTTGTTCATCAAAGATCGGTGAGATGTAAAGGTCATTCCAGAAAGCTTGCCCATCTTTACGGAAATTGCGCACAACGACATGAACGTCGCGTGCCTGGCTAAGCCCTCGTCGAATTTCTTCCACTGGCTCCGGGTCACGATCGTCGCCTTGGAGAAAACGGCAATTCTGCCCAAGAACATCTTCTGAACTGTAGCCTGTGATACGCTCGAAAGCGGGGTTTACATAAGTGATCGGCATGTCAGCAGCGCCGGCATCGACGATCACCACACCGTTATAACTAGCCTCCAAACTACGTTGCAGCAGGCGCAGCTGTTTCTCCGCCTCCTTTCGTTCAGAAATATCGCGCAAGGATAAAAGCTGTGCTGGCTTCCCATTCCAGTCAGTTCTGGAAGTATGAACCTCGACCTCTAACGCCCTGTTGTCCGGGAGGTGTAGTGTCCACTCACTCAAACTATCCTGAAGAGGTGGAAGTGAAAGACAGTGATCTCTTAACTCTTCAAAGCTCAGCTGCAGCAGCTCCTGAGCAGCAGGGTTTGTGTAACATACATCTCCGGTAGCATTGATCACTAACAGTGCATCACGGTTATCGTTCAGCAACTGACGGAAAGCCTGCTCACGCTGACGAGCCTCCTCGCGTGCAGCTTGCATTTCCGTGATGTCGATGGCCAGTACCAAACAGCAAGACTCGCCATCGAAAGCGAAATCATGCACCAGAATTTCTGCAAAGAGTTCGCGCCCTGATTTGTGCTGATAGCACCAAACCCCTGCTGACGGATCGACGATACTCTCACGTATAGACGAACGAAAATACTCGAGGAAACGTGCACGCTCGCGCTCAGCACGAATATCCAAGACCTTCATCTTGAGCAGCTCACACTGGCTGTAGCCAAAAAAACATGCCGCCGCCTGGTTCACTGCCATGAACTGCAAGCTCTCCTTGGAGAACACCCACATGGGCTCCGGGTTGGCCTCAAAGAGCAAGCGATAACGCAGTTCACTCTCGGCCAACCGGGCCATCGCCAAGCTACGATCAATCGCATAACGGACGCTGCGAAGCAATTGCTGGCTGTCGAATTGCCCCTTGACCAAATAGTCTGCAGCGCCCTGCTCAATCGCACTGGCATCGAGACGAGCATCGCCTTGCCCGGTTAGAAGGATGATCGGCGCGTTCATACCAGCTTGGCGCGCTTCGTGAATTAGTTCCAGACCTGTATCTGAGCCCAGCCGATAGTCGACCAGGTACAGGTCATGTTCCTGACGGCAGATTACCTCAAGCCCTTGCTGAAAGCTGTCACACCAATCGAGAGTGACCAATTCCTGAGCAGACTCACGCAACAAGTTACGCGTGATAACGAAGTCGTCTTCGTCGTCATCAACAAGCAGAAGTCGCCAGTGTGCTTTGTCTTGAGTCATGCACCAGTCCTCTCGATCGGCAGCTCAACAATATTTAACCAATAGTGACCGAGCGCGCGGACGACCTCAATGAGCCTGGAAAAACTAACCGGCTTGGTAATAAAGGAATTCACTCCAATGCCGTAGCTGCGCAAAACATCCTCCTCAGTTGAGGAGGTAGTCAAAACCACCACTGGAATGGCACGGAGCGCCGCATCGGACTTAATCTCCATCAATGCCTCCCTACCATCCTTTAGGGGCATGTTGAGGTCCAGCAAGATCAACCCCGGCGTCGGAAATTGCTTCTCATCGTCGAAGGGCGGGCGACGCTTGAGGTAGTCAATCAAGGCTTCACCATCGTGAACGAACTGCAGCCGATTTGCGATTCGACACTCACGAAACGCTTCTTGAATCATCAGGCAATCGTCCTGATCGTCATCTGCGATCAAAACGTTAACAGTTTTAGTTTTCATGGCGAGTCCTTGTTGGTCAGCGGGAAGGTGATACGAAATACGCTACCCTGACCTGGCTTACTGGTGGCAGTGATACTCGCGTTGTGTCGTTCAATAATCTTTTTGACAATAGCTAACCCTATTCCGGTTCCCGGATAAGTCTCTCTAGCATGGAGACGCTGGAAAGGATTAAAAATCCGATCCAGATATTTCTCATCAAAGCCGATGCCATTATCGGCTATGCACAGAACTGCACGTCCATCGGCCGCCACCTCCGCGTAGATGCGGATCACCGGTGAGTTTGCAGGAGACTGGAACTTCAGCGCATTGCTCAACAGGTTCTGAATTACCTGTCGCAGCTGACTGGCGTCCCCCAATACGGACGGTAATGGCTGGCGCTCAATCTTGCAGGAGGACTGCTGAATGCCTGCATCAATATCTAGCAGGACGTCATCAACAACTTGATCCAACTTAACAACCTGAAAAACCTGCCCCCGGGTATTGACGCGGGAATAATTCAACAGATCAATGATCAGTGCCTGCATGCGGGATGCGGCTGAGCTCATACGCTGCAGGTAGTCGCGCCCTTCCTCGCCCAACCCATCAGAGCGCGTAACAAGTAGATCCGAGAACGCCTGAATCTTGCGCAATGGCTCCTGCAAGTCATGTGATGCAACGAAGGCGAACTCCTGAAGTTCACGATTACTGCGCTCCAGTTCAAGGAGTGTAGCTTGCAGTTCAGCCTCGGTACCACGGCGCTCAGTGATATCACGAAAATAAACAGCAAGCCCTTCGTCAGATGGATAGGCATGAACCTCAAACCAACGCTGCATGGGGTCGAAAAAGGCTTCAAAATGCGCAGCCTGGTGACCTTCTATTGCCTGAAGGTAGCGCATGCCAATCTCGCTATCGCGAGCACCCGGAAAAACGTCCCAGATTGAATGATCAAGCATATCCTCAACTGACACCCTAAGCAGATGGGCAGCTTCTTGGTTCGCGTAACTGAAGTGCCAGCGAGTGTCCAGGGTGTAAAAGCCGTCTGTAATGCTCTCGAGTGTGGTAGTGAGCCGAGTGGCCAGACGCTGTACCTCGCGTTGAGCTCGTTTGCGCTCGCTAACATCCTGCAACGCACCGGAAATACGCACAATGCGGTCATTCTCATCACGTACAGCCTGACCTGCCAGACGCGCATCCAGCAGGCAACCACTGGCATGACGAATCTCCACATCAAGATCGAAGCTTTGTCCTTCCGTCATGCAGGACTCAAGAGCAGCAATAATGCCCGCCCGGTGAGCTTCGGGATATAACGCCAGCCCCTCGTCCAATGTTGGTATCACATCCTGCTCGAAACCAAGCAAATCGAACATTTCTTCAGACCACACCACCTCCAAACTGGGTAGCTCAATGGTCCATCCGCCAAGCTTGGCAGTTCGTCCGGCCATGCTGAGGATAAGATTGTGCTGGGCGATCTGCTCCTCAATAAATTTTTGCTCGGTGATGTCGCGGGCAGCACAGTAAATCACCAGGTCATTGCCAAGGGCCGCACTAAACTGGAGCCAATGCAGCCGACCAAGCCCGTCCAGAACTCGAATGGTCAAATCCTGAATCAATTCACCATTTTGTAATCGCTCAATCGACTTTTGTACTTGATCGCGGTCAGCAGCGTCTATCAGCTCCATATAGGGCAACCCAACGAGATCATCGGCGATGTAATGCAACGTGTTGGCGAAAGCTGGGTTGACCTGAATAAACAGCCCCTGCAGGTCAACCATACAGAACAGATCCAGAGATAGCGCAAAGAACTGATTACGTTCACGCATGGCCTGCTCTGCACGACGCTGCACGCTGACATCCCTCAGAGCCAAAACCCAGCCCTTTTTTCCTGCCAGACCAATTAGAGGACGCGCATCGTAATGCAGCGTGAGTCCTCTCAGTTCAAGCTCACCGCAACTACCAACACCGCTCTGCCAGTTTTTCAGAGCCAGAGGTAGCAAATCCTGTATTTCCATTCCAATTGGGTCTGACTCAACCGTCAGTAGGCTTTTGGCTGCTGGGTTAACGAAAGTGAGAACCCCATGCTCATCGATGGCAATCACGCCCTCTGCAAGGCAGTCCGTAATGGTTGAGGTAAACTCCAGCTGCACATTGAGGCGCTGCTCGGCATTCATAATCTCGTTTAGCAGTCGATTCTTTTCTATAAAGGAGACGGCCATTTGCGCAAACTGCTGAACGATCGTCAGGTCATCAGTATCAAACTCCCCTGCGACCTTGTCTGATAGTTGAATCAGGCCAAGATTGCTTCCACCCTTGCCTATTAAGGGCACAGCCAGCCAGCCACGCATTGGCGGATGCTCTCCCGCATGCTGTCCGAATCCGCGCCAGCGAGGGTGCAATTCCAGCTCTCTCTGGCTCAAAATCATGGGCTGATTGGTTTCGCAAATCAGGGCGTAGATACCGCTGCCATCAGGTGTACTGGCGTAATCGCGCCAGGCAACGTATTTCTCAGACAGAGAAACTCCGTTGACGGACTGGCTCCAGTCCGGGCCGAGCGTTAGACTCAAAACCGCCTGATGCGCCCCCACCACCATGCGAACTTGCTCGACCAGATAATCAATAAGCTGTTGCTGATCGTGCAGTCTGGCGGTCGCAATCGCTGCAGCCCCCAACCCCCGGAGCTGTTGCGCCTGTTTTTCGCTTCGAGCCAATGTGACCATCAACTCAGCGGCGATGCGTTTGCGCGGAGTGATATCCTTGGCAAGACCAAAAACACCAACGATTTCACCATCCACAATGATTGGTAAATTGCTGACATCTAAGTGCAGATGCGTGCCGGCCGCATTGTGAATTCGCATTTCATAGCGCTGGGGGGCGCCTAAACAAGCCGCAGCAAAGCACTGCCGCACGCGGTCCAGATCATCAGAAACGATGAGTGGAGCGAAGTGCGTGCCAAGAATTTGTTCTTCACTAAGGCCGGTCAGCACCAAGCCAGCATTGTTCATACTGAGGAAATGCCCATCGAGATCAAAAGCAAAGACCGGGTCTGGGTTAAATGTAAAAAGGGAGCGAAAGCGCTGTTCACTCTCTTGTAGGAGCTTGCGATCACGACTTCGAGCCAGGGCAAGCGCTGCCAGTTGTGCCCCCATTGCCAAGCGTTGAACCTGTTCTTCACTGGGGGTTTGCGGCTGCTTGAGGTAAATAGCAAATGCACCCAATACATGTCCTGCATGGGTAATCATGGGAAAGGACCAGCATGCTCGCAGGCCATGTTGCCGCGCTAGATCGCGATAATCGGCCCAAAGAGGGTCGATTTCAATATCCTTGACAATCACCGGCTGTCGACGGAAAACAGCCGTACCGCAGCTGCCTGAACTAGCTCCAACTGCGACCCCATCAATCGCCTGATTATAATCCGCAGGTAAGCTTGGAGCAGCTCCTGTAAGCAGATGTTTGCCTTCAGCATCAAGCAACAGGACGGAGCAGAGGGCACCTGGTTCTTGCGCCTCCACCACGTGACACAATGTTTCGAGAGTATCTAGCTGGGAACAATCTCGGGAGATCATGCTGAGAATATCGCGCTGACCTCTGATAAACAGTTCATTCTGAACTATCAGCGTAATATCGTGAGCGATCGCAAAGAGAGTCTGTTCTTCTTCAGACCAATCCGCCGACCACTGGATATGCAGGGTGTGTCCGTCACGGTGCCGATAGCGATTTCGAAAACCATAGGAAGGTTCACCAGTCATTATGCTGGCAGCTTGCGTGCGGGTAAGCTCATGATCCTCGGGCAAGACAAGCTCCAGATAATGACGCCCAATCAACTCATCCTCCCGGTAGCCGAAAAGCTTTATACAGGATGGACTAACCTCGCTGAATCGCCCGCTACTATCGAATGAGCACAAAACATCCTGACTGAACTCCATGATTCGCTGATTGAGCGCCTGCGCCTTGAGCTGACTGGCCAGACTCCTCTGTAACTCATTGTTGGCTTGTTGCAAACGAGCAGCACGCTGAGCAGCCAGGCCTGACAGACGCTGACTAAGCATGAGGAAGAAGCTCAAAACCAGTCCCAGGAGCATGATCAGAGCAGGCAGAAGGCCAGAAGCATCAGTCCTAGCAGAGCCGTCTATATATGACTCAAGGTGCCATACGCGATTGTGATGAAACTCAATGAGGCGCTCGCCGACCGCAGAGTCAAATATCTGCTGTCCCTGGTAAGAAGAAGCAAAGATCGGCACCCCGGCTTCATGCACCTTGATGATGAAGCCACTCGTTTCGTCACCCAACAGATCGCCAATAGTCTCACCAACATCCACCATCGCAATGACCCAACGCGGTGCATCTCCTGGGATTTGCAATGAACTCGCAATCAATGCGGTGGCACCATCTTGGTTTAAGACGGCTGGACTGATGTGCGGCACCGGGTCGCTGAGCGCATGATGCAACCAGTCGATATGGTCTGGCCGCGACAGAAAAGCACTAAGCCACTCCTCATGCTCCTTGGCGCGCGCGTCCAGCCAAAATGGGCGAAGTTGCTCATCGAGGACGCCAACCAATTTTAAACTAGGAAAGTCCCTTAGGTAGCTACGTGCCTCCTGGTGCCAGAAGACCTCCGAAGGAAGTGAGCCGAGCACTTGCCAGCGCTCGGCCAAGCGCTTGATGAGATCAAGACGACTATAGAGTGAGCGCTCGATCAGAGTCTGGGATTTCGATAAGAGCAGCTCACTTCGTTGATCTTGGACTTCAATTGCCTGCAGACTTAAAAAGTACCAGCCTATGCAGGTAACAAATACTCCCAAGGCACCTGCCAACAGCGCTAGTCCTCTGACCCGACGCTCGGTTCGTGGCATATGAAGACTGAGCAGGATAATCGCGCCTGCAAGCAGAAAGGTGAAAAGGTTGGCAATGTGAATCGATGAAGGCTTGAACCCTAAATTGGGCACCCCCGAGGCGGGCTGCATAGGAGACAAATACGCAGCAATTGCTAGCAGTAGCATCGCAGTGCCCAACAATCGGGCGATCCATCTCGCCGGCCGCGGGCCGAGGCAAAGTAAAATGGCAAACGCACCAATCAGTATGGTGCCAGCGAGCGGACTACGCATGCGGATAAAACCGGAAAGCACAGACCGACCCACATCAGAACTGCCAGCTAGAAAATTGTGAACCAAAGTGTAAAGAGCCAAACCTCCTAGCAGCGCGGCAAACAGGAGGCTCATTCGCCAAGCCCGGCGAATGGCGGACAGCAAAAGCACACCAAGCAATGCAGAGATGATGGCGCTATCCGGCAGAAGCACTACTGTGTGCACAGTCGGGTCATCCAAATTGAGATAACCGACAAGACTGATCATCCCCATGACCAGCAGCGCAAAAGCAACTACATGAAGATAAGCCTCAACAATCAGATAGCGGGGGCTCATTGCCACTCCTGCAAATCCTGCGGTCCGAGCAAGCGCAGAACTTCATCAATCGTGGTGAGACCTTGGTCAATCTTTTCACGGGCATCGTCGAGCAAGGTAGTCATACCCTGTTCTCGGGCAATAGCCTGTAGCTGCATGGCACCAACACCCTGCGAAATGGCATCACGCAGTCGGTCACTCATCGTAAGTACCTCGTGAATTCCAAGTCGACCTCGGTAACCCTGATTGCATTGCTTGCAGCCTTTGCCCTGAAAAAAATGCATACCTGGAGCTAAAAACTCCGGGCCCAGACTCCGCCGCTGTTCCTCACTCGGTGTAACTGACTCTCGACAGTAGGGACAAATGCGACGCACCAAACGCTGGGCGATGATAGCCTCCAGGGCAGAGGCCAGCACATAAGGCTTTAACCCAAGATCGAAAAGCCGAGCAATCGTAGCGGCTGCTGAATTGGTATGCAGAGTCGAGAAAACCAGATGGCCAGTCAGGGCTGCATGGAAAGCTACATCAGCAGTTTCCTCATCCCGAATCTCACCAAGCAGTATGACGTCCGGATCCTGCCGCAGGATGGCCCTAAGCACGCTTGCGAAGCTCAGACCGATTCGCTCGCGCACTGGCACTTGGCCCGCGAGGTCAACATGAAACTCCACGGGATCCTCAATAGTGACGTAATTCTTCTCAGAAGAAGCTTCATGTTGCAGCAAGGCGAATAATGTGGTGGTCTTCCCGCTGCCGGTGGGGCCTGTCGCAAGAATGATGCCTTGGGGCTTATTGACCACATGCAACAAGCGTCGCAGGTTGTGTGACGATAACCCCAGGTCCTCTAGCGACTGCGCAGCAGACTGGCGCTCCAGTACGCGCATCACGACTTTCTCACCGTTAATCGTGGGTAGCGTTGATATACGAAGGTCAACAATACGCATTGGCGTCTTGACCGTTATACGGCCATCCTGAGGACGCCGGCGCTCAGTGATATCTAGCTCAGCCATCACCTTGATACGGGATACCAGTGCCATCAGCAGCGTACTGGGGACCTGGATTTTGTCTTGCAGAACACCATCAATACGGTAGCGCACCACCACGTGCTTGGTGCGGGGATGAATATGGATGTCACTTGCACCGAGACGAAGTGCCTCAAGGATGATCGCATTAACCAACCTGATCGCGGGCGGCTCCTCAGAACTACCCAGCAATTGCTCAAGGTTCTCATCGGCATCATCGTCGTCGAGAACAATTTCAATGCCCTCGTACGGGTCGCTGGTTCCGACTACTGTAGCGATGTCATCCAAGCGTTCAGTATCACCAAATAGCTCACCCAGCTTCGTCTGCATCTGCCGCAAATCGCAAAGCACAGGATGAATGCTGAGCCCGGTCATAAAACCCAGCTCAGTGACGAGCCCCTGATCAAGTGGATCGGCCATAGCGAGGCGCAATCGCCTATCCAGCACCCGAAGGGGCAACACCAGTTGACGAGTACAGACACTTTGGGGGATCAGCGACAGCAGTGACGGATCGACCTCAAACTCACGTAGATCAATTTCCTCGAACATGAGGTCTTTACGCAAAAGCTCATAGACCTTCCCACTATCGATCCAATCGTGCTGTATCAGCTGTCGCAACACGGGTGTCTTGTGTGTCTGCATTTCCTTGTGCAACTGCTGGATTTGCTGGGCGTTGAGAAGACCTTTCTTGTGCAGTAGGATCGCCAACTGGCTTCGATTAGTAACGCTCAGCTTGGCAAGCGTTTCAAGATCACGGTGCTGCTTCAGATTGTGTTGTTCCAGCGCCCGATTGCGCTGCTGGAGGGCGTGCTGTTCGAGGGCTAGCGCGATAGTTAAGCGCAGGTCATCATCGTTCCAGGGCTTTAGGATAAAACGGTATACAGCCCCCTCTTTGATGGAGCCCATTACCGCCTCGGTGTTCGCATGACCTGTGAGCATGATGCGAATCGTATCGGGCCACCTTTCGCGTACCCGCGCCAGCAGTTCACTACCGTTCATTTCAGGCATCAGGAAGTCGCTGATAACCAGCTGGATCTCGTGCTGCTCCAGTATCTTTAAAGCTTCGATGCCATTGCGAGCGAAATGAAGCTGATAATTCTGGCGCTGGAAAACTCGACGCAAAGCAGCCAGAACACCAGGTTCGTCGTCCACCAAAAGCAGTTGGTAACGCTCCGCCGGGCGCGAGGCCTCCTCTCCTCCCTCAGCCTTACCGAGGAACAGCGATGCATAATGCTTGCTCACAGCCTCTCCTTACCGGCTCAGAAAGCGCAACGTTGCACGCGTTCCAATCCCTTGTTTGCTCTTTACAAGAATCTCTCCCCCATGCGCTGTCATGATATCGCGCGCAACACTCAGCCCCAGGCCAGTTCCTTCACCCACCGGACGAGTAGTAAAAAAGGGGTCGAAAAGACGGTCTTGGTCCTCCTTGGAAATTCCGCAGCCGTTGTCCTCGATCAGTACTTCGGTGCATCCGTCCTCTGCTACTCTGCTGGTGATACGCACACGACCACCATTGGCAATGGCCTGCGCGGCATTATCCAAAACGTTAAATAATGCTTGAGAAATCTTGGCTGGATAACCTGCAAGTTGAGGCACATCTCCTAATCGCTGCTCTATTGTGAGGGTATGACTGAACTCGGCTTCGACCAGGTGGCAAGCAGTGACGATAAGATGATTCAGGTCACAAGGGATAAAGTCTTCTTGATCTACATTGGAAAACGTCTTCAAGTCGGCCACGATCGCGGCGATCCGCTGAGCGCCGCTTAGCGACTCCTCAAGCAGCGCGCGAAAGTCTTCCTGAACAACGCTCACGCTGGGATCGGTGGGCAATTTGCAGCTCAACTCATCAAGATACTCGCCAGCGACGCGCAAATTACTGGCTATAAAACCTATCGGATTATTAATTTCATGAGCGACTCCCGCGGCTAGCTGTCCGATGGCACGCAAGCGAGCACTCTCGTAGAGCTGTTGTTGAGCATCTTTAATCACTCTGACCTGCTCGCCCACTTGCAATTGCAATTGCTCTGACAAGGTGCGATAGCGCATCTCTGAATCCTGCAACGCCGCATGTTGTCGTTGTAGCTCGGCAAAGCTGGCTTCGGTAGCATCATGATGCAAGCTAGCTGCCATCCGATATTTAGCCACGTAGTAGAGAATAAACTCCACAAGTCGTGCTGCCGGGGCCTGGCGTGCCGGCGTCTCTGCGCAGCTCAGCCAGGCGATGGTCTCTAGATTGAACTCCACCGGTTCCGCCCCAGCGACAGGCTCAGACTGTAAGATGAAATCATCACCAGACAGGCTCTGTAACAAACTCAACAAACGCGCCAGCCGCTCGCTGTCAAGCAGCTCCGCAAGATCTGGATCATCATCGAACCTACGCATTTCCGCAGACGCTCACGTCACTTAGATACCGGACAAAATCTGCCGACGAAAGCCCCTCATTTTTAGCCAATCGAAACTCCGCATCGAGATGAGGGTATAAACGCGACAGCAGCTTGCGAAAGGTTTCCACTACGCCTTGGCCGTTCAGTGCCGAAGCCATACTCAGAGGAGCCCATGGAGTATCAGCCCAACGCTCCTGCAGCTCGGCCTCGTCTACAGCGTCGACTACATCGCGCTTGTTGAACTGCACCACAAGAGGTAGCTGTTCGATATCCATACCTAGTTTCTGCAGACAATCAACAAGGTTCACGAAGGCATTAGCGTTGTTGTCTTGCTGTGCAGGCTGTGAATCGGCAACGAAGATAACCCCGTCAGCACGCGACAGAACCGCCTTGCGCGTGCTGTCGTGCTGGACCTGCCCTGGAACAGTGTAGAGTTTCAGACGCAAATCAAGGCCACTCGGGCTACGCAGACCGATTGGTAGAACATCGAAAAACAAGGTGCGGTCATCGCGCGTTTCGAGCACCATGAGTTCTCCCTTGCGCTGCGGTTGCAACTGGGTGTGCAGCTGCATCAAGTTGGTAGTTTTACCGCTCAACGCGGGCCCGTAGTACACCACCTTGAGGGTCAACTTGCGCTCAAGCGCCAGATACTCAGCCATGCCCACTCTCGTTGGAATCGTCCTCCGACAGCGATGACTTGGCGGCTTCATGCATCCCCAGAATGCGATCCTGGACCTTATTGTGCTGCTTGCTAATCCGCTGTTGATGGAGATCTATAGCCGCTTTAAGCGCCGTTTTAACCTCATCCTCTTCCCACGGTTTGGAAAGAAAACGGAAGATCTCCGCACGATTAATCGCCGCCATCATAGCTTGACGATCACCATGCCCACTGATCACCATTCTTACTGCATCAGGTTGACGCTGTTTGACAAACTGCAGATAAGTAATGCCGTCAAGGCTGGGCATTTTGTAATCGGAAATGATCACAGCATACTCATGCTCGGTCAGCGCCTGCAGAGCCTCACGCACATCGCTAAATGCGTGCACTTCCAAGGGATACGAGCGAAGCAGGCGCTGCAAAGAGGTAAGGATATTTGGCTCGTCATCCACCAACTGGATTTTGATCATTCATAACACTCCTGCAGCAGCAACATCAGATTCTGGCTTGCGTACGAAAATAAGATAACGAGCGCCCTCAGAGGCCTCAAAGGCGGCCAGCTTGTCGATCAAAGGCTGAGTTAGCGCCTTGCCTTCAACCAATAGCAGCATGCCATTTTCCGCGTATAAGTTGCGCGCCAACACCATACCGTGCTCGACACGACGCGTGTCGAGCACGGTAATAGTATCGTCCGCGAGCACCAAATCAGGAGCCAGCGCAGTACATACCTTGATAAAGGAGTCGCACACCTCAGGGTCATAAAGGCGTCCAGCATATTTTTTTATAAGAAGTAAGGCTTCATCGCGGCTAAGCTTGCGCTCGAGGATCATGCCACGCTGCAGCTCGATAAAATCTACTGCAAGACGCAAGATCCTCGAGCCAAGTGGAATGGAATCCCCGGATAGGCGATCAGGATAACCCTGACCATCCCATCGCTCTTGATGACTTCGGATGATGAGGCCGGCATCCTGCACCGGCTCCAGAGTCATAAGCAGACTTTCGCCAATTTCGGGGTACTTGCGATAACGCGCCCTATCCTCTTTGACCAGTAGATCAGCAGGCCGCGAGAGCAGACGGTCATCCCAAGTTAACTTGCCAATATTGTAAAGCGCTGCAGCCATAGCGAGATCACCGCTCAACCGTTCATCCAGACTACAGTGATCTGCATAAGCCTTGACCAACGCGATCACCTGGGCATTAGTCTGCAGCTCCTTGGTCAGACGCAACGCAACTAAATTGGCAAATACCTCTGTGGCCGTGACGTAACTTTTACGCAACGACGCATAAGCAAGATCCAGCATATCGGCGGTCTGTTGGAGCTCCGCAGTCCGAGCCTTCACTCGTTGCTCCAGAGAAGCATTAAGCTCTTGCAGTTTGAGGTTTTGCTCTTGAGTCAGTTCCTCTAGACGCCTGCGCTCCCGCTCAGAATGTTGAAATGCGAGTGCTTGCCTTATAATCAGGCGTAATTCATCGTCATCCCAGGGTTTACTGACATAGCGGTAGATCTGTCCCTCATTAATAGCTTTAATCGTGGTGGTCAGATCGGCGTAACCAGTAAGCAGAATTCGCAAGCAATTGGGCCAGCGCTGCTGAACCTCCGCCAGAAAAGTAGCTCCGTCCATCCCCGGCATCCGTGCGTCAGAAATAACCAAATCGACATGTGTGGCGCTCAATTTCTGCAGAGCAGCTTCACCACTGGTTGCATCCAGGAGTCTGTAAGGCTCGTTGCGCAAAACCCTGCGAAGACTGTTGAGTATGTTCTCCTCATCATCAACCAACAGGAGCGTGAGCAACTCGCTACCGGCATCCATCAGCGCTCCCCCTCCTGCGACGAAGATTCTGAGGGCTGTTTGATCGGCAGATAAACGCGAAACCGGGTACCCACCCCGACCTCACTATGAACATCAATGCGACCATTGTGTTTCTGAACGATGTTGTAGGACAGTGCCAACCCCAAACCTGTCCCTGTACCAACCGGCTTGGTGGTGAAAAATGGCTCGAAGATTCGCTTCAGAGTTCTCTGCTCGATTCCTTTCCCTGTGTCCTCCACTTCAAACCAAACTTCTTCCGAGTCACAGCCGGTGCGCAACCAGATACACCCGAACTGCTCAATCGCGTGAGCAGCATTAACCAACAGGTTCATGACAACTTGGTTAATCTGCGACGGAATACACTCGACATCGGGTAGCTCACCGTAGACCTTGACGATCTCAGCTTTGTACTTGAGTTCGTTGTTAACCACGTTCAAAGTGGTTTCCAGCCCCCGATGCAGGTCAGCCGGGCGGAACTCTTCCTCGTCGATATGAGAGAAATCTTTTAGCGCGCTGATAATACGCTTGACTCGGTCTATGCCATCTTCGGACTCAGAGATGAGCGCCTCAAGATCACCACGAATATAGTCGTACTCAAGCCCTACTTTAAGCTGGCGTAGCTCATCCAGATCTGTAGCACCATCTACAGCGTCAATGATCTTCAGAAGATCGTGTACATAACCACTAAGGGTTTTCAGGTTTGAGAACACAAAACCAATGGGATTGTTGATCTCGTGCGCGACACCCGCTGCGAGCTGACCGATGGCGGCGAGCTTCTCTGACTGAAGCAGCTGATTGTTTGCCGCCTCCAACTTGCACAGCAACTGCTCCTGCTCGATCTGCTTGCGACGTAGGGCGTTGAGCGCTGTCTCGAAATGCGTGCTCGACTTGGCTATAGCACCTGTGTCGTAAAGCACCAGACCGAATAGTCGCTCACCATCCAAACCACTAAAAGGGAAGAGCAGCGTGCTTTGCACATACTGCCCGGACTCATCCTCAGGCCGGCCATCTAACTTGACCAAAGGCGCCTGCCCTAACCAATGGTTGTAGACGTGTATACCCCGATCTTTAGCAAGCTCTACGATCTTGTGGAAGGACTGTATGTCAATATCAGGAAAAGCATCGGTAAAGGATGTACCAACAACCTCTGCCTGCGCTCGTCCGATACGCTGATTGACAAAGTCATTCCAGCCTCGGATGCGAAGAGCAGAGTCCAGAACGATGACTCCCAGATCAATCTGATCAACCAATGCACCAAACAAAGTTGAGGAGGCACTATCCATTTTTATGATCCATGATGCATTAACCACGCATTCGAAAGGGCTATTTGCCTGAATCCTTGCGCGGTGCCAATATTCAGGCGTCACATTTAGATCATAGCATCAAAAAGCTATCACCCCAATAACCAAGTACAAAGATCAGGATAGTAGATGACGCAAAATACACCGCAGAATCTCATCATTTATCGCTTGCGCCTTTCAGAAAATCGAGCCGTGGAGCACATTATTGACCTCAACGGCCCACCTGACCTTGGCAAGCATGCCGACTGGACGCAACTGGACTTCTATAAATGCCCACACTGCCCCCTTAAAAGCGAGCGGGTTCCGCATTGCCCGCTTGCAGCGTCCCTTGAGACACCTGTCCGCCTGCTCAGCAATCTGGAGTCGCACACACCAGTCGACGTTCAGGTAATTCATAGGGGCAGGGATATCCGCAAAAAAACAACCTTGCAGCGAGCAGCAGGGTCAATACTCGGCGCCATAGGTGCGTCAAGCGGATGTCCACACACAAGCTTTCTCAAGCCAATGGCATGGTTCCACCAACCCTTCAGCGACGATGATGAAACCCAGTTTCGCGCCATTGGGACCTACCTTCTCGGACAGCATCTGCGCGGCATGCAAGGTTTGACATCCGACTGGGGGTTGGACGGCCTACGTGACGCCTATAAAAAGCTGCGCCTAGTCAATCAGAGCATTGCACAGCGCCTACGCCACGCGGCCCAAGAGGACTCAAGCATAAACGGATTGATCTTGCTGGACTTGCTCGCGTCGTCAGCACTTAGCGCGTTAGACCAGTACGAAGGCGAGTTGGACGCATACTTCGCTTTTTACCTTTCCGACTGACTCCTCCACAACTTGGCATCTCGATTACGACTTAGCAAATCCAGGGGCAAATCCACGATCCGCCCTGGACGTGTTCCCACCCAGTCAGAATGGCAAATGCAACGCCAGCTCCTGAGCCCTGCATTCACCACCAGATTTGATCAACTATGGACGGTACGGGCTGGCAACTAGCGGATACATCCCGTCCTGTAGGCCCTGACACCTGCCGGTCTGATCCGCAGGTGCTGTCCCTTGTCCTTGACCAGGTAGGTCATCAGGCTCGCTACAGCATGGCGTCCATCCACGTCGCTACGCTGGAACATGCCAGTGCCTCTGCCCTCATCCTTGCCACCCTGTTTCATCCATTCCGCACCACTGTCGTGCCAATGCCCGCCACCATCAGTGATCTCTCCCCACAGCTCACCGATTAGCTCAGCAATGCGAAAATGACGTCTGACGTGTGAACCATTGAAGAGGAACGCGACATGCAGATGAAAGCCCTGATCCTCACCCTGCTCTACCCGGATGATGAAAGCCACCAGATGCTCAAAGATGGGATTGGTCCTGCGAGATCTGGCCCGTCAGAAAACGCGATTTACAGAATCAGTACCGGGATAGCGTAAGGCCTGCCTCGGAGCTCTAACCCCGACTGCAGCCAAACCCTCGCTGACGATCGCCATATGACTTAGTCGCAACCTTGCAGAGGTAGCTGGCACGATGAAACAAATCCGGCAGGACATCACGCTCCTCACGCCGGAGCGACCTGTCTATTCTGTACGTTGAGTTCTTCGGGATATGCACCAATCCTGAGGCCTGGGAAAGGTCTAATCCCAGTGCTCCCGCCCAAGAAGCCTCAATGCGGCTAATCATGTTCTCACGTTCGGAATTTAACTTGCCCAGCGTGTAATAAGCATCTCTGTTCAGGAGTATCAGCACGTGATAGTGAGGTACACCTTTTCCCCCTATTTCCCTTGACCAGACGTACCGCACCTTGCAGCCACGAGCATATCCATCACGCTGGCGTACCTTCTCCTGGTGATACTGAATTTTTCTGCTGAAGGATTCGAAGAAGTTGCTGATGACATCGTTCGTGTAGGCTCGATCAGGTAACCGGACTCTTTGAGGTAGCCTCAGGTCCACTCTGAAAGCTAGTATCCTGGGGTACTCAGCCAGTGCAAGTTCGATAGTTCTGTAAAGGGCATCTAGATACTCTCGAATAAAAGGCCCCTTATCCACCATCAGAGGCAATCCCTCATAGCTGGCATCCTGATACAGATGGAGATTGCTATTGGATGGGTGACGACGAGGGTATCGAGGTTCTGGTAGAAGATTAGACATGGTTATGACTCCGTTACTAGGTGAAGGTCATAACCATTGCTCTATATTTATTTTTTTACTTTGCTCTCTTATACGTATCTTGAGAATATCGAGTAGCTCTGCACTAACCCTTCGGGTGAAGTACTACACATAAAGCATAATACCCGCACCGCGAGAAAACACTCTGACAAATCAGCCAGAAGATGATCAACTCAACAAGCTGGGCCAGCATTTTTCTGCAGCTAGCAATTCCGGAGATAAACCAACTTCTGCGGGCGATCAGCAAACCGATCAACTCTAGGCACCGCCTTGAACAACCAAGCGTCTAATAGGATCAGACTCAGCGACGAGCGGTCAGTCGCCATTCCCCTTACGCCCGCAAACTGCGCAGGTAGTCGAAGGGTAATCCCCCCTGAAATCAGCCCTCGTCAGAAGTAGAATTTTCT
>TARA_R110000851_G_scaffold47194_3_pt1 | contig 20137 bp, 36 predicted proteins | sample TARA_R110000851 | Tara Oceans TARA_R110000851 (sample SAMEA4397627) | marine metagenome | biome: Polar Biome; feature: [DCM] deep chlorophyll maximum layer (ENVO:01000326); material: water (ENVO:00002006), including particulate matter (ENVO:01000060) such as... | depth 17 m
TGCCATTTTTGTTTCTTTATTCGTTGATAAATATTATAAATTATATAAAGATTGATATTTTTCTATAAAACTCCTACCTACCGCAAGTTCTAATATTACTGCGCGTTCAGGAACTCCTGGTAGCTTATTAGCGGATGCTATATAATCAATATTTTCATTATTCCACACCTTCATTTTAATTTTAGCATTACTTCTATTAGAAGTTTTAAATACCATCACAACAGGTTGTTTAGCATAAGCTTTGCCTTTTTCAGGTTTAATAGTAGGAAACTTAGTACTTCTAGGATATGTAATTTCAGTTTTGTAAGGTCCTGATGTTGACTTATTAATGTCATAATACCAAGTGCTTTTCCACCCCAATTCTGGTTTTGAGGGAACTTCATATGAAACTTGCTCCCATTTTTCTTTAACTTCTATTGGTTGTTCTGTTGGTCTACCTCTCTTCATTATGAAAATATTATTGCTAGAAATCCTGTTATAATTAACCCAATTATAGATGCTGATGCTCCTAAATAGCTAGCTTCTACTTGTTCTTTACTTCTACCTTGACGATATTTTTCGTTTTCCATAATATTATTTAATTTATTTCTCAATTTCATTTCTCATTTGTTTTACGTGTTTACAATTACCTCTAGTCCTCCATGTACCAGGACAATCACAATGATATTTTCCTGAGTCTGGGTAATGTTTTGTAGTATAAACAGCATCACTACTACTACTTTTAGATATTTTTTCGATTGTTTTGCTTCTTGTAACTTTAACTTTGGGTCTAACCCATTGAATATCGTTTAAAGTAGTATTTATATCTACTTTTTGAAAACCAGGAACAATAAATCTTTCACCCTTAATATTAGTAAACAATGATGGTGGTAAAATTTCGTGTTTATGTTCGTATTTAAACCTTTGCACATTAACAAATGACCCAAATCCAGGACCGTGTGTGAATGCTATTCCATCAGGTTTAAAGATAATTCTAGATCTAGGATTACCGTATTTATTTAAATTTGTGAATTTCCAAAGTGCCATAACCTTTATTTCTTATTTACACCGTAAATATACGAACGCTTTTTGGCTTCTCCAAGCATTTTACCGCTTATTTTTGATAATTTTTACGTTAGATTTTATATTACTACGTGTAGATCTTGTATTATTATTTTGAATAGGTGGTCTGCTATAAGTTGGTCTACTATTGTTTATAACGGGTTTAGATGTGTTTATAACAGGTTTATTATTGGTTGGAAAGTTATATGAAGGTCTATTATTATTATTTAGGGGTTTATAAATAACAGGTTTTGATACTACAGGTTTTCTATTAACTTTATTAGTATCTTGTTCTAGAGTTGATTTAATACTATTTCTTCTACTGCTATTATATGCTATATTATACCCTTGATTATTAAATGGCCCCTCATACCAATTATTTGATGCTATCCAAGGTCTCATATACCAATCCCAATGATTCCAAGGTCTATAAAAATGGGAATAATATGAATTGTAGTTATTATTATAAAAACCATAATCTAACCATAATGGTCTTGCGCCCCAATATCCATAATTAATATCAAACCCAGAGTAAAAATTAGGTCTTAATGGTTTAAATTCTAAACGTATGGTAGCACTATCGTAACTGGTAAATACAGTTGTTCCATCTTGAAGCTCATCTAAATAAACAACATCGGTTTCACAACATTTATCTACCGGGGTTGATTGATAAATTCCACAACTACTTAATAATATTACTATAATACTTAATAATTTTTTCATATGTTTTGATTTAGTTAGGTGTTTGAACACCACGTTTACTGACAACCTCAGCTGATATTTTATTTGCAAATTTAATTGCGTTGGGTACTGATTTTGCTGTTGTGTATGATAACGCAAAAGCAGCTGTAAATGTATCTCCTGCTCCACTAACATCAATTGTTTCTTGTGGTTTAGGAGATGCGTATGTTTTACCATTATACATACAACCTTTAGAACCTAAAGTTACTATAATTTTAGAAGCGTCTAATTCTTTATTATTTAAATATTCTTCTTCATTTAATTTTACAAATGTAAAACTATCAATTATATGACTATCTAATTTTCTTTTACTATCTAATATTGATAATTTTGAAAATGATGATATTAATTTTAAATCATGATTTGAAAGATAACCTTTATTATAATCACTTACAATTACTAAATCAGCATCTTTTATAAAATGTTTATAATCTTCAGACCATTTAAAATTTTCTATTTTATCATCCCCCTCATCAACTCTTAAAAACATATGATTTGTCTTCTTTTCAACATATCTAGTTTTTGTTACTTGTGATAAATTACTAAAATGTAATACTTTTGATGTTGGTTCTAATGCTTTAATATTTGCAACCGTATTACCTGACATACCAGCATTTACTTCCGTATTAATCGGTTGTAATATTGGAACTGGCGCCTCTGGTGATAATCTATTTATATCACAGTATATGAATTTATCTACGCATGTTTCCCCTATAATTACTATTTTCATTTGCTACGCGCTATATTCGGTTTTTCTATATTTTTTATAACGTTCGGCCTCAAGTTGAATATCTAAACTAATTAATGAACACATTCGTTTTAAGGTCTCTGGGTGGTTTTCAGCCATATCAACTAATACCTCATCTTCAAATGTATTAAAATATTCTACAAATGACGGTTGTCTAAATGTTGTATGTTTTTTTTCTCCCACTATAATGCCTTCATTGGTTTAGGTTTATTATTTTTTTTAACTTTTATAACACCTCTTTGAACCATTCCTTTTCTCCATTCCATAAATTGGAGGTAATTTGCTTTGTTTGAATTTATACTCATAACATTATTTATTATTTACCTTGCCCACTATAGAGCTTTTTATAATTTTTACTATTTTTTAATTTACTTGTTTTACTTTTTGCATGTACCCCTGGTCTTTTTTTCTTTGTACCTGATGGAGCGTTTGCGGTAACCATTTTTGCCATTTTATTCGAATTTTTCTTTTAGATTATTAATTTTAATTATATGTTGTAACGATGATACATATGCATCAGCTTCAGCATATTGTTTGTCTAATAACTTATATAATTGTTTTTCTGTTTTACATTTATAAGCATAAGTTGAATACCATAAAGCATAATCCATAACTGATTCTTCCCAATTATTATAATAAGCATGCCCATGTTGTGTCCCTTCAGCTAAATTAAGTCTTACACGTGCTTCTTTCATGCCAAATAAATTATGGTTTTCTTTAAATATTTTAGATTCATAATGACCTGTTTCTAAAATAGATTGAGCTAAGACAATATGCGGGAATTTAAAATTTAATCCGCTTAATTTTTCAATTAATTTTTCTTGTTCAAAATCATTTAAACCCTCTATTATTAGTATATTTTCAGTATCAGTAATATATTGTGTATCTGGTTTTGATAACCCCAATAACAAAAATATAGTAAAAAATACTAATGCTATTTTTAAAAATACTATAGGATAATTAACTTGTTTATACTCTAAAGTTTGGGAGTTGTATTTGAATAATTTCATAGTTTTTGGTTTTAAAATTTATCTAAAAAGTCGCCTTTAATAACTTTACTTCTCAACATACTATTTTTTTCATCATCTTTTAACATTCGGTTAGCTAATTTTTCTAAATGTTTTGATTTAACCTCATCATAATCTCTTACAATCTTATCATGTTTATTACGTTTAATATTTCTAGTTTTCTTTGCCATATTGTTTTCTTAAATATTCGTCAATTGTCATATTAACTTGATTATTGGATTTAAGAGCATATCTTTTATCATGACCTAATCTATCAGGGGCATATTTCCATTTTATTTCTTTATCTAAAATATCTCCCATTAGTTGTACTAATTCTTTATTTTGCCATCTATCTCTGGATCCAATATGAGAAATACCACTTGCGTTATTTAAAATCAAATCAAATATCTCAGTAACATTATCTTCAACCCATATCCACTCTCTTACTTGTGAACCATCTCCATAAATCGGAATTTCTTTATCATCATTAATACAATTCATAATAATTGGGATAAATTTTTCTGGGTGTTGCATGTCACCAAAATTATTACAAGTACGAGTAATTAAATAAGGTAAATCATAAGTTCTACCAGCCGCAATAACTAACATATCAGCTGATGCTTTAGATGCTGAGTAATATGAAGATGGGTTTAATGGATCTGTTGTTAATGATTGTCCTCCTAATTTATCACCATATACTTCATCAGTTGATATTTGTACAAACTTTTTTAATGATGGTATTTGTATTGCAATTTCTAGCAAATTAAAAACCCCATCAATATTTGAATGGACAAATGGTAAACCGTTTGAAATTGATCTATCTACATGAGACTCAGCTGCAAAATTAACTATGTAATCACAGTTATTAATATCTTTTAATTCAAGATCACAAATGTCTTTTTTAATTAGTTCATAATTACACCCTTCAACTCTTTTAATGTCAGATGCATATGTTTGTTTATCTACTATAACTGTTTTAATATTGGGGTAACTTTTCAACATCCTTACAAATGCTGATCCAATAAACCCTAACCCTCCTGTAACTATTATTTTCATATCCTTGATATTATATTTAATTCTTCTTTATTTTCACTATCTAATCCTAATTCTTTAAGTCGTTGGAGGTGATATTCATCAACTTCCCAATCAACTTTACCTTGATTTACAGGTTTATGATCTTCAATACCCTCTATTTGTTTATCTGTAAAAATATCTCCAACGTTTAGAAAATAATGATTATAGCATAACAATTCAATATTTTCTAGTTTATAATTCTTCTTATTATCATCCTTAAAATTTAATAATAATGGCATTTTATAGTCTAATACCCTTCTTTCTTCAAACCCACATATACTACATTTTTCTTCTAAATAACCTTCAGTAATTAATCTATACTTAATTTTATCAGGAGTAAATGAGGATGCATTTGCCCTACCTTCAATTATATCCATTAAAGCAGGTTCTTTACCACTAACTCTTAAAAATTTAGGTATGCCAACACCTGATTGGTTTTTGTGTTGTTCAAATAAATTATCATGAGTATTACTTTCATATAATTTTGCCCATTTTTTATAATGTACATAAGAACAATTCAAATATCGGGCGGCTGCCATATTTGATTTAGTTTTAGTCATAGCTACTAAAATTTGTTCTTTTGTAATTGGTTTTGGTTTAGGCATCTGTATCTTTATATGAATCGAATTTAGCTGGTTTTTGAGTATTTGAATAATTTTTTAATTGTTCGGGCGTCATTATATGAATGTCATTCCAGGTATGGTCACCTGTACCATTAACCGTGCTTACCGCCTTATATGCGCCTATAGTTGAGCAATTTACGCAACTCTTATACCCAAATTTAGTCAATCTTAACTCAGGCATTGATTCTTTGCACTTAATACATTCTATCATTTTTAGTTTCATTTCTTCTAATTTAATTATATACGATATAACTATAATTTATCCCGTAATATACGAAAAGAAACTTAAATATCCAAATTTATTTGGTAGAGGGTGGAGATTTATATTTTATATAGCTCCATAAATCATCGGTATTATTGAGAATAGACTGCTTACCATTACTTTCTTCTAATGGAATTACTTTGCCATCAGGACCTATTCTTTCATAAATATACCATAAAATTATTCTTGATGCTTCACTACCATAAAGTAGTACCATTAAATTTTCAACAACTAACCAAAGTGGATCTGTTAATTTATGAGCATCTATACCACCATCTTCATTTAATTTATGCTCCATTTTATCTGAAGATATTAATTTATTTATCATTACACCAAATATTTTTTCTTCAGCTTGATTAATATTATCTTTTACTTGGACTTCTGTACCTAATATTACTGCAAATAATTTTTTCAAATCATCTTTTCCTGGTAGTTCTTCACTCATAGTTCTTCAATTGAAAATAATTTTAAAAATGATTTGAAATTCATATTTTTTATTTTAGCAGCAAACTTTTCAGCATCTTCAATATTATTGGCTTCAATTATACCTACTGCTTCTTTTTTAATATCTTTTTTAATAAAATATTTATATTTCATATTTAGTAATGGTTTTTTTAATTATGCTACATTTTTCATATTCTTCTTTTTCTAAGAATAATTTAGCTACTCTAGATAAAACTGATTTAAATTGTGATTTTTTTATTTCTATTATTACAGATACATTAAATATATTAAACAATTCTGCTTTTTTTAAATTATTTTCAAGAGCATACATTATAGATTTATATGATTCATTTAAAATAAATTCACGAAATTTTAAATTAGTTGATAGTTCAATTAAATCCTCTTGATTATCCCAATCTATTTCTATAATTACTGTTTCTCTGATTTCTTTTTTTATCTCTTCTTCCATTTGTAATATATTTCGGGGTTCCATTATAAATATTTAAAACTTTATTCCTCTTATAGTTTGACCTTTAGGTCTATGGGAATTATTTTCAAATAATTGGGGTGATATACCCCATTTATACATAAACATTTGTGCTGCTGGTCCCTCAGTTGCTTTAAACTTATCTCCTTCCTTACCATTTTTTGTTGCTGTACTGCCAAAGTGGTATAAATGAGCTTTATGTGTTCTACTAAACGCTAACCCCATTAAATCTAATTTTAAGAAAAAATCCCAATCACATATAAAAGGTGATTGATATAATGTATCAAACCCTCCAGCTGCCATATAATATTTTTTATACATGGCAAATGGAAATATTCCACCATCAACAGTTAATTCATCTTTCTTTATTACATTTTCATATTTAATAAATGCTTCATATTCAAATTCATTTGGGTTTTTTCCAAAATCATTAACAGGAAAGTTAAATATGCCCGGGCCTGTAGGTTCAATTTGGTTAAGTGTTAGTACACTTTTTTCTTTAAGATTATCTAATATAGCAACATCCCACTCATTACAAAATACATTATCATCATTTACTATAAAAATGATTTCATTGGTAGCATTTATTACCCCTAAGTTTAAAGCTTGTTGCATCCCTTGATTTTGAACTAAATCTAATACACTAATATTATCTTTATATTTATCTAGTATATCTTGACTTTCTTCAATAAATCCATCCACAGCAACAATTATTTCATTAATATTTTTTTGCTGTTCAATAGCTGATTTTAAACAAATGTCTAAGTATTCTGGATTTCTATATGTTGGTATAATTAAACTTATCATATTTTTTCTGTATTCATTAATAGGATCTTTTATTAGTTATTCTTTCTAATATTGTTAACCCCTGACAATTATGAAATCTTTCTAATAATCTCCAATCATCTCTATTTGCGTGTAAAAATTCTTCTACAGCGGGCCAAAGACCAATACCTTGTGGTTTATCTATTGGTGTTGGGTTTGAAAATTTTTCCCCATACACCTCTTCATATCCACTTTCATCTCTATAAGCACAACCTGTTGTATCATGAAGAATTATCCATTTATTTACTTTAGATGAGTGTAATTTTAATTCAGCTTTTAACTGTTTATAAACATGCCAAGTATCTATAAATAATAAATCTGTTTGTGCTATATTTGCTTCTAATACATCTTGTTCTATAAATCTAAAATCAATACGATTATCATTTGCTGCATTTACAGCTTCATTAAAGACATCACCCGCAGCTAAATTTCGGGGGTGTGTCATATCATATGATCTAAGTATTTTGGGTTGACCTGCTAAAAAAGCCCATGTTGATACCATTTGTCTAACACCCATTTCAGTTACGTGCCCACACCTTGAAGCATAACTCCTTAATGTTGAGAGGTGCTCTGTTATATCTTGAGCATTAGTTTGTTGTGAAACATGAAGTAATTTTCTTTGTAAATCTATCATTCTATTTATTTATTTTTTCCCAGTTAATTGTAGGTGACATTAATCCCTCCATACAATGTGTTGCTAATCCTGGTATTGGTGTTATTACTAATCTTTGTCTGTCATCATATAATTTTATAAATTTGTTATGATCACCAGATACACTAGTATGAATATCATAATCTAAATCAAATAATTGTTTTTTAATAATAAAACTACCACAAGTACTTGGTGTAGTTCTCCAATGATGATTATTAGTTACTAATATTTTAGATACTAAAGAATCATAAGTTGAAAAATATTTATCATTATGATCATATAGTGAAATATAATGAGGCAAATTATAATTTCCAAATAATTCTATTACTTTTTCACTCCAATCTTCTTTATGTAAATAATCATTTTCAACAAAATATATTAAATCATTGTTTTTTATATCACTATTTTTTGCTATTTCCCAAGTTTGAAAAAATGATGATTGGTCACCACCTGCTTTTATTTCATGGGAAGTATATTGGTCTTTGTAATTATCAATCCAATTACTTTCAATCTTACCATCAAATACAACATTAAGAGTTATTTGATCATTTAGAGTACTTAATAAATTTTTAAAACATTTTTCAAAATCAAACCAATAAGGTCGTCCTCTATGATCTGTTTTTGATACATTGTAATGTCTATAAAATATATGTATTTTCATTTATATTCTTTTACCTGGAGTACCTACATACACCCCAACAATTTTAATATCTTTTACTACACATGAATTCATCCCTATAGTAGAGAAACTACAAATGTTTAATTTTTCTCTAATTGAGGAATTTGTTCCCATATAAACTTGATCCCCCACTGTAACATTTCCTGATAATATTGATCCTGGCATCATACTAAAATAATCTCCAACAACACAATCATGGCCTATATGATTACCTCTATTCAATAAAGTATGTTTTCCCACTTCAATATTTGTTGTTAGTATTGAATTAGCCCCTATAAAACTTCCTTCACCCACTTCAATATCATCAGCCATAATTTGAACAGAAGGGTGTATATAAGTAAAATATTTGGTTTCTTTTGGTAATTTTTCTACTACTTTTTTTCTATCGTTACTATTTGCAACAGCAACTAACATCATATATTCCTTAGGATCGAATTCAGATATAGGTTTAGCTACATCATTAGAATATTTATCATCAACAAAAAATGTTATTTCTTCTCCAATTTGAGCTTCTACTTCACGGGCATGTCCCCCATATCCAAATAATGCTAATTTCATTGATTATATATTTTAAATTTAGATAGGTCTGGGTATGGAATTGTTAAATCTTTATTATGTTTTTTAGTACCATCAGTATTATAAAACTGCCCCATTAGTAATAATCCTCTAGCTGCAAGTTCAGGCATCATATAAAAATTCCAACCTAACATATCTAAATTGTCATCATGATAAGAACATTCACGTCTACCACTATATCTAGCACGTTTAAACCAATGATAAGCTTTTAAATTATCAGTTAATATAGCTCCACCTTTAGATAATTTAAAATGTTTATAAGGACCTGTAAATGAAACACACATATGGGTCTTTGGTTTGTACATATCAGCTGTAAAAGTTAAAGCTGAATCCCACACATTAGTACCCTTTAACTGGTAAGCTCCTGTAATAGTTTCTCCATCAACGGTATCCCATCCTACTTTCAAACCCGCATGTATAATTTCACATGGTACTGATGGGTATGTTCTATTTGGTATTGTAACAGTATTAGTTTTAATACTTTTTTTTACATAATTTTCATAATATAAAGCAAGGAACAATCCATTACTCATATTATCTACTGCTACTGCGTATTTAGCTCCAGTATAATTTGCTAATTGGTTCTCAAACTCATTAGTACAATCATAAACATTCTTCATAACTTATTATTTTTTAGTTGTATAATCGTTTTTCCAGAAACTATATATCCCTTTATCTACTTCATAATCACCCCAAATAAATCTTTCTCTCATTGGTTGTGACTTTGCCCATTCCCACATTTTAGCTAATCCATCTTTTAAACTTGTTTTATATTCAAACCCTAATATATCAACTGATTTTTCCCAAGTTGGTACTGCTGTGTGTACTTCATGTCTACCTTCTAAATGTACAATTTTTCCTTTACCAACAATTTCTTGTAGTGTTTCTGCACATTCTAATATTGAATAATCTTCAATACCTCCTAAATTAATTATTTCTTTTGATGCTTTAGGTTCTAAATGAGCATTAAATAAAGGTTCAATTGAATCATCAATATAACTAAATGCTCTACGTTGTGTACCGTCTCCAAAAATTGTTATTGGTTGGTCATTTAGTAAATAATACATCCATATACCTAATACATTTCTGTACTTATCCCAAATATTTTGTTTAGCACCATAAACATTATGAGGTCTAATAATTGTATAATCTAAACCGTGTTGATCGTTTGCTACTTCAATATCTCGCTCGCATGCCATTTTAGCAATACCATAAGGATCAATTGGATTACGGCTCATATCTTCGTGGAAAACCCCACCTTCACCATGACCATACACAGCCATTGTTGAAGTAAATACTAAACGTTTAATATCGTGTATAATACATTGATTTATTAATCTTGATGTTGCTACTAGATTATTTTTGTAATTATATTCTCTAATAAATGGAGATAAACCTTCAGCTGCATAAGCCGCAAAATGATAAACATAATCAATTTTATGTTCAGTGAAAATATTATTTAAATCATATGTTACTAAATCTTCTTTGTAAAATTTTACTTCTGAATGGATGTTATCTTCATACCCACCACTTAAATCATCAATACCTATTACTTTGTATTCTGGTTTGTTTTCAATTATCCAATCTGCTAGTCTACTTCCTAATAAACCCGCAACTCCTGTTATTAATACTGTTGTTTTTTTATTCATTCTATAATGTATTATAATAGTTATTTTGTTTTACTTGTCTTTCTATATCTTTTGGGTGGTATAATGAAAATTCTTCAAATGCTTCTAAATTAGAGTAAGTACTATATCCTTCTAATACTTCGTGTACTTTATTTACCCATTGAATTTTTGGGTGATTTTTCCAAATCCTCCATTGAAAGTCTGGCCAATTCACCCACCCTTTAGAATTAACATCCCAATTCCATTGTCTTATATGCTCATCTGTTAAACCAAATACAGTATTAACTCTTGGCACTCTTATTACTTCATTATTAGGATTACTTAATATAATTTCAGGTAAATACTCCATTAATTTTATATGAGGTATTTCATCAGCATCAATTTGAAATATCCAATCACCGTCACATAATGATGTTAGTTTATTTTTCCAATTAGCAAAATGATTATCAAATTTACCTTTATGCCAACTAAATTCACCGTTAATAGATTTAGCCCTTAAAAATTCTTCTACTTTATTATCACCACTTTTAGAATCATAAAGTACAATTATCTCGTCTTCTTGTCTTTTGTTTTTTAATAAAAATGGAATTAATTTTTGGATTTCTGTAAACTCATTACAGACTGTTATTGCATAGCTAATCTTCATAGTTGTCTAAATTATTGATGTAATATAATAATCTATCTTGAGGTCTCCAACCTAAAAGTTCCATTGCATCTTCATTTTCACAAAGAGTAGCTCTATAATTTCCTGGTTGGTCTGCTATATATTTAACAAGGCAACCAAATTTATATTGAAACATTTTAGATAAATCTTTTATGGAATAATTAACACCAGTACCTAACTCCCATGCATCGTGGTGTTCAATTTCTGATATGCCTACTCTGTATAAACCATCTACAATATCAATTACATGGGTAAAATCTCTTTTTTGTTCTCCATCACCTACAACTTGAATCTCCTTTCCTTTTTTAATTTTAGATCTCCAAATACCAATTACATTACCATTTTTTTCATCAAGGGGTTCAGCAGGACCATACACATTATAAAACCGGCATATTTCAACATTTAAATTAAATGATTCTTTATATAATTTACAAACACCTTCACCTAAATATTTGTACATAGCATAAGGTGAAGTAGCTGGGTTATGGTGTTTTGATGATGAACCTGCGTATATGACCTTAGCTCCTATGTTATGAGCAAATTTACATACAGCTTCTGTTCCTGCTACATTTACTTCAAAGGTTTTGGAAGGGTTGTCAAATGAAGGTTGTACTCTAGATTGAGCAGCTAAATGATAAATTAAATTATAATCTTGATGAATAGTATCTATTTCCTTAATATCTCCTGTAAAATACTCTACTGATGGTAAGTGATTTTCTTTAACTCCAGTATCATAATTATCTAATGAATGAACATTATGACCTTCTTTAACTAACCTTTCAATTAAATTAATCCCAATAAAACCAGCACCACCAGTAACTAATATTTTCATTTTTCTTCGGCACTAAAAATTCCTATATAATCTAAAGCTTCAATATAATCATTTTCTTTAAATTCTTTCATAGTACTCATATCCATTCTCCACTCATAAAACTCACCTTCTTTATTAGGTATTGGGTATTTTTCTTTTTCTTCTTCTTTAACCGGAACGGCTAATACTCCAGCCCAGTTCCAATTTTCAGCATTTTTACCATTAGCAAAAATCATACCCATTTGAGGCATATTTACCGTAGAAGGCATCCATATTTTACCATCATCATCTTCACCCATTAATTCTTTGTATAAATTAGGAAGTAATTCCATCTGTTCATCAAAAAATTGAGTACCTTCTTTTAATAGTGTATTAGTAACAAAACCACAACCATAACATTGATAATTAGTAATTTCATTATTTACTTCTTGAACATAGCATGCGTCTGAGCCACACCTATCACATATTTTTAAATCATCCATATTTTTATTTTTAAATTATTTTTATTGCCCCTATTTGATACCCATTAATTACTATCTGGTAGGATTCTTTATACATTGTAAAAAATTGTCTTACCCCCAATTCAGGTGAAACTATAGGATGTGAATTTTTAGGATCTTTCCAACCAAAATCATCAAATATTATTACTCCATTTTTATTAAGCATTTTATGAGCATAATAAGCATCTACAAAAGTGTCATCTGCTCTATGAGAAGCATCTACATAAATAAAATCGTAATTTTTATTACTTTTACTTAATTTTGGGAGAATATATTGAGAATACCCTTTATTTATATTAAAATTAATATTAGGGTAAAATGATATATTATGGTTGAAATTTTGGAAAATAAAATCATCTTCCTTTAATCTTTCAGCTGTACCAGCCATTCCATCTTCTTCTAAAGACCCACCAAAAGTATCAACTAAATCATAATTTGTTCCATCTAATAAAAACTCAGAACATATATAACTAGTTGCTCTTCCTTCATAACACCCTATTTCTAAAACATTTTTTATTTTTGAAGGAACTAAAACATCAGTAAATAATTTTTCCCATGATGGTATCATCATATCAAACCATTCTTCTGTAAATTTTTGTTTTGGGTTATATTTAAAAGACATTATACTTTTTTTAATGTTGGCATTTCCAACCCACTTAATTTAGGCATATTTAGTTGGATTTGAGTTGGGATATCATCAACTTTTTCATCTAAAATATTAATAAGTGAATCCTTCATAGCATCATAACTAAAGTTTTTCTTTAATCTATTAGCTAATGTTTTTGACTTTGGGTGATATTGTTTGTAATTTTTCTTTACATCACTTAAAAAATGACCTAAATGACCATGATCAACATCAAACCATTGTGAACCTTCAATTAACATATCTTTTTGTTGTGCTGTTGCATGAATGGGGTTTAATTTACCTCCCATTAAAGGTGTTAATTTACCATCTAAAAAGTCAATATGCCCACTCCACCCTGTTGCTATTGTTGGTTTACCTGTTAAAGCAAATTCTAATAATGGTCTTCCGAACCCTTCACCTTTAGTTGCTGAGATTTGTGCTTTAATTTTTGGATGGTTATATAATTCATTCATTTCTGAATCTGATAAATCACCATGAAGTATATAAACATGAGGTAATTTATCTTCAGGGACAGACTTTTTGATTGAATTTATTCTTCTTTGTATTTCTCTTCTATCCATATGAGATCCTTTTCCAATACTAGTTTTAAGAATTAATGCGGGTGCATTAGATTTATTTTTAAATACTTCATAAAAAGCTTTAATTAATAAGCCAACATTTTTCCTATCTTGACCCATTTCTCCCTGTAGCCAATGTCCTACAAATAAATAAGCAAATTTTTCAGGAATATTATTAATATAATCAAATAACTCTTTATTTTCAAACTTTTTTATAAGTTTATAAACATCTAAATTAGCTCCTTCAAATAATACTTCAACCGGGGTTGTTAATTCTAATTTTCCATTTTCACCAGTTTGATTATTTTTCATATCATAACTAGTGTTCTCAAATACTTGTTTAGAATGTTTAGATGATGTTAAGATTAAATCCATTCTATTACAACCTTCAATCCATTGGTGGGCACAAGCTGTAGTTTCAATTCCTGCTGTAAGTCCAATATTGTATTTCCCAACCTTTTGAAATTCATTAGGTACTGTAATTTGACACCAAATATCGGGTTGTTGTTGCATTTGAGGAATTATATATTTTTTCATAAAATTCCATTCCTTAAAGTCACTTAAAAAACCCTTTCGTGTATCTCCCCATCTTTGAGATAGAATCTTAACATCATATTTATTAGACTCAATTAATGCTTTAACAAAATCTCTACTTCTAGCTCCATAACCAGAATATGTGTCTATTGGACAACTTATGTAAAATGTATTTTTCATTTAATATATTAGTTTATGTTGTAATTGTCTTGGTTTAAATTCATCATCCTGTAAGAATACGAAATTTTTTCTTGGTTTCCAAGTAGTAAATAATTCTTCCATCCCATCTGCAAAAGTGTTAGCCATTTTTTCTGCTGTAAACCCAGCTTCATCTCCTATAGCCCATTTTCTACCACTTTCACCTCTTTTTAACCTTTCTTCTGGAGACATAGAATATAAAGTTTTAATATTTTGGTATGCATCTTTAAAATCACATCTACTATCCCAAATATAAGGTGTAACCATTGATCCTACCATTCCTAATGCTTTTGGATAAACTGGTAATACCCATTCTCCATGTTTAGTAAATGTACCGTTGTGATTTGATGGAATTTCTTTACTATTAGTATACCAATTCCCGTCATGATCAATAAATCTCATTTGATCTTGCATTCCTCCAGTAACATTAGCTATAAATGGAGTACTTGTAAGTAATGATTCAGTTAATGATAGACCCCAACCCTCAGCAGCTGATATTAAAATTACAGCATCCGCCATATTATACAAATAATTCATTTGAGTATAATGAAGTTTTTGTTGAGATATTACAACCGTATTATCTTCAGGACCCATTAAATATTCTATTACAGCCGGTAAATCAGTACCATGTTCACTTCCAGGTTCTGTGTGTAATATGAATAATGCTTTTTTCTTATTTTCTTCAGTAAGATCATCTATAAATAATTTCCAAGCTGCTAAAGCATCAGGTATAGATTTTCTTCTAATGTTTCTAGAATTAAAAAATAAAATAAAATCTTTTTCTTCACCTCTTGTAAATTGAGACCTAAAATCTAAATAATCTTTTGTTTTTTCCTTTAATGGGAAAAACTTTTTAGTATCTAAACCATGGGGTACATATTTAATAACTTTATCATCAGCTTTATTTCCTAAAACAATTTTATTAATTGCTACTGTTTGTTTTGAAATACCAAATAAAGCATCACAAGATTCATAAAATTCTTCGTTATATTGGGGTGCTGGCATGTCATCCCAAATATTTAAATATGCTATTGGAATTGATGTTCTGATTTCTTCTTCCATATTAAATACCCATTGAAAATATCTTGGGTCAGTAATTAAAAATATAGCATCTGGTTTTTCTAGTTTTATTACTTCTCTTAAAATATCAGGTGTACCATATCCATCTGTTGGGTATAGTTTTGTATAAGCATCCTCAATACCAATCTCTTTATTAGTTTCACTAGACACATCTGCAATTTTTCCTTTATCTGGATGTTTAACAGATCCTGCTAATTGAACCCAATTATATCTGTGAGAAGTATTTACTACTATTTCTCTACCAATTTGAGCAACCCCAGAATGAACTCTAATATCATCTGTTAGCAATAAAATTTTCTTTCTATCACTTTGTTTAATATAACCGTCTTTCATTTATTTTTAGTCTTTAATTTCTAGATTAATTTGATTGTTTATTTTTTTTCTAAAATCTTCATCTGTAAGATACAAAAAGATAGCTCTATCAGCAAGCTTTTGGAAACTAAATTTACGTTTTACACACTCAATTTTAAAATTTTCGAATAAGTTACTTCTCACTTTAACACTAGTTAGTGTCATTTCTTTACTATTTGTCATAATTTTTATATTTTAATATTTGAATATACATATATGCGGATTCTAAAATGTCGCGGGACATAAATGAGTCTTGTGGTATGCACACCAATTACAATTATTATTTGGGTTATTAGGTGTTGTTATATGCTCAACTTCAGCATAACCATCTCTAGTAAATGCTTTTGTAATAAATTCATTTAAAGCGTTTGTAGCCTTATTTAGTTTTACTTTTCCTGATGCTGGTACAAATCTTTGTATTCTAGGTATTACATAGTCCTCGCTTTCATATAGTTTTCTTTTTACTATAAAGAATTCAATATTAATGTTTTCTAAGGGCACATTGAAGGTTTCACTAAAAAACTTTTTATATAATATTAATTGGAATTGTTTATCTTCATCTTTTTTAGCCCATTTACTCCACCCGCTAGTTGATGTTTTTATATCAATTATATCAAATTTGTTTGTATTTTCATTATATAATACGACATCTAAATAACCTTGGTATATTACGTTTGTATAACGTTTATTAGGTGTGATTAATATAGGTACTTCAATACCTGCTAAATATGTACCCCTTTTAGAAAAATATTTTCCTCTATTTTTCATTAAGTGTGTTATAATATTAATACCATCATTAAAAAATTCCCTTAATTGGATAGCATCACTAAAATGACTACCTCCATTTTTTTTATACTGTACCCTATACTCTTCTGATAGTTTTTCTTCAAATAAACCTATAATATCTTCTCTATCAGCCGCCGCTGCACTTACATCATACATTATAGTTAAATAATGCTGTACAGCTTCATGTAAAGCTGTTCCAAATACTGTGTGTATTGTAGGAGTATATTGTTTATGACCTTCTTTATATTGTAATGACCATTTTTTAGGACATTGTCTAAACATTGAAAGTTGAGAGAAAGAAACATTTTTCTGGAACGCATGGTTTATGGGTTCAGGGTTATAGTTTCTAACTAAATTTACAATAGCGGGGATTTTTTTCTTTGCCATTTATTTCCACTTACCTCGAGTTACTAACATTGCTATAATACCATAATTAGATATATCAATCCAACTATCAATTGATGCTTCACCAGCAACATAAGTTTTACCATTACGTTTTAATATGTTTTTTAAACGATTAATTTTGTCATTACATCTAAGCCATATACCTGTAAGTGAAAGATCTTTATCTTCAGGTGAGTTTAAATCTGAACCTAGTGAAATATTTCCTAAACCATAATCCATCATTTTACTAGCAAATAAATCATATTGTTCTTTTTGAATTTTTTTAAATTCAAGTGCTAATTCAGGATAGGTTTTTTCAAAATCAGATTTAATTCTTATTTCTCCTGGTTTTATATTTTCAGATTCTGGGTTGTTTTCGTAATATTTTTCTACTGTGCTGCTCATTTTATTAGTGATTTTTGATCAAAATATATTTTTAACGTATTTAATCGGTCATCAGCATCTACTAAAGATATTAATGCTTCCTCAGCATTTTTATAAAAATCTTCAGTTGAGTGATCACCAATACCTACTGCTTTATTACCTAATAAATCTAATGATAATAATGCTTTTGCTCTATCAGCTTCAGCTGATGTCTTTAACATATTGTAAAGTTCTAAGTTCATGTTTTTAATAGTTGGGTTATTTCTTTTTTTTCTTTTCCTATAGATATTAGGATGTTTTTAATTTCTTGTTTTTTTATTACGTCAATATAATGATCTGCTTCATGGAATCCACACTCAAAATAGTCAGCTATTAGACTTAATAAATCTTTATTTTTTGGTTTTTTGGTTGTTTTAATATACTTATTCCATACTTTTTTCTTAGGAATCATACTACAATAAAAATTATAAATGCCTACTTTATCAGTAGGGTGCATTCTTTGAGCTATATTAGCTATTTCAATATTTTTTCTTCCCATAGAAATAAATCTATGAACCATGTAAGAATTCCAACTATCCCAATCTTCATCTGAAAATTGAGATGATGGTGATTTCTTAACTGTTATTTCATCTAACCAATCCCAGAGTTTCATTTGTTGTATTGTGGGTGTTGTGATTTCCATCCTCTATAATATAAATCTTGAGTAGCTTCATTTATACCCCAATATCCTCTTGTTAATCTATCCCAATGAGGGACTGATTTAAAATCAATGGGTGCTCTATTTTGGTAAAAATTTGCCCATCCATCTATTTTAGTTGTAAATGGTGATGCTATAGGGTCAGAATTTAAAGTACCATGTTCTACTCTTCCTAATCCAGCACAAGTCATAATAAACATACCATTAGGTTTTAAATGGTTAATCATATTTGCAATTGTTAAATCATAAAAAGGATCATGTTCAAATACTTCAAATGCTGATACTACATCAAATTTTTTATTGCTTTTATAATCATGTCCCCTACCAACCCAATTAACATATAATCCATCTTCTAAGTCAACACCCACCCACTCACAATCTTTAACGTGAGATGTTGGGTGAGGTTGTCCATTAGCTGATCCTATGTCTAACCATCTTTTCTTATAAAAGAATTCAGGATAAAGACATTTAGTCTCATAAATAAAGTGCATTGGTTCGTGGTGCATTATGCTATAGTATGATCTTTGTATTCATCTCTTAATTCAACCGGGATTGTTGATGTCAATATTTTTCCTGTAGTAGGATCATAAAACACAGGGATGGGCATAATTGCATCTTCTTCAGCACCTACTACAAATTTAGATACTTGACGAAGTAATACTCCTTGTTGAAAAACTACTCCACCTGATGGAGTTTCGATTGATGTAGTGTTTTTTACATCTACATTCATTTGTTGAGCTTGAGGTTGTTTTGCCATTTTTAGTTGTTTTTATTTGTTTTTTTAAAATCTATTATAAATCCAATCGCTACTAAAATATTTAAACCTACACTAGCGATTATTTCATGTAAGTCTTTGTATACATTTAAATTTAAATGTACATGCCCTATTACCCAAAATGGGATTGCCATTTGTTGACTATACCATATTAAAGCAAATTCTATAAATTTCCTCATTAAACATTAATTAACTGATTTATTAATGCCATACAATTAATTTCTTTATCAATTCTAAAATTAGATTGATATGAGTATTCATTAATATGATATGCTACCATTCCTTCTTTGCCTAAAGCAAATATATGAGCATGATCATAAAGGTATCTATATAATTCTTCAAAATCTTGAACATTTGCATCCGCAATTATTTGTCTAATATCATTAAATCTTGGATTATCGTTAGATAATTCTTTTAATACTTTTGTCATATAATTAGACGATACTAATGCTGTTGTGTCTAAATTTAATGTATTATCTGTTGTAGATACCTGTATAGTATTAAGCATTTTACGAACATCAGGATAATTATTGTTAACTACAATTGCTAAATCATCTACGTGTACTTTAATTTCTTCTTTATCAGTAACTTTCTTTAAATGTTTAACAATATCTAATTTACTAGGAGGTATAACTTTTAATGTTTGGCATCTTGATTGTAGGGGATCAATTACACGTTCAATATAATTACAAGTTAATATAAATCTAGTAGTACGTGAAAATGTCTCAATAACATTACGAAGAGAAGCTTGAGCTTGAATAGTAAGAAAATCCGCTTCATCTAAAATAACAACTTTAAGAGGTTTAAATGACATTGTACTAGCAAATCCTGATACTTTATCTCTAATTGTTTCAATACCTCTTTCATCAGAAGCATTAATATAAATAAAATCACATTCTATATTCTTAACAATTAATTTTGCTAGTGTTGTTTTTCCAGTTCCTGCAGGTCCGTAAAATATTAAATTTTGAATATCATTTTGA
>TARA_R110000851_G_scaffold97156_2_pt1 | contig 20086 bp, 23 predicted proteins | sample TARA_R110000851 | Tara Oceans TARA_R110000851 (sample SAMEA4397627) | marine metagenome | biome: Polar Biome; feature: [DCM] deep chlorophyll maximum layer (ENVO:01000326); material: water (ENVO:00002006), including particulate matter (ENVO:01000060) such as... | depth 17 m
ACAATCTCAGCTCATGGAGAGAAGTGGAATGCTTTATTAGTGTTGAAAGGTTTACCATTAGGTACAACTCAGATAACAGTAAAAGGTAACCCAGCATCTCCTGCACAATTGAAGGATTGGCTGTTTAATTTAGGGTGGAAGCCCAAGACATTTAAACTTAATAAGAAGAATGAAAAAGTAGCACAAGTGTCCCTACCTTTTGGACAGGGATTATGTCCTAGTGTTATTGAGATGTTTGAAAAGTATGAGTACTTAGAAGAGTTGGGAGGTTTATATAGAGCTAGACATAGGTTTGGTTTGTTTAAATCTTTTATTGAAAATAAAGATGATAATGATTTCATCTATTCAAGAGCTCAAGGGTTTACCAATACACTGAGAATGCAGCATGCAAAACCTGTTGCAAATTTACCAGGAGTAGATAAATATTATGGGAAAGAAGTTAGAGGGTGCTTAACAGTACCTGATGAAACATACATCATGTGTGGAAGTGATATTAGTGGACTAGAGGATAATACCAAACAGCACTACATATACTTCTATGACCCTGATTATGTGACAGAGATGAGAGTGCCAGGTTTTGACCCACATATTGATATTGCTGTATTGTCTAATTTAATAACAAAAGAAGACGAAGCTCTTTATAAGCATATAGAAAAAGGAAAAGAAGAGTTTGGGGAGAATTTTAAATTCTCTTTTACACAAGATGAAATAGACTATAAACGTATAAAAAAGGCAAGAAGTCAGGCAAAAGTAATAAATTTCTCAGCAACGTATGGTGCAGGAGCCCCTAAGATTGCTGAAACCCTGAAATGTTCAATAGAGGAAGCAAAGAAACTTCATAAAACCTATTGGAACAGAAATGCAGCAGTAAAGAAGACAGCGAAAGCATGTAAAGTAAAAACAGTTGATGGTCAGAAATGGTTATACAACCCAGTGTCAGGATTTTGGATGTTTCTCAAAGCAGAAAAGGACAGGTTCAGTACATTAAATCAATCTACAGGAGTGTATGTATTTGATACTTGGTTAAGAAAAGTGAGAACTAGTCTTAATCCATTAGGTATTAGAGTGTGTATGCAATATCATGATGAGTTGTTATTAGTAACAAAAGGTCAGAATAAATCTATGGTTGAAACTACACTTAAACAAGCAATGATAGAGGCTAACAAAGAGTTAAGCTTAAACGTAAGTATTGGAATTAGTGTAGATTGGGGAGTAAATTATGCAGAATGTCATTAAAATTAATTAGTATGACAAACAAAGAAAAAAGTGACTTACAAAAAGAAGTCCTTAGTTCAGTTGGTATAGGAGAATCAGGAAGACTCCTTTTAGCTCCTCGAACTGGTAAATCAAAGATAATAATTGACTTAATCAAGAGAGATAAGATTAAGGGTAAAATTCTATGGGTGACACCTACAACTAAATTGGCAGAAGAAGATATACCAGCAGAGTTTGTAAAGTGGAAAGCAAAGAAATATTTACCACAGTTAGAAACTACAACTTGGAAAGGTTTAGTTAATGCAGAGGGAGATGTTGGACTTATAGTCTTAGATGAAGAGCAGTTTATGACAGCTAATAATTCTAAGAACTTATTTAATGGGAGATTAACAGGAGATGTAATAATTTCTATGACAGGGACAGAAAGTAAGAGTAAAGACAAGAAGAAACTGTATGAGAAACTTAACTTAATTGTTAGATATAAAATTTCTATTAATAAAGCTGTAGATATAGGGTTGTTATCAAACTATAAGATTAATGTCGTGATGGTAGACCTAGATGACAAGAAGAATATAGAGGTGAAGTATAAGGACAAGAGGACTAAAGTAGAAAAGTCTTTTATGACCTCAGAGGAAAACCAATATAACTACTTGACTGAAAGGTTAGAGAAAGTTAAAACTAAGTATGGATTAATGCACAGAAGAAATGTGATTGGCAATTCGCCATCTAAACTTGGAGCAGCTAAGTATATATTTAATTCTCTTGAAGGTAGGAATATAGTGTTTGCAGTCAGTATGAAACAGGCTGAGGACCTATGTGATTATGTTTATCATGGAAAGACTGATGACACTGACTTGAAGAGATTCATCTCAGGAGATGTCAACAAACTAGCCATGGTTAATAAAGGTGGTACAGGTTATACCTATACTATTATTGATAATTTGTTGATGACACAGATTGATTCTGATGTTAATGGACTAACATCTCAGAAAATTGCAAGAACTCTTCTGAAGCAGGAAGACTACGAAGCAACTATTTGGATTACATGTCTAAGGAAGACTCAGGATGAAATCTGGTTGGCTTCTACATTAGCAAATTTTGACGAGAAGAAAATAGAATATATTAATTTTAAAGATTTAGAACTATGATGACAAGAGAAGCTGCTTTGGAGAGAGTTATTAGTATTCCTCCACAGTTTATGGTAGACAAAGTGATAGTGAGTAACTTGGTGAATGAAATCTATGACTCAATTGTCCCTGAAACAACTGTTGATAAAGACCCTTGGGCTTGGGTTAAGACTGAGTATTGTGCACTATTCAAAGCTAAGAATCCTGATAAAGGAGGAAAAGTGAGAGAATCAGTGTCCAGAATGAAGACAATGTTTAGAGCTAGACCTGAGATTAGAAAAGAAGATGTGATACTGACAGTTAAACTGTATTTATCACAAACTGATTCTAGATTCATTAGATATCCTCATTACTTTTTAAAGAAAGGACAAGGAGCTAATGCAATCTATGAATTTGATGATTGGTATGATAAATATCTAGAAGCTGTAGAGGCTGGTAAAGGAAGAACAAGTAACACTAACACAATGCAATAATTATGAAAGCTAAACTATTGAGGAAAATCCGAAAGAGGTTCTCCTGGTCTTACGGAAAAAAGTCAAAGCAATGGTTGCTGGTAGACCACAAACTAAAGAAAAGTTACTTTATTGATACTAAATTTGCTCAAAAGCACATTAAGTCAAAAAAGAAACCTCCTTGTGGGTGGAAAGAATTGAAATTTAGATTATTAAAATTTCATATTCTTAGACCTCATTATTCAGACCCTGGAGGGACACTGATGTATAAGGCAGCAGCAACAGCAATTAAAAAATCATTGTATAAAAAGAAGAAGAAAAATGCCAATACAAACAAAATTTAAACCAAACCTGATAGATAATGTACCTAAAGATGGGTCATTTACTAATAAGGATATGGAGGACATCATCACTAGTCATGGTGGAATTGAAAATTACATCGCCTTTCCAAAGAAAGATGGGTGTAGATTAGAACTAGGATTAGGTCCTAGAGTACTGTCAAGGTCATTGAAAGAACCTGGTAGTGAATTAGTTAAGACTAGATTTACTAAATTAAATCAGATATGTTTAGACCTCAACATGATAATAGAAGGAGAATTCTACATGCATGGAGAAGCTTTTAACCATATTAACAGATTCTTTGCAAAATCAGATGTAACTACTCCAGAATACCTGAAGGAACTTACAAACATGAAAGAAAAGAAACCTGAAGCATTCTATGAAAAATTTAGAGGAAAGGATATTCCATTCTTAACTACTTTTCATGAAGAGTTGAAGTTCTGGGCATTTGATTTTATTATTACTGATAGACCTGATTTATTAGGTTTTGAAGAAAGATGGGACGAAGCCTGTAGAAGATTATTAATAGAAGCTTTAAATTCTTTTTCTGGAAAAACTCCAGAAGAATCTTTAATTAAATTTTTTGGTTTTCATTCTGTTGTTATGCCAACTCAGTTAGAAATAAGTTCTTTTATATCTTTAGATAGTATGTATAAAGATGTATTATCTTATGGGTATGAAGGATTAGTTTTAGTGCACAAACAGCATGAATATAAATATGGTAGAAGCCGATTAAAAGCTGGTACTATATTTAAGATGAAAGAAGATAAAGAAGAATATGATGGAGTTGTGCTAGATGTAGCAGAGGCTACTGAAGTTAAAGAAGGAATTGAGAAGACAGTTAATGAGCTTGGCAGAAGTGTGACTAGTAAAAAGAAAGATGACAGAGTTCCTAGTGGTTTAGCTAAAGGGTTTGTTGTTGAATTTGAAGGTAAAGGTACATTTCCAGTAGGGCTTAGTGGTTTTGACAATGAAGCTAAAAAAGAACTCTTAGATAATAAAGAGAGCTATATTGGTAGACATTTTAGGTATACAGGTATGAAGCCTGTAAAAGACTTTCCAAGGCATGCATATTTTGACACTTGGAGAGATGAAAAATAGTTTTAATAAGTTAACAAATAAATTAAAAATATGAGTAAAAAAACAAAAATTAGCCCTACCTTTACAGAAGTTAAAGGAGATGCTATTGAGCTCTTCTTTAAGAGTTCTACAAATGCAGTAATAATGCATGGGGCTAATTGCCAGAACACAATGGGAGCAGGCTTTGCCTTGCAAGTTAGAAATAAAATCGCCCCATTATTTTACCTTGACCAGTATGATACTAGAAATGCTACTAATAAATTTGGGAGCTATTCTGCTGTTGTTATAGGTCAAGTGGGAGAAGAGGTTAAAATAGGAGTTAATCTTTATACCCAATTCAATCCTGGAGCTAATTTTGATATAACAGCTCTTCGTAATTCTTTAAAAGCTTTTCGCTACAGTATTCCTGTTGATAAAAGAGAAACATTCACTATATACTTACCTATGATTGGTACTGGTATTGGAGGAGGAGACTGGAAAGAAATCTTACCAGTTATTAAGAAAGAATTATCTAATTTTAATGTAGTTACAGTAGAATATGTAGCTCCAACACTGAAAAAAGAAGAAGAAAAATAAACTAAATGAACTTTATAGAGGAATATAAAAAAGGACAAACAGGAGGTAATAAAGGGTTACCAATGGGAGAAGGTCTTATGAATGTAGCTAAAGCTATCAATGGAGTGCAGCGAGCCAGAATTTATGGAGTTGCTGCACCACCAAAGGCAGGTAAAAGTACATTTTCAGATTATGCTTTTGTTATACAACCTTATCTTTATGCTCTCCTACATAATATTCCAATTGAATGGATTTATTTTTCATTTGAGCTAGACAGGATTTCAAAAGAATTTGATTTTGCAACATATTTTCTATTTCATGACCATGGCATTGAAACAATTAAACTACCAGATGGTGTAACCAAAGGTGGAAAATCAGAGATAGGATTATCTCCTGATTATTTAAGAGGGAGAATGCAAGATGACCAAGAAAAAACTATAGTTGTAAGTACAGAAATTTTTGAACTTATTAAGAAAGTCTATATAGAGAGAATCATACCCTTGTTTGGGGAATATTCTGAGTCAGGAACTCAGTTGTCAAAAGGATTCATCACTTTTATAGAAGAGAAAGATAATCCAACTGGTCTCTATAAGTATTTAAAAAAACATGCCGAGAAAGAGGGTAAATTTAAGACTGTTAAGTATGGTAAATCAACAAGGATAACAGGGTATAAAGCCGATAATCCTAACAAATACACCATAATTGTAACTGACCACTTGAGGAAATTGATTCCTGAAAGAGGTTGGCAAATGAAACAGACTGTGGATAAATACATTGAATATACTGTAGAACTAAGAAATTGGTGTCAGTACACATTTGTACATATTATTCACTTAAATAGAGGTCTTTCAGAAGTAGGTAGAATGAGAGAGTTTGGAGACATGTTGTTTCCAGGTAGTGATGACATTAAGGATACAGGAAATTTAGCAGAAGATGCTGATTATGTCTTTACAATCTTTAACCCAAATGACCAGAGATATAACCTCAAAAAGCATTTTGGACAAGTAATTAAAGATAGTAAAGACAATCCTCTATTCCCTAATCTAAGAACAATTCATTTAGTTGAGAGTAGACATTGTGAGTTTCCACAACATTTTAGAAGTAATATGTTTGGAGGACTTAAGAATTTTGAATTATTAAAATAACAAAACAAAAATTATGATAAGTACAATATGTATTGACACTCTAACACAGATTCAGGAGAATCAGTTTATGTTAGATAAGAAAAAACCTGGACATGATAAATGGAAAGATTATAGCCAGGATATTTATAGGTTCATTATTGATTTACAAGAATTAGGATTTGAAATAGCCCTTATAGTAGGACCTCCTGGAGTTGGGAAGAGTACTGGTATGAGGAACTTACCTTCAAAAACTAATATATGGTATAATGCTGATAACAAGAATCCTGTATGGGAGGGTGGTAGAGCAGAATATGGTAAAAAGGTTGCTCCACTTGAGCCTTTCCATATTATACCTAAATCTTATAAAGAGATTATTGAGCATATAAAAGAAGGTTTAAATAATGGTATGTTTGAACAAGATAGATATGCTATCTTAACAGGACACACTGAGACCTATAAAGAAGGAACAGAAACAAGAATTAGATTAAAGACTCTTGGAAACTTAGCAAACAAAATGCAGATAGAAGGAAAACTTGAACAAGTATTCTATGCAAATGTTGAAAAAGATGGAGATGATTTAAACTATATACTTGAAACACAGAACAATGGACATAATACTGCCAGAAGTCCAATGGGATTATTTGAAGGCAAAATCAAAAACGACTATAATGTTATAGTTGAAGCACTTAAAAATTATTAAATAATATAAAAATGGAAAACAAACAAGATATCCCTGTAATTGGAGTAGTACAAGTATTACAAATGCTTAAAGGAGGTAAAACCAGAGAAGAAATTAGAGTACACTATGGTATTACAAAAACAGATTTAATTCAACTATTTAAACATAAAGATTTAATAGGTAAGAAAACTATTAAAGTTAAAGCACCGACATTTACAGTAGTGAATGATGAGGCTCCAATAGATGTGAAGGAAATTGAAGTAGAAGAAGTAGAAGAAGTTATAGCTCCTGAAAAGCCTGCAACAATGGAAATAGTAGATGATACTACTCTTAAAGCAGAGGTAACAGAAAAGAGAGAGGAAGCAAAATCTTCTTGGGTTTAAAAATTAATCACGAGTTTTATTAAATATATTTAACAAAAAACATTAAAGATTAAAAGATTATGAGTGAAAAAACAAGTTGGGGATTTCAAGACGACAATGATGATTCTCTAAAGAGTAAACAAGGAGGTAAATTTGGATTTAATAGTGCATTTATTACAAAATTAGAGTACAACCCTAATGCTGGGAAAGGTGAAACTGCAGCAGATGCAGTAGATATTACAGTGACAATTGGAGACAAAGAATATAGAAGTCGTATTTATGATATTACAGGAGATTTATTCAAAGGAGACAATAAAATTGCTGAAGGTCAGCCAGAATATAATGAATTGTATAATGCAGAGAAATCTCAACGTGAAGCTGTAATAGTACATGCTGTTAAATCTCTTGGTGCAACTGGAGACCAAATCAAAGCTGCATTACAGAATGGTAATGTAACAAATTTTGCAACTTGGGCTACAGCAATGTGTGGTATCAAAGCAGCAAACTTTGCAACTACTCCAATTGATGCATTTGTTGAGTACCAATGGAGTATTGGAGAGGGTAATGAAAGAACATTCTTACAACTGCCTAAAAATATGAAAGGTGGTAGATTCTTAGCCCCTGCTGTAGCACCAGTTGGAGCATGGGAAATGGTTAATGATGCTGATGGTTTACGTTATGTAGACGGAGCTAAAAATGAGCACCCATTCAACAGAAGTAAAAATTATATGGAAAGTAATAAAGCCATTCAACAGATTGAAGGTGAAGAGCCTGAAGCACAAGGAACTGCTGCTGGTGCAACTGGTACTACTGCTGCTAAATCTAAGTGGTAATATACTTTATGTCAAAATTTAATAGAACTACAGATGACATAGCTGAAAGTGGTTTTATTAGCAAAAACAAAATATTGGAATATGTCTCACAAGCAGATATATTCCAATTAGTTTTTGGTTTTAAGCCTGTTGAATTCGACTATGTTTGTTCTCCATTTAGAGAAGATACAAGTCCTGGATGTTGGTTTGAGATTGACCTTAATACTAATAAATTAAGGTTTACAGATTTTGCAGATACAAGAGTTATTAATGGAGTTAAGATGTCTAATATAGATTGTTTTGATTCAGTAATGGTTTACTTTGGATTACCTAATTTTTACAAGACTTTAGAATTTATCAAGGCAAAATTGATAGATGGTAGAGAGATAAAGCATGATATTGTCCATAAAATATATATTAAACCTGAAAAAAGATTAAAAAAGAAGGTTAAAATACTTATGAACACTAGAGATTTTTATCTTATAGACAGAAACTTCTGGGAGTTAAGATATAAGATTACCAAAGAAAACTTAATAGAAGATAAAGTATTTCCCATTAGGAAATTCAAATTATTTGACACTAAGACTGGTGACCATATGTTTAGGACTGATGATATTGCTTATGCTTACACTGAGTTTGAGAGTGGTAATAAGAAGATATATAGACCAAAGAAGAAAGATAACAGAAGATTTATAACTAATTGTGATGCAGAAGATGTTGGAGGTATGAACTCTAATATAACATCAGGCAGATTACTAATAATTACAAAATCTTACAAAGATTTTAGAGTTCTAAAAAATTTAGGACTTAATGTAAGATGGTTACAAAATGAAGGAATGTTTCCAAAAAATAAAAAGTTTTGGGATTTAGTTAACAGTTTTGATAAGATAATTGTTTTATTTGATAATGACCCTGCTGGGATAAAAGCAGCTCAGGACCTAGTAGAATTAATTAACTTTCCATCACTGAACAGGGCTAGGAGTGTACATTTACCAATAGATTTATTATCTAAAGGTATTTCTGACCCCTCTGATTTAATACACAAAAGAAATGAACAAGAATTAATTAATTTTTTAAAATCAAACAGGATACTATTATGAATTTACTAAAAAATGCACACGAATCTTGGGTTCCATTATTACACAGTTTAGCTTATCAAGAACCTTTAATGGGATTTCTTGAAAGTTTGGGTGAAAAATCTTTTCAGCCCAAAGTTTCAGAAATTTTTAAAGTTTTTGAAATGCCAATTAAAGATATTAAAGTAGTGATATTAGGGAAAGAGCCTTATCCAATACCAGGTATATCTAATGGATTAGCTTATGGAGTTGTGGACGGACAAAAAATACCAGAAATTTCAAATAGTATAAGGGAAGAAGTAGTTAAAACTGTTCCATGGTCTGTAGAAAGAGCTGGAGAAGCTGCAACATTAGAAAAATGGGTAAATCAGGGAGTATTTTTATTAAATACTTCATTAACTGTAGAAACAGGAAATGCAGGAAGTCATACAAAACATTGGAGAGATTTTACAGAAGCAGTAGTTTCATTTATAAGTAAATCTCAGCCTTGTATTTGGTTAATGTGGGGGAGAAGCCCTGCAAGTTATAAAGATAGAGTACAAAATGCTTTCTCTTTAAGAGGGTATGATAGAGAGAACATTGAAGAAATACCAGTGGACCCAAAATTAAATTATATTTCAGAGGGGTTCCACCCAGTAGTAACAAAAGCAGAAAGTCGAGAAACTTTCTCAGAAAATGGGTTCTATTATACAAATAGAATATTAAATAAAATGAATAAGAAACAAATAATTTGGTAATAAAATGATTTTTGATACAGATAAAAAGAAAGACGTAGAACAAATAGGGGATATTAAAAATAATAATGTGTCTATTGACACAAATAATATTGACTTTATAGTAACAATCTTATCAACGAATTTATACTCAAAACCTATAGAATCTTTTATAAGAGAAACAGTTAGTAATGCTTGGGATTCACACGTTGAGGCTGGAGTTGATGAACCTGTAATCTTAGAGTTAGGGCAAGACACAGAAGGTAATGAGTTTTGTAGAATACAAGATTTTGGAGTGGGATTAAGTCCAGAGAGATTTAATAGTGTTTACAAAAATATTGGAAGCTCTACAAAAAGAAGTGATAACACTCAGATTGGTGGTTTTGGAATTGGAAGATTCTCAGCTTTAGCCTACTCTGATGTCGTACATATCACTTCTGTTTATGGAGGTAAGAAGTATATTTATATGATGTATAAAGATGGGAATAGTATTTCTATTGATATGTTACATGAAAATACTACAAAGGAAAGAAATGGTTTAGAGGTTAAATTACAAATTAACCCTGGAGATTTTGATAACTTTGCTGAAGCAATAAAATCTCAGTTAGTTTATTTTGAAAATTTATATGTTCTTGATACAGCTAGAGAAGACGTTAGTTTAGATTATAGAATAGATATTCAAAAAGATTATAATACTTTCTCTATAAAGAAATATAAAAATTTCTGGGTAAATTCATTAGACAGAACAAAAGAGATTAATCTATTGTTAGGTAAAGTGAGATACCCTGTTAGACTATCTAGTTTAGATGATGTTTACTCTAGTAAAGTGGGTGAATATCCTATTTCATTACTATTTGATATAGGGGACTTAGATGTCACTCCTAACAGAGAAGAAGTACTATATTCAGCAAAGAATAAAGCTACCATTGAAGCAAAATTAACTTTAGCTTTAGCTGAAATAGGTGAGTTAATAATGAAAGAAAAGACTAAAGATTATAATAAAATTCCTGAGTTTATAGAGGCAATAGATAACACTCAATATTTATCTTTATTAACTTTAGAGGATGAAGAGGATGTTAAGTTAAAATTAACAGACTCAAAAAGAAATCTGACTCTGAATGGAGAAAGTTTCGATATAAAATCTTTCAGTAAGATGTATGATATTATGATGAGTTATCATGGAGTTTATGCTCAATATACTTTGAAAAATAATAAAATAAAGTATGAGAATAGAGAGGTTTCTATGGACAGTATAAAAAAATTTTTTACGAGGTATTATATTTCAGATTTTGCAGATGTTAAGAACATTAGTAAAAGGTATGTTAGAGAAACATTTGAGGATATGTCTATGTTTATTAAAAATGATAGACCAATTTATCATTATATTAAATCTTATAACCAAAAGGTTAAAGATTTTGTAGTTGATAATGACAGACGAATTAAAAATGGGTGGGATAGAGATAAATTTATTTATGAGCACAAGGCTTTTAAAGTTATAGCTAGAAATATCATTTCTAATATGAGTAAGTTATCAACCTTCAGTGATTCTAAAGTTCCTACTAGTTGGATAACAGCTACGAAAGCTGCTGATAAACTTAAACGAGGTACTATAAAGAAAGTTGGGTTTGATTGGAAGCAGAATATAAATGTACATGAGTTAAGATATAGAGACTATGGAGGAGGTATAACATCCGATTCTACTCCATATATAATGAAAAATTTAAGTGTGGCATTTAAAAAGTTGACAGTGTATGATGAAAAAGGTTCAGATAAATTAAGAACTTTATATTCATACTTGAAACGAGAGCAAATTAAAATAATTGAAGTAGCCCCAACTAAGCTTAAATTACTAAAAAATGTAGATAATTTTATAAAATTAGAAGACTTTATGAGTACAGATTATACCTTAATAAGGAATATAGGGACAGTAGAATTCCTAAAAAGAGAGATGCCTTTCCTAAAAGATTTAGCTAGTATAAATAATTTAGAATATATATCAGAAAGATTAGCACAGGTTATTTATGACTTAAAAGATTTTGTTCAAACATATGAAAGTGCTGCTAATAGACATTCAGACAATGATAAAGAGAAGGAACTGATAGCTGAAATCTATAGTATTTGTGAAGAGAAAAATTATTTTAATGAATCTATAAGAGGGTTGTTTGATAAACATAAGAAAGAATTACTTAATGCAAAATTTCTTATAGATATGGCACCTATGACAAAGTATAGTGGTCAAGTCTCTATACCTAAAGAAAGAATTAATATGCTTGTAGATTATGTTTTAATTAGAAAACTGATTAGACCTAGTGTTAAAGCAGTAGTTAAATTAAAAGAAGAAACAATTTATAATATTAAACCAGAATTAAAAACAATAGAACAAGATGAAGATAACGAGGATTAAAAACAGTATAACTGTAGTATTAGAAGATGGTACATTACTAACTAGTAACATTTGTACAGATGAAATGCATGAAGATGTGATAGCAAATATTAATAATGAAGAAGCAGTAAAAGCTATAATCATGCCTAATTATGCTGAGAAGAAAGATGACATAAACAATAAGTTGGATATGTTAGCAAACTATGATAAATCAGAATATCTGACAGTTATAGGAAATAGTATGTATATAAAATCTATAGCAGATTTAAGTTTACCACAAGATTTAGCAGTAGCTATTTGGAATGCAGAACAAAATGATGAGTTAGAATTGTTGTCTACTTATTTGAATTTCTGGACTTTAGCAGCTCTGAATAAAGACCCTGAAGCAAGACAGAATTTATTTTGGTTCTTAACTCGATATGGAATGAGTATCTCTAGTTCAGGTTTATTTGTAGCTTATAGAAATGTAAAACTATATAGTAAAGGAGAGTCAATTGACGCTCCTTTAGCTAAATTTATTACAGAGTCTTTTACAAAAGTAAGACACAGACTTAAAAAGAACCCAAAAAACTATATTATAGGGAGGGATTTAGATGGAGAGTTTATATGTAGTTCTTCTGAAAATAGAGTGGATGTACAATTAGGTATGCTAGATATTATGTATAAAGCATTATCTGACATAGAAACTGCACCAATCTATACTGATGGTTATACAGGTAAATTTAGAATTAGAATTGGAGAACCTGTAACTATGCCAAGAGAGAGATGTGATACAAACCAATCTAATACTTGTAGTAGAGGATTGCATGTTGCAGGGAAATCTTGGTTACAAAGTAATTATTTTGGTGATACAGGTCTCAGAGTTCTTGTGAATCCAAGTGACGTAGTAGCAGTACCACCTGAAGACAGTTATGGTAAAATGAGAGTATGTGCTTACTATCCTGTTGGAATTGTAGGTTTTGATGAATCAGGTAAAATTCTTGATGAAAGGATAGAAGATGGATTTGAAGATAATTTTATTGATATGATTTCTTATGTAGGAGAAACTAACAATGAAGAGGTATCTAAATATAGTATCACTGTTCCTAGTATACCAGAATTAAGTAGAAATAGAATTATGGATAGAATGGAAGATATTAAAGCTTCTTTGAAGCTTAAACATCAATATCCTAATGGTTAATTGGACCTATAAAGGTGCCCAGATTACAGAGATGACTCAGATGCCAATAGATGCATTTGGGTTTATCTATCTGGTAACCACAACAGATGGTCAAAAATACTTAGGTAAAAAACAACTTCTCAGTCAAAGAAAAAGAAAATTTGGAAAAAGAGAAATCTCCAAAATGGAGAACAAAAGACTCAAAAAATGGGAGTTTGTTATAAAAGAGAATGATTGGAAAACTTACACAGGGTCTAATATAGATTTGAATAAGTTGATAGAAGAGGGATTAGAGTATAAGAAAGAAATTTTATACTATGCTACTTCTAAAGGTCAGTTAACTTATCTAGAATTAAGAGAATTATGGACTCATAGAGTCTTAGAAGACAGAAACTTCTTCAATGGTAACATTGGTGGAAGACATTATAATCAATATAAAAAAGAAAAATAATGGGATTAATAATAACACCACAAGCTGATATTGATGCATATTTTGCATCTGAAGCTACAAATCAATCATCTCTAAAGAATTTAGAAGGTGGCTTGGGAGGCTTTATGGCAAACCTTGCAAAAAATAAAAAAGACTTAGAAGAAAATAAACCAACTCCAGACTATTTTTTAGTGGGAGGTGCAGTAGATTGTATTCTTACAGGAGAAAAAGGAGAATTTGAGAAACAATACTATGTTTCTAATTTAACTAAAATGCCTTCAGAAGTTGAAATTAAAATAGTTGAATCAGTGTTTAATGAATTAGCAAATGCTGATATGTTAGACCAAGTAAATTATGGAGATTGTTATGATTCTATTTTAGCAGCAGCAGACTCTGTAAAAAATGGAGATAAAATAGGTTGGCAAAACAATTGGAAAGCTGATACTAGAGTGGCAAAATTAATAATAGCAGGCTTAGAATATTTTGATGATTTAAAAGCTTCTTTTGGGCTTAAGATTATCTCTTCAGAAATGAGAGAAAATATTGACAGAATAGTTAACTCATTGAAATTCAACGCTAAAACTAAGAAATATTTTGACAGAGACCTTCAGGCTGACCAAGAACATATGGATTTCTATTATCAATTACCTATGTATTTTACTTATAAAGGAGTAGAATGTAAAGCTTTGATGGATTTAGTAGTAGTACACAAGAACCCAAAAGGAGAGATTATAAGAATTGAGCCTATTGATTTGAAAACTATGTCAGGTAATACTTTACAGTTTACTGGGAAAGTTAAACAACATAGATATGATATTCAAGCTGCTTGGTATACAATGGCTCTAGCAAAACATTTTGATTTTCCAGAAGAAAAAATAGACCCTTTTAAATTTGTAGTGGAGTCTACAACAGGTGTAGGAACTCCTTTAGTGTTTGAAATTACTCCTCAGACATTAATTCATGGTAAAGAAGGTGCTCCAGAAGGATGGTTTATCTCAGATAATGGAGAGAGAGATTTATATTATCCTGCTAGAAAAGGTTTTGAAGAACTTATGGCAGAGTATATTTTCTATCAAGAACAAGGGTTCAAAGAAGATATTATATTTGAAAAATATCCCGATGTAATCTTGATTGACTGGTTAAAAGGTATAGTGTAATGATTGATAGTTTTTATCAACTTCTTGAAGATTATAAAGCAGAAGATACGAATCAAAATACCCCTTTTATAAGAAAAACTAAAGGGGGAAAATTAATAATTGACATTGAAGATTTAAAATGTTTATCAAATAATGGAAATAAATATGAAATTATTAAAGTATTAAAAGAACTAGAAAAAATTAAATAACATGATAATAGGAATTAGTGGAAAGAAAGGTTCAGGGAAGGACCTTTCTGGCATGATATTACAGGCTCTAACAAATAAATTAACAACTTTTGATGGAATGGAGGTTATTACTGAAGAAGATGTAGCATACAAAATATGGGATAGTCCAACCTTCAAAAATGTTAAGTTTGCCGATACTCTAAAGAATTTCATTTGTGTGCTGTTAGGGTGCACAAGAGAAAAACTTGAAGAGAGAGAATATAAAGAAAGTGTGCTACCTGAAGTATGGTGGTATTGGAGACTTGAAAGAGAAAGTGGTTATTCAACTGTATTAAAACCTTACAAGGAAGCAACAGGGACAAAAAATTATGAATTAATTAAAACTACCCCTAGATTATTGTTACAACTTATGGGAACTGAATGTGGAAGACAAATCTTACATCCAAATATATGGGTAAATGCAGTGATGGCTAACTATTTACACACCAGACAAATATATGTAGATGGGGTAGCTGTTAGAAGCAAGGGTCTCCCTCATTGGGTAATTACAGACATGAGATTCCCTAATGAGTTAGAAGTTGTACAGAAAAATGGTATAACTATTAGAGTTGAGAGGTTTCCTGAATTTATAATGAGTAGTAAAGGTCCAGGAGAAACAAAAAAAGTTCCTTTTGACCTTACAAATCCTATTCATGTAGATTTATGGAGAGGAGAAAGTATGAGAGCACATGAGTCTGAGAGAGCTTTGGATGATGCAGAGTTCGATTATACTATTGTTAATGATGGGTCTATAAAAGACTTAGTAGAAAGTATCAAAGAAATATTAATTAAAGAAAAAATTATTTAAAATGGGATATAGAGAAAAAGAGCAAATTTTAAAAACTGAAAAGTTAAATGAAATAAGAAAATATGTAGAAAATAGTGATTCAAACTTAGTAGAGCATGATTCAGACTATGATTATATTAATTTTTCTACAAGAGAAAATGGAGATGTTGGTAGTGAAACTCATTCAGAGATTGACTTAGCAGATGCCACTAAATTAGGAGATGAAATCTCAGCTAAATTTGGGGTAAACCCAGATATAGAAACTGTTGATGAATGGGTACACTTAAATATAGAGGTATAATATGTTCAAACCAAGCGATAAACAACAGAAAATTTTTGATACTTGGAATAATACAGATAAAAATGTATTAATCAATGCAGTGGCAGGCTCAGGAAAGACGACAACTTTGATTGAGCTGCTACAGTTTTGTAAGTATAGAACTTTGTTTTTAGCTTTTAATAAATCAGTTCAAGAAGAAATTCAAGGACAGATTGATGAAAAAGGTTTAACACAAGGTAAAGCACTGACAATGCATTCATTAGGTTTATCTGCTATTAGAAAAAAGTATGGTAAAGTAGTTATCAAAAATGGGAAAAACTTTGAATTATTAAAGTCACTTCAAACAAAGCATAAAAGTATTTTCAGATATATGAAGTGGGAAGAAAAGCTTAAATTAAGTTATACTCTCATGGATATGAATGACATAGCTAGGTTATTCTTAACCGATGACTTAACTGAAATAAAAAAACATTTACAAAGTATGGACAAAAATTTTGTCAATCATAAAGATATTGTATCTTTGTGGTCTAGCTTTGTAAGTTTCAGAGAAAAAAGTTATACAGGGAAGACTGTGGTTATTGACTTCAATGACATGATTTACTTAGCTGCTAGAGAAAATTTACATATACCAGTAGAACCTTATTACTTAATGGTTGATGAAGCACAAGATTTGAATCTTGCACAACATAAACTAGTTGAGAATTTAATTGGACAGGGAACCATTATAAAATGGATTGCTGTTGGGGATAGAAACCAATCAATTTATGGTTTTAGTGGTGCATATTCATCTTCTTTTAACAAATTCCTAGATATGGGAGATGTAGAAGAGTTACCTTTAGATATTTGTTACAGATGTGCACAGAACATTATTGATGAGACAAATGAAGTGTATGATGTGATGGAATATGGTAGAGAAGATAAAGGTATAGTAGGAGTAGTAACAGAAATAAGTGAAATAAAACCAGAATCTATGATAATATGCAGAAACACAAGTCCTATCATTAAGCTATATTTTGGCTTACTTGGAGTTGGTGTACCTGTATATATTAAAGGGGATGATATTCTTACTTCTATTAACAGATTTCTTAAACCTTACCTCAACTATACAGTAGGAGGTACTAAAATTGAACTACAATACAAGTTAGAGGAGCTTCAATCTAAAAAGACTGAAGATGCGAGAATGAAACTTTATATTTTCAAAGAAAACTATGCAAATTTTAAAGCTTTGATAGCAAATATGAGCACAGACTATGAAGTAGTTAAAGTTTTATTAGATAAGATTAAGAATTTATTCAAAGTAAAAGATAAAGCTGCCATGCTGTGTACTATACACAAATCAAAAGGTTTGGAAGCTGATATTGTATATATTTTAAATGAAAATTTAATCCCATCTAAATTTGCCACATCTCCAGAACAATTAATTCAAGAACAGAATCTTAAATATGTTGCAAGGAGTAGGGCTAAAAAGGAATTATATTACTTAAACTTAAGATAATGATAATAGAAAAAGTAGTTAGGAAATCAATGATAATTAGAGAGTCAGGGAGGTCTACGGATTATATATCTCCTTCTTTTGGTCATGGGTGTTTATATAATTGTAGCTATTGTTACATGAAACGTCATAAACCTTTAGGGCTTAGTGTAGCCACTAATACTACTGATATTTTAGATGCAATGTGGAATCATCACGAAGCTTTAGGAGTTAAAAATTCAAATCAAACTCATGAAAAGTTTTGGACTTATGACATTAGCTGTAATGAAGATTTTGTTTTGCATTTAAAACATCATGCGTGGGAGGACATTTTTGGTTTCTTTAGAGATACAGATTTATATGCAAGTATGGCAACTAAGTATGTAAACATGGAACTATTAAAGTTTAACCCTCAGAATAAAGTCAGAGTTAGAATGAGTTTAATGCCAGAAGAGTTTAGAAAAATATTGGAACCAAACACTAGTTCTATTTCTGAAAGAGTATTGTTTATTAATATGTTATTGGTAGCTGGTTATGATGTTCATGTGAACTTTAGCCCTGTCATTGTCACTCCTGGGGCTCTTAAACTATATGAAGACTTATTTAGAATGCTTGATATGGGAGTAGAAGATAGATTCAAAGATAAAGTAAAAGCTGAAGTTATTTTTCTTACTCATAATGAAAAAAAACATTTAGATAATATTGCTAATGGACTACCTGGAGAAGATATGTTATGGAGACCTGATATGCAAGAGAATAAAACCAGCCAGTATGGAGGAAAGAATCTTAGGTATAAGTGGAAGTTAAAAAAAGAATTAATTAAGGAATTTAAACAATTACACAAAAAAATAATACCTTGGAATACAATTAGGTATATATTTTAAATTATAAAACTGATTAATAATTATGGAAAAAGAAAAAAATTTAATAAGAGAGATAAGAATTGCTTTTGATACTATACAAGATAGAATAGGAATTCTAAAAGATTCAGACATTGATTTAACAATTGAAATTGGATCAAATTCTAAAACAGTAAATTTTGAAAAAGTTACTATATTTGAAATGAATATAAAAGCTAAAATAGAACAAGAATTATGATAGATTGGTTAATAACAGTAGAGGGGGAAGGGGCAACGAATCCTCACCCCAGGCTTACTATAAGAACAACAAATGAATCTGAAGATTTTGCAAATGGGGTAGTAGTTGGTTTAAAATCTATTTATTCTGAAAGAAGAGTATTTAAAAATGAAATTAAATAATTAGAAAGTAATGAATGTTATTTACAAGAATGTTCTGGTAACTATACCAGATAAAGCAAAACCAGGTGGTGTGTATATACCTGAAGAAGAACAAGATAAGGTGTTTCGTGGTAAAGTGGTTAATCATGGTAGTGAAATACCACAAGAAGTCCAAGATTTATTAATTAACCACCCTGAGATTGAGTATAAAGAGTATTATGACGGAGCAGAAGTAACTGTAGATGGAATTAAATATCTAGTTATGCACTACGAAAGTATATTATTAATATTATAAGTATGACAGAAAAATTAGTACAAGGACAGGAATTCAGAGATGGAATCCAAAAAGGAATCAATGATTTAGCAAATGCAGTTAAGGACACTTTAGGACCTATGGGTAACACTGTTGTTATTAAGAATGCATTTGGAGAGTTAGTTGTAACAAAAGATGGAGTTAGTGTAGCAGAGGAAATCTTCTTTGCTTCAAATACTATTGAAAGTATTGGAGCAGAGTTAGTTAAGAATGTAGCTTTAAAAGCCAACAACTTGGCAGGAGATGGGACTACCACAGCTACTGTATTTGCCCAAGCAATTTATAATGCTGGAGTTAAGCAATTAGCTTTAGGTGTAGGAGCAGCAGAATTTAATCGTGGAATTAAGATAGCCATGGTGGATGTATTAAAATATCTTGAAGGTTTGAAAAAAGAAGTTACAACTGACAGCCCTGAGCTGAAATCTGTTGCTTTGGTTTCTTCAAATGGAGATGAACATATTGCTGAGACTATTACAGAAATCTATAGAGAATTAGGTGTTAATGCAGTAATTTCAGTTGTTCAATCAAGTGGGTTGGAAACAACTAAAAATATTATTAAAGGTATGCAATTTGACAGAGGTTATTTAGCTCCTTATTCTATTACTGATAAAACTAAAATGAAAGTTGATTTTGAAAATCCATTTGTGTTTTTATTTGATGGTAAAATCTCACAATTCAAACAAATTTTCTCAGCAGTAGAATATGCAGGTTCTAAAAACAGACCTCTTATTATTGTAGCTGAAGATGTGAATGACAGTGCATTAAGAGGTTTGGTGGTAAATCATATGCAAAGGAATGTTAGGTCTGCAATTGTTATGTCTCCTGGTTATGGAAACAAAAGAGTAGAAAGATTACAAGATATGGCAGCACTATTTGGTGGGGAAGTCTTCAATAAAGATTCAACACCTGAAGAATTTAATCCTGACCATTTAGGTGAGATGGAAAGAGCTGAAATTACAAATAAAGACACTGCTTTTGTTGGAGGTCATGGAGACCAGAAGGTTATAGATGCAAGAGTTGCTTTCATTGAAGAGCAATTAAAGCATTATGCTGGTAATAAATATGAAGTTGATATTCTGCAAGAAAGATTAGGTAAAATCTCTAGTGGAGTTGCTATGATAAAAGTAG